>Ga0163150_10001354_pt1 | contig 41800 bp, 29 predicted proteins | sample OliLakLV19P2IB_FD_148628 | JGI IMG/M metagenome (GOLD analysis project Ga0163150, IMG submission 148628) | Freshwater microbial mat bacterial communities from Lake Vanda, McMurdo Dry Valleys, Antarctica - Oligotrophic Lake LV.19.P2.IB | ecosystem: Environmental > Aquatic > Freshwater > Lake >... | reverse complement strand
CGCCAATCAAACCACCGTTGACATCACCAGCACGCATGCGAAAGCTTCGGTCATCGCTGTTGTGCTCCTCAATGTGAGCGCCTTCCTCAAGCGACTCACGAGCAATGCGGAGCAGTACACTCAGCCACGGCGCTGGAGTCTGATTCTGAGCGCGGCCTTTCGGTTTTTCCTCAAAGGAAAGATCCTCGGCGACACACTCCGACTTGCTCAGGCTACCGGGTAACTGCCGTTTCTAGGTTAAAGGAGTCGATTCCACGGATTCCGAGAAAGTTTTGTACCAGGGGTCCGGCGAACAGACGCCCGAGTCATGGTCCCGTGACGGCCGCTGGATTGTGTTCAACGAACGTAGCGAAGATTCAGGACCGGACCTCATGGTGAAGGCAATACCGGCCGAAGGTACCTCTGGCGCCCAGCCAACATCATTGACCGATCCCAGGTATATGGAATACCACTCAGATATGTCGCCGGACGGCCGCTTTCTGGTCTTTGACGCCAAGTTGTGGAATTCGCCGGCATCGGTGTACGCCAGGAGCCTTCCAAACAGCGGGTCGCGATGGCAGATCTCACCTGCGGACGGTGAGGAACCGCATTTCAGCCTTGACGGAAAGCAGGTGTATTTCTACAAGGGCGGCGCGCTCTGGGCCGTGCCGGTCTCGACCGCCGGCGGCCGGATGGAAGCAGGAGTGGCAAAGCAGCTCTTCAAAATCGAGCTTCCGCGTCTGTTGAGAAATCGGATCGTCGTGATGCCCGATGGCAGGCTGCTGATCAACGCTCTGACGCCAGCAGCGGCTCGCGACCCCGTTGCCGTTGTGATCAACTGGCGAAGGCTGGTGGATCGGTAGCCGATACGTCGAGCCGCAGCCGCCCGTGGCGCGGGACGCGGCTACCACTCACCCGCTTCTTTCCGCACTGGCTCAGATATACTCTGGTTCTGCTATGAAGAAACTCACATTTGGTGTCGCGTCCCTGATTGCCTCGATCAGCGTTTTTGCCGCTCCTCCTCCCAGGCCGAAGGTGTTCGGGGCGGCGCAGGTACAGGAGGTTTACCGCGTGGTGCTGGACCGGGATGGGTTGTTGCTGGAGTCGATCAAAGAGGTGATTCGCGAGAAGGGCGTGCGGGACGGGCATGTATCGATTACGGCGGGCTCAGTGCAGGAATGCACGTACCACTACGTGGTGTCGAAGGACGCGAAGCCGAAGGACGAGTTCACGACTATGAAGGACCCGGCCGAGATTCTGGGCGGCGGGGGGATTATTGCCGACGGGGAGCCGCACATTCATATCACGCTCTCGACACCGGCCAAAGGCGCGTTCGGCGGGCATCTGGAGAATGGCTGCCGCATTCTGTATCTGGGTGAGGTGACCATTACCAAATATTCTGGTCCTGCGCTGACGCGCAAGCAGAATGCCAACGGCATATCCATATTGACGGAAAAGTGAGTTATTTAGCCGCTGAATTCGGGGCTTTCCGGGGAGGTTAGAGCGCCGCGGCATTTGCTTGCCGCGGCGCCATCGAGGGTTGACTAGAACGAGAAACGGGCAACGATCTGTCCGCTGCGAGGAGGGCTGAAGGTGGTTCCCGTGTTGATGCGACCAAATCCGGAAATGGTCTGTCCGTTGGCTCCCACCTGGGTGGTGGCCTGGAAGTTGCCGGAATCCGGGTTGTTCAGGTAGACGCGGTTGAAGACGTTGAAGAACTCGGCGCGAACCGAGAACATCATCCTCTCCGTCAGTTTGAAGTTGCGGCCGACGCTGAGCTGTTCGTCGGGGCGGCGGGCGGTGCGGTAGTCGGCGTAATACGCCGCGGCCGTGCCCCACTGGCCGTTCACCGGATTCGCCCAGGCGTTCGGGTTCAGGATGAACTCCTTGTTCGGGTCGAAACAGCCGCAGTTGGGGTCCTTCAGGAAGAACGGCTGGTCGGCGACGCGGTTGGCGTTGGTGCCGCCGCGGAACACCAGAGAACCGATGGTGCTCTGCGCGGTGGGAACGCGAATCGGCAAGCCACTCGCGTAGCGCAGAATGCCGCCGAAGGTCCAGCCACCGGACAAAGCTTTCAGCGCCCTGTTAGACCCGAGGCTGGGAACCTTGTAGTTGAAGCCAGTGACGAACACGTGCGGCTGATCGCTGTTGGACAGCGTCTTCTGATTCCCCCGGTTGTAGACGTCGTTGAGCGGCACGATGGTGCCATCATGCGCTTCCACGGTAGACAGCGTCTTTGAGAACGTGTAGGCCGCGGTGAAGTCCAGACCATACGAGTAGCGCTTAGTCAGCTTGACCTGGAGTGAGTCATACCAGCTGTTGCCAAGCGGTGCCCACAGCGAGCTGACATCGCCGAACTGCGGATAGGGGCGGAGCGACTGAGCGAGCGTCGCGGTGTTCGGGAACGCCGCGTACGGCTTGGTGAAGCCTCGGGCTACCACTGCCGCGGACGCGATCTGCTGCGGAAGCAGTGCCACGTCGGCCGGGTTGTTCAGGCTGAGTCCGAAGGAGGAAAGGCGGTCGTTGGTGATGCCGTTGAACTGGTTGAGCCCGTCGGCACGGAACCACGCGCCGCGGTTGCCCACATAGGCTGCTTCGAGAGCGAGGTCCCGGGACAGTTCGCGCTGCAGCGAGACGTTCCAGGAGATCATCCGCGAAGGCCGGCCCGCGTCCGGATCGACGTAGGCGGGGGGCGAGTTGGTCTGACCCGGCTGGGGACGGATGCCCGGATCGTAGGTGGCTGACAGCAGATCCGACTGATTGTAGACCAGACCGTTGCGGAGCAGAACCGCAGCCTCACCGAAAGTCGGGTTGCTGAAGCCAAGGGAGTTGAATCCCATGCCGAGCGAGTTGCCCCCGCCGATGTACTGGAAGTTGGCGATCTGGCCGAAGGAGACGCCGAAGCCGCCGCGGAGGACCGTCTTATCGTTGATCTGATAAGCGGCACCGAGCCTGGGACCGAAGGCCCACGGGTACGCTTCGCCGAAGGTGCAGTTGCAGCGACGGTCGCCGCTTCCGGCAAATTCAGTGGCGCCGAGGCGGCCGCCAGCGGACGGGTTCGCCACGGCGGGAGCAAAACGCGCCATGCGGTTATGCAGTTCGTACATGGGCGGCTGGTAGTCGTAGCGGAGGCCGTAGTCCAGCGTCAGGCGGCGGGTGACTTTCCAGGTGTCCTGAGCGAAGGCGGCATACGCTTTGCGGCGATACTGCGGATCGGCGGGGTTGTTTACCGAAGCGCTGTCGGCCGAGCCGAGGAGGAAGCTGGCGTACGGGAAACCGACGCTGCCGCCGGTAAGCGCGATGCCCTGCAGTGCCGGCAGACCAGTCTGGACGGTAGAGAACGCATAGGAACCCGAAACGTTGGCGGTGCCGCGGTTGGTGAAGTTCTCAAACTTCCACTCGCCTCCGAACTTGTAGGTGTGGTTGCCGCGAACCCACGTCATGTTGCCGACGGCGTTGGGCTTGTCCTGAATGTAGGTGGTGCGATTGGTGGGGCCGAAGTTGAGCCCCATGCCACCGGAAGACGAGCCGAGTCCGGTGAAGCGCGGGAAGCCAACACCAAAGCCACCCTTCAGTCCGAGTCCCGCGACCGGATCGTAGGCGAGGATGCTTTGCGGGGAAGAGTCCGGGTTCCAGTAGCGCTGGTAGCCGACGCCGGCGTGCAGGATCAGGGTGGGCGTCAGGGTGTGGTCGTAGTTGATTCGAAGCGTGTTGGAGCGGATGATCTGATCGCGGCGGGCCGAGATGGGATCGGGCAGACCGTCCTGACCGTTGTCCTTGTCGGTGCGCATCAGCGAGTAGTAGGCCGAGAATTTCGCCTTGTCGCTCAGGTTATGGTCGATCTTAATCGACGGAATGTCCTGGATTTTCCGGTAAGGCGAACGGCGCTCGAAGTTGTTCACCAGATTGCCGTTGATCGGCGCGGGAATGAGGCTCTGGATCTTCAGGGCCACCGGGTCCAGCAGGGACTGCGGAATCACGTTGTCGGGAAACGGATCGCGAACCGGAAAGCCGCCCTGCTGACGGGTAGTGCGCGGATCGTAGATGACGTTCTCGAACACAGCGTTGCCAAGCGGATCGGTGCCGATGCGCCGTCCGGTGAGGACGGCGGAGAAGTCGCCGCGGCGCATCGCTTCGGTCGGGACAGTGCCGAGACCAATGAAGTTGGTGCTGACGTCGCGGAACATTTCGTAATTCACGAAGAAGAAGGATTTGTTGCGACCGTTGTAGAGCTTCGGCAGAATGATCGGGCCGCCGAGGTTCGCACCGAGATCGTGACGCCGGAGCTGGGGTCGGATATGCCCGCCGCTGCCGTTGTTGGTGAATGGTCGTCCGGCATACAGCTTTTCGTGCGCGATGTAGTCGTAAAGCGTCCCGTGGAACTGGTTGGTGCCGGAGCGCGCGGTGAAGTTGAAGAGTCCGCCGCCCGCCTGGCCGAATTCGGCGGAGAAGTTCGAGGTCTGGAGCGTGAATTCTTCGAGGGCTTCTACGGAGGGCTGGGATTCGTCAGACACGCGGGCGTCGAGGCCGCTGGAGGAATCCTGCCCTTCAAAGATGATCTTGAACGTGCCGGCCGGGGCGCCGTTTACGCGAATCGTGTTCCAGCCGCTGATGCTGGCGCCGGGGGCGAGTTGCACGAAGCTGAGTGGATTTCGCACTGCGCCCGCGCCGATGGCGAAGTTCAGGGGGAGCTGGTTGAGTTGCTCGCGGCCAACCGTGGTCGACAGCGCGGCGTTTTCTGTGGTGAGGAGCTGGGCGTCGGCGGTGACGGTGACCGATTCGGCGGCGTTGCCGACCTGCATCACGACGTCGACACGCGCGGTTTGGGCAACCTGAACGCGGATGCCCTGTTGTTCGTAACGGCGGAATCCCGCCACCTCGACCACGAGGCTGTAGGTTCCGGCCGAGACGGAGGGAATAGTGAAGTTACCGGTTTCCGTTGTCTTCACCTTCAACTCCTGGCCATTGGCGGGGTTGATGGCAGTGACATCGGCATTGGGGACAAGGGAGCCAGAGCTGTCCGCAACGGTACCGGTGAGGGTACCGCGGTCAGACTGGGCGAATGCCGCGATTGACATCGCCAGCAGAACAGTGATCCGACAGAGGGAACGGGTCAACAGAGACATAGTGCACACCTTTAACGAGACCGACAGGTTCTGACTAGCTTATAGACATTAGCGGCTAACATGCAAGTGAAACAATATATTAGATACCCTGGATCGGCTCGCTGGCCTGGGGCGTGGCTCTGCAGGCGACAGTGGAGTTCCAGTTAAACATTCTTCTGAGAGTAACCCCTCGCTTTTTCCTACCTATTCATCAGACCAACACAAAGGTCAGGCGTGCCGTTGGGCGGCACCCCAGGCTGGCGGCTGGCAACCTGTTACGGGGGCCCGACCAAACCCAGCCCCCAGGGAGCGTGAGATGAAGTTTTCCAGTCGTATGTATTTGAGTCAGGTGGCTTTGCTCGGGGCGGGACTTGCTTTTGCCGGGGCATCGCTGTGGAACATGCAGGAGATGACTCAGGCTTTGGACACCGCTACCAACCATACCGCCAAAAAGCTGGATCTGGTGAACGCAATGCGGGCTCGGGCCTGGGAGGCAGAGGCACAGAAACGCGGCTCATTTTTGGCGGCTACGCTGAACAACAATGTCCAGTCAGCCGCTTTTGCGGACCAGTGTCGCAAGGCGACTGCCCTGCTGAAGCAGGATCTGGACCAGCTGAAACCGTTGCTGGTTACGGAGGAAGGTCGGCAGGGCCTGAATACGATGCGCGCAACGATGGGCCGGTACGAACCTCTGGTGAATGAGTTTCTGGGTCTGGTAGCTGCGGGCAAGATGTCGGAAGTGGGACCGCTGGTGGGTCAGATTGTTCCGCTGGTGGAGGCTTTCGACAACACGAGCGGCAAGCTGGTAGAGCAGCAGAGAGCGTTTCTTGCCGCTTCGTCCGCCGAGTCGGAGCAGTTGAGCAAAACAGCCAAAGTGGTCTCGGTGGTTCTGCTGGCGCTGATGGTGGGGATTGCTCTGGGCGCCGTCTGGGTCATTCGGAATGCGGTGCGGCTGCTGGAGCGGTCGGTTGCGGAGATGGCCGAGAGCTCTCATCAGGTGGCATCGGCTGCCGGACAGATTTCCCAGGCCAGCCAGAAGCTTGCCGAATCGGCGAGTGAGCAAGCGGCATGCCTGGAACAGACGTCGGCCTCAGCCGAGGAGATTACGTCCATGGCAACCCAAAACACGGATCACGCCAGAGCGACGGCTAAAGCGGCGACGCACGCTTCGGATCGCACCGAGGAGGCGGCCAAATCGGTATCCGCTCTGGAGAAGTCGATGGATGAAATTGTGCAGTCGTCCAATGAAATCGCCCGGATCATCAAGGTTATCGACGAAATTGCGTTCCAGACGAACATTCTGGCACTGAACGCGGCGGTGGAAGCAGCGCGGGCCGGCGACTCGGGGATGGGGTTTGCCGTGGTCGCGGATGAGGTTCGGGCGCTGGCACACCGGTCGGCTCAGGCGGCGAAGGACAGCGGAGCGCTGATTGAAAATGCGACGGAGCGCAGCCGTGGGGGCAAGGCTCGTCTGGGTGAAGCGGCGGTAGTGATTTCCGGAGTGACCGCGCACGCGGCGGAGGTTCGGAACCTGGCGAGGCAGGTAGACGAGGGAAGCACGGCGCAGAGCCGGGGTCTGGACGAAATGGCCAGCGCGATCCGGCAGATGGAAACGGGCACACAACATGTGGCCGCGAGTGCGGAGGAGTCAGCGGCGGCAAGCGAGGAACTGGCAGCTCAGGCGGGAGTGATGGATGAGAGTCTGGCGCGACTCTCAAAGCTGGTTTACGGCGACTCGGGGCGCTCACGCGAAACCGTCAGTCGCTGAGAAATTCCTGGCAAACCTCGTTGGACAGCAGGACACCGCGGTCGGTCAGCGCGATCCGGTCCTCCGAACGGATCAGCAGACCGGCCTCGGTAAACCGGTCGATGGCTTCGCCATATCTGGCGTAGTCCTCGGCGCTCACCGGAACGCCGTTCATCAGACGGAGGCCGACGAAGAACTTCTCGTCTTCTGGGATCGCTAAGGTGGCATCGAGCGCCGGCGGGCGGTGCAGCTGCCAGCGCGCGACGTACTCGGCCGCGGTTTCGACGTTGCCCCAGCGCAGGCCGTTGAGGAACGAATGCGCGTCGGCTCCGAAGCCCACGTAGGGTTCCAGCTGCCAGTACTTCAGGTTGTGGCGGGATTCGGAGCCAGGACGGGCGAAGTTCGAAATCTCATAGCGGTGAATGCCAAGGGTTTCCAGGCGGTCGACCGCGAGTTGGTACATCCCCGCCATGCGGTCACCGTCAGGCACCGAGGAGGCGCTGTACTTACGGCCTCCCTGAAGAACCTCGAGGCCGAGGCGGCTGTCCTCGTCTACCTCGAACAGGTACACGGAGACGTGGGGCGGCTGAAGGCGTTCGATCCAGTCGAGGGACTCGACGAGGCTGAGCTCGGTCTGATGGGGCAGGCCGACGATCAGATCGATGTTGATTTCGGCGATTCCGCGGGAGCGCAGGAGCTGGCAGTCGGCCTCGGCCGTGGCGGCGTCGTGACGGCGGCCGGTGGAAGCGAGTTCGCGGGCCATGAAAGACTGTACGCCGAGGCTGACGCGGTTGATACCGGCCGAGACCCAGGCGTCGACGGCTTCGGGTGTCAGGCTCCCCGGGGCGGCTTCGAGGGTCGCTTCACGCCACGGATTACCGGGGACGGCGCCGAGAATCCTTAGCAGGTCGGCTGAAGCAGTTCGGCTGGGCGTGCCACCACCTATGTAGACGGTTTCAGGGTGCCAGGGAAAGGCAAAAGACCGGATTTCGGCGACCAGCGCGTTGACATACTCGCGTTCGAGGTCGGCCGAAAAGACGCCCGACGCGAAGTTGCAGAACGAGCACTTCTGGCCGCAAAACGGGTAAGAAATGTAGACGCCTGGCACTGCAAGACCGCCTGTCAGGCCCCAAGGGCGATGTTCCTGCCGAGGCGCCGTCCCACGGCGTCGGAAACGACTTCGGTCAGGGTCTGGCCGGTATCGGGGATGACAAACGTCTCGCGAGCCGGATCCCAGTCGAGTTTGGAGCTCCTCAGGTGCGCCGAAACCCAAATCTGACGAACCGGGCCGTTGGGACTGATTACGAATTTGGCAGGCGGATCTTCGAACTCGATTGTAAGGGCTCCTGCAAAATCGGTTTCGAAATCGAATTCTTCAGACGCCTGCAACAACGCACGGTGAAGCCGCTCGAGCGTCTGATCTGCTTTAAGGCGGAACTGCTGTTCATCGAGCATGTGGTTATCTCTCAACACGATAGCAGACATCGCACTGCCCTGCGGATACATAGTTGAAACCTTCCGGGCGAGTGTGTCATCCTAATGAAGCTGAACAAAAGTAGAAGTGTCTTCAATTTTGACGGGTGGTCCCGTCGGGGTGTATGCTATATAAAGTCCTGGAGACGTCCCGGATCTCTTGCCTGTGAGCCACCTATCTTTTTTTGCTGTGCGCTGCCACCAGAGTGTAGCGCACCGGCAGCCCTTGCGCTTTTTCCGCTCACCCGCAGTGTGTCAGGACGTTGACGAACCCGCAACAGTTGTACGTAAAGCGACCCGCGATCTTCTCGTTTCTCAAAACCTTTTCTCTGAGGTTGGTGCGCTAAGAACGGCCCCTCAGGTTTTCCGGAAGTGTTTTCCTCGCCACGGCGCGATTCCTCCCGCGGTGAGCCTTTGACAGGCCCCCGGCGCGCTGGCCTGGAATCAGGAGTGGAACATGCAGAATCAGCCTAACGGTGCCACCCGGCAACGCGTGGATTTTTCCCGAATTCGGACTTCGATCCCAATCCCGAACCTCATCGAGGTTCAAAAGAAGTCTTATCAACGCTTCCTGCAGATGGATTTGCTGCCTGAAGAACGCGATGACACCGGTCTCCAGAGCGTCTTCAAGTCGGTTTTTCCGATTCAGGATTTTCGGGGACTGAGCGAGCTCGCGTTTGTCGAGTACTCCATTGGCAACTGGGAATGCAAGTGCAGCAACCTGAAAGGATTGACCCACCTCCGCAGCATCTGTAAGAACTGCGGCTCGAGAATCCAGACCGATCCTTTCCATCCCGGCGATGTCTTGTGCAACAAGTGCGGCACGTTCAACAAGAATGTGGTGACCTTCTGCAACCGCTGCGGCGACCCTGTGGGTCTTCAGCTGAAGTACGACGTGCCTGAGTGCGAAGAGCGCGGCATGACGTATTCGGCTCCGCTGAAGGTGACCATCCGGCTGACTGTCTACGACAAAGACCCCGAAACCGGAACCAAGAGCATCCGCGACATCAAGGAGCAGGAAGTCTTTTTTGGCGAAATCCCGCTGATGACGGAGAACGGCACCTTCATCATCAACGGCACTGAGCGCGTGATTGTCAGCCAGCTGCACCGTTCGCCTGGTGTGTTCTTTGAACGCGTCGCGGCGCAGGGCTATTTCCTTGGCAAGATCATCCCCTACCGCGGCAGCTGGGTTGAGTTCGAGTACGACAACAAGAACCTGCTGCATGTCCGCATCGACCGTAAGCGCAAGTTCTACGGCACGGTGTTTCTGCGGGCTCTGGGCCTGAAGACGGACTCGGAAATCCTGAAGGCTTTCTACAACGTCGTCAACGTGACGTTGCGCGAAAACCGGCTGTTCTGGAAGGTTTCGAACGCGCTGCTCGGCATGAAGCTGAGCTATGCGATCAACAACGAGAAGGGTGAGCAGGTGGTCCCTCAGGGCCGCAAGATCACCAACTCGGTGTTCAAGGAAATCCAGAAGCAGGGGATCCACGAAGTCGAAGTTGCCGCCAACGATCTGACCGGCGCGTATGCCGCGGCCGACGTGATCGACATGGAGACGGGCGAAGTGCTCGTCGAGGCTAATCAGGAGCTGACCGAGGTCAACATCGGCAAGCTGCTGGAGGCTGGCATCTCCGGCGTCGAGCTGTTTTTTCCCGAGCGTGACGACGCTGGCACGGTGGTCAGCACCACGCTGCGCAAGGACCCGGTTAAGACGCAGAGCGACGCACTGCTGGAAATCTACCGCAAGCTTCGTCCAGGCGATCCGCCGACGGTCGACACAGCGACGCAGTTGTTCCATGGCATGTTCTTCGACGCGCGCAAGTACGACTTCTCGCGCGTCGGACGCATGAAGTTCAACATCAAGATCCACGACAACGCCGATTACGCGCCGGAATCGTGGGCTCAGGAACCGGCCAACAAGGGCAAGCTGCCGCTGGACCGCCGTATCCTCGATCATCAGGACTTCATCGTCACCATCAAGTACCTGCTGAAGCTCCGCAAGGGCATCGGCGCGGTGGACGACATCGATCACCTTGGCAACCGCCGCGTGCGTGCGGTCGGCGAACTGCTGGAAAACCAGTTCCGCATCGGCCTCGTTCGCATGGAGCGCGCGATCAAGGAAAAGATGTCGGTGTACCAGGAAATGTCGACGGCGATGCCGCACGATCTGGTCAACGCCAAGCCGGTTATGGCGGCGATCCGGGAGTTCTTCGGATCGAGCCAGCTGTCGCAGTTCATGGATCAGACGAACCCGTTGTCCGAGATCACGCACAAACGCCGTCTCTCGGCCCTCGGACCAGGCGGTCTGAGCCGGGAGCGCGCGGGCTTTGAAGTCCGCGACGTGCACCCGACGCACTACGGCCGTATCTGCCCGATCGAAACGCCGGAAGGCCCGAACATCGGTCTGATCTCGTCGCTGTCCTGCTTTGCGCGCATCAACGATCACGGATTCATTGAAAGCCCGTACCGTCGGGTCACCGACGGCCGCGTTGTGGATCAGGTTCGTATTCTGAATCCGGGGACGTCGAAGTACAAGGTCAACCAGGTACTGAAGCAGAGCGAGATCGATGAAGCGAACGCGACTCTGAAACCGGGAGCGCCGCCGATCGAATTCGAGGCTTACTGCGATTACCTGTCGGCGTGGGAAGAAGACAAGTGGATTGTGGCGCAGGCCAACGTGAAGCTGGATGAGAAAGGCAACATTGTCCCCGAGCTGGTGAACGCCCGCCAGGCTGGCAACTTCGTTCTCAAGAGCAAGATGGAAGTGGAGTACATGGACGTGAGCCCGAAACAGCTCGTGTCGGTGGCCGCCAGTCTGATTCCCTTCCTTGAGAACGATGACGCCAACCGCGCGCTGATGGGTTCGAACATGCAACGCCAGGCGGTTCCGCTGCTCCGCGCCGAAGCTCCTTTCGTGGGCACGGGCATGGAGAGGGTAACGGCCCGCGACTCCGGCGCTGTTGTCATCTGCAAACGCTCCGGCATTGTCGACTCGGTCGACTCCGAACGCATCATCGTCCGCGTCGAGGGCAACGTCCATGAGGGGCAGCTTTCGCGCGAGGTCGGCGCCGACATTTATCAGCTGACCAAGTTCAAGCGCTCAAACCAAAACACCTGCATCAGCCAGAAGCCGATTGTGCTGAAGGGGCTGCGGGTGAAGAAGGGCGACGTGCTCGCCGACGGTCCCTGCACCGAGGCCGGCGAACTCGCACTCGGCCGTAACGTGCTGGTCGCGTTCATGCCGTGGCGGGGTTACAACTTCGAGGACGCCATCGTGGTGTCGGAGAAGCTGGTCAAGGACGACTACTACACTTCGATCCACATCGAGGAGTTCGAGATTGAGGCCCGCGACACCAAGCTGGGTCCTGAGGAAATCACCCGCGATATTCCGAATATTGCCGAGAGTTTCCTGCGCAATCTCGACGAAAGCGGCATTATTCGTACAGGCGCTTCGGTAAAGCCGGGCGATATCCTGGTCGGCAAGGTGACGCCGAAGGGCGAAACTCAGCTCACGCCGGAAGAAAAGCTGCTCCGCGCGATCTTCGGCGAAAAGGCTGGCGACGTGAAGGACGCTTCGCTGTACTGCCCGCCCGGTATCGAAGGCATTATCGTAGACGCCAAAGTGTTCTCTCGCAAGGGCGCCGAGCTCGACGAGCGGTCCAAGCAGATTCTGACTACGCAGGAAGAACGGCTGCACCGCAACCTCGAGGACGAAAAGCGAATCCTGAACGACGAGCGCTCCAAGCGCCTCGCCAATCTGCTGGACGGCAAAGAAGTGCTTGTCGACCTGCACGATGAAAAGACCAACAAAAAGCTGCTGGCCAAGGGCGTGATCCTCAGCCGCGACCTGATCGAGAAGATGCGGGCGCGCGATCTGAAGCGTGTCCGTTTCAAGGACCGCGACACGCAGGTCAATGAGCAGATCGACGAAATCGAAGAGATGACGTCGCGCCAGATTGCCGTGCTCGAAAAGATCACCGAAGAGAAGATCGCCAAGCTCCGTAAGGGCGACGAACTTCCTCCGGGCGTGATCAAGCTGGTCAAATGCTACATCGCCATGAAGCGCAAGCTTTCCGTTGGCGACAAAATGGCCGGACGCCACGGTAACAAGGGTGTGATCGCAAGGATTGTTCCGGAAGAGGACATGCCGTATCTGCCCGACGGGACACCCGTCGAGATCGTGCTGAACCCTCTCGGCGTTCCTTCCCGTATGAACGTGGGTCAGATTCTGGAAACCCACCTCGGATGGGCCGGCAAGGCTCTGGGCGTGCACTTTGCAACTCCTGTGTTCGACGGGGCAACCGAAAAGAACATCAAGGAGAAGCTGGCCGAAGCGGGTCTGCCGAGTTCCGGCAAGACTCCGTTGTTCGATGGCATGACGGGTCAGTTGTTCGAACAGCCTGTGACGGTTGGGTATATCTACATGCTCAAGCTGTCGCACCTGGTCGACGACAAGATCCACGCCCGTTCCATCGGACCCTATTCGCTGATCACGCAGCAGCCGCTGGGCGGCAAGGCGCAGTTCGGCGGACAGCGTTTCGGCGAAATGGAAGTGTGGGCGCTGGAAGCTTACGGTGCGGCGTATGTGCTGCAGGAACTGCTGACCGCCAAGTCGGACGATGTGTACGGACGCGCCAAGATTTACGAGGCGATCGTGAAGGGCGAGGCCGCGGCCGAGCCGGGCGTGCCGGAATCGTTCAACGTGCTGATTCGCGAATTGCAGTCGCTGTGTCTCGATGTCGAGCTGATGAAGAAGCCGCGCGAGACGTTCGATACGGCGCTGGCGGCGGACTAAAGAGAGGAGCGGACATGACCGACCAGCAACTGGACATTGCTGTTGGATTGCCGATGGTGGCAGTGCTGGTCGGCGTGTTGTTCAACGCGGTCTGGTGGATTCAGTCGAACAGCAGGGCACAAGCCATGGAGAACCGACTGGACTTGAAGATCGACCGCGTGGACTCCAGGCTTGAGCGTTTCGAAGCCAGGATGGACTCCAGGTTCGACCGGCTGGAAAGCGCGATTGTCAGCAAAATGGATCTATTGACGGGAAAGGTCATCGAGATCGACAACCGTCTGACACGGGTAGAAGAACAGTTGAAGCATCTGCGCTGAGCAGGTAAACGAGGCATTTTACATGTACAGATCTTCTCCATATGACCGAGCAAATCTGATTGCGGACTTCGACTCTATCCGCATCAGCCTTGCATCCCCTGAGAAAATCCGCAGCTGGTCTCATGGCGAGGTAACCAAACCGGAAACCATCAACTACCGGACGTTCAAGCCGGAACGCGATGGTCTCTTCTGCGCGCGTATCTTCGGTCCGATCGCGGACTGGGAATGCCTTTGCGGCAAGTACAAGCGCATGAAGCACCGGGGCGTCATCTGCGACAAGTGCGGAGTGGAAGTTACGCTGTCCCGCGTTCGCCGCGAGCGTCTGGGCCACATCGAACTGGCGAGCCCGTGCTCGCACGTGTGGTTCTTCAAGGGACTGCCCAGCCGCATCGGCTACCTGCTCGACATCACGCTCCGCGAACTGGAGAGGGTGCTCTATTTTGAAGCTTTCGTCATCCTTGAGACGCAGGAAGACACCGGCGTCCACATGGGTGAGGTAATCACGGACGAGCGCAAACGGCAGTTGGATCAGGACCCGCTGGCGCAGGGCAAGTTCGTCGCCATGATGGGCGCTGAAGGCATCAAGGAACTGCTCCGCAAGATCGACGTGGAGTCTCTCTCGATTGAAATCCGCGAGAAGATGAAGACCGAAACTTCGCAGCAGAAGAAGCTGAAGTTCGCCAAGCGTCTGCGCGTAACCGAGTCCTTCCGCAAGTCGGGCAACAAGCCCGAGTGGATGATTCTGGACGTGCTCCCGGTAATTCCACCGGAACTGCGTCCCCTCGTCCCGCTGGATGGCGGCCGCTTTGCGACGTCGGATCTCAACGATCTGTACCGCCGCGTCATCAACCGCAACAACCGTCTCAAGAAGCTGATTGAACTGCACGCGCCGGACGTGATTGTCCGCAACGAGAAGCGCATGCTGCAGGAAGCTGTGGACGCGCTGTTCGACAACGGACGCCGTGGCCGCGTGCTGCGTGGCGCCAACAACCGCCCGCTCAAGTCGCTGTCCGACACACTGAAGGGCAAGCAGGGCCGCTTCCGCCAGAACCTCCTCGGCAAACGCGTTGACTATTCCGGCCGTTCGGTCATCGTGGTCGGCCCCGAACTGAAGCTGCACCAGTGCGGTCTTCCCAAGAAGATGGCGCTGGAACTGTTCAAGCCGTTTATTTATCACCGGCTGGAACAGCGTGGTCACTGCACCACCATCAAGCAGGCGAAGGAACTCGTCGAACAGCAGGACCCGGTGGTGTGGGACATTCTCGAAGAGGTCATCAAGGATCACCCGATCCTGCTGAACCGCGCTCCCACGCTGCACCGTTTGGGCATTCAGGCGTTTGAGCCGGTGCTGGTCGAGGGTAAGGCGATCAAGCTGCACCCGCTCACCTGTACCGCATTCAATGCCGACTTCGACGGCGATCAGATGGCTGTGCACATTCCGCTGTCGCCCGAAGCGCAGATCGAAGCGCACACGCTGATGCGTGCCGACAACAACATCCTGTCCCCCGCCCACGGCGCACCAATCGCGGTGCCGACGCAGGACATGGTGCTCGGGCTGTACTATCTCACCAAGGAACGCAAGGGCACGAAGGGCGAAGGCCGCAAATTCGCCTCTGTCGACGACGTACTGATCGCGCTGGAAATGGGCGAACTGGAAACGCAGACGCCGATTGAACTGCGCCACACCGGCCGGGTTATCGATCTGACCAAGGCGTTCGATTCGCAGAACATCAATCGCGTGGAACCGGTGGAGTACAGCAAGGCGAACCTGCGTACCACTGTCGGCCGCGTGATCCTGAACGACGTTCTTCCGGACGAGATGCCGTTTATCAACGGCCTGCTCAAGAAGAAGGGCATGACGCAGCTGGTCCACTACTGCTACCTGCAGTTCGGGTTGCAGGTGACGGTGGCCATGCTCGACCGGATCAAGGAACTGGGCTACCGCTTCGCAACGCGCGCCGGCATCTCGATCGGCATCGACGACATGGTGGTGCCTGCCGAGAAGTACGAGCTGGTGGCGAAGGCCGAACGCGACGTCATCGAGGTTCAGAATCAGTATCAGGAAGGCGCCATCACCCAGGGTGAGCGCTACAACAAGATCATTGAAATCTGGTCGAAGGTCACCGACGCAGTCTCGGACAAGATGTTCAAGTCCATGGAAGAAGACGACCGTTCGGGCCGGTACCTCAATCCGATTTACATCATGGCCGACTCCGGCGCCCGCGGATCCAAACAGCAGATCCGTCAGCTCTCCGGTATGCGCGGACTGATGGCCAAGCCGTCGGGCGAAATCATTGAAACCCCGATCACGGCCAACTTCCGCGAAGGCCTGAACGTGCTGCAGTACTTCATCTCGACTCACGGTGCCCGTAAGGGTCTCGCTGACACCGCGTTGAAGACAGCCGACTCCGGTTACCTTACCCGCCGCCTTTGCGACGTGGCGCAGGACGTCATCATTACGGATGAAGACTGCGGTACGGGCGAAGGTATCGCGGTGGCTTCCATCATCGAATCGGGCGAAATCATCGAACCGCTGCGCGACCGCGTGGTGGGCCGCGTGGCTCTCGACGACGTGATGGATTACGAAGGCAAGCTGATCGTCGGCCGCAACCAGGAGATCACCGAAAAGATCGCTGAGCAGATTGAGAAGGCTGGTATCGAAGCGGTTCGTATTCGCTCCGTGCTGACCTGCGAATCGCGCCGCGGCGTGTGCCAGCTGTGCTACGGACGCAACCTTGCCACCGGCCGCATGGTGGAGCATGGCGAGGCGGTCGGTATCATCTCGGCGCAGTCAATCGGTGAACCGGGCACGCAGCTCACGATGCGTACCTTCCACATTGGTGGTGCGGCGACTGGTTCTTCGGAGCAGTCGAAGCAGGACGCGAAGTCGGACGGCTATGTGAAGTTCCTGGCGGTCAATACGATTCGGAACGCCAAGGGCGAACTGATCGCGATGAACCGAAACGGCAAGCTCGTCATTGTCGACGACAAGGGCCGCGAGCGGGAACGCTACGAAGTGGTGTACGGCGCCCGCATCCTCGTCGAGGACGGCGCTCCGGTGAAGGAAAATCAGGACCTGGTCGAGTGGGATCCTTATACGTTCTCGATCCTGACGGAAATCACCGGTACGGTTCATTTTAAGGACCTCGTGGAATCGGTCACTATGACCGAGCAGGTTGACGAGATCTCGGGCAACATGCAGCTGGTCGTCATCGATTCGACTGACGAAAAGAAGCTCCCGACGATCGAGATCATTCCTGAGGGCGGCACTCGGCGCGACGCCAAGAAGTACCTGATGCCGACCCACGCTCACCTTATGGTGCGCGAAGGCGACGTGATCCACGCGGGCGACGTGCTGGCGAAGATCCCGCGCGCTACTACGAAGACCAAGGACATCACCGGCGGTCTGCCGCGCGTTGTGGAACTGTTCGAAGCCCGCAAGCCTCGCGAAACGGCGATCCTGACCGAAATCAGCGGCAACGTGAAGTTCGGCGAAATCGCGAAGGGTCACCGCAAGGTCTACATCGTTTCCGACGATGGCGATCAGCGCGAGTACCTGATCCCGCGTGGTGTGCATATCAACGTTCAGGAAGGCGAGCGCGTGAAGGCCGGCGATCCGCTGATGGATGGCCCCCGCAATCCGCACGACATCCTGCACGTCCTCGGCGAACATGAACTGCAGAAGTACCTGGTGAACGAGATCCAGGAAGTCTACCGTCTGCAGGGCGTGAACATCAACGACAAGCACCTCGAAGTGATCTGCCGTCAGATGCTGCGGTGGATCAAGGTGGAGGACATCGGAGATTCCGAGTTCCTGCCCGAGGAAATCGTGGACAAGTTCAAGTTCCGCGAAGAGAACGACCGGGTGCTGAACGCCAGGGGTAATCCGGCGACGGGCAAACCGACGCTGCTGGGTATCACCAAGGCGTCGCTGTCGACCGACTCGTTCATCTCGGCCGCATCCTTCCAGGAAACCACGCGCGTACTCACCGAAGCCGCCATCAACGGCAAGGTGGACTACCTCCGCGGCCTGAAGGAGAACGTCATCATGGGCCGTCTGATTCCCGCGGGCACCGGTATGGATTATTACCGGGGCATCAAGATCCAGGGAGAGGACGTGGAAGAGGAAACGCTGGTGGAAGATACCGTGCTCGACCCGGGTATCCCGGGTTACGGCGACGAAGCTCGCGTGCAGTATGCGGGCGGGTTGTCTGAAGGTACCCCGGAAGAACTCAGCGAGTAGGTTTCGCTTTCAGCTGCAGGTTGAACACAAGGCCGGGGTGGCGACGCCCCGGCCTTTTTGCGTTTTGAAGCCGCTACACTTGAAGTATGTTGCTATCCGCTCCGATGGTCGCGGAACTCCCACACAAAACCTGGACACGTGCGGAACTCGAAACTCTGGAAGCTGCAGGCCATATGGCTGGTTGCCGGTATGAGTTGATTGAAGGCGAGGTCTTTGACAAGATGGGCCAGAATCCGCGCCATGCCGCTGCAATCGCGCGGTTGAACGGCATTTTTTCGAAGATGTTTGGCGGTGAGCGCGTGTCCGTTCAGTTGCCCGTTGAGGCAGCTCTCGAGGATTCAGTGCGCAGCCTGCCTGAGCCGGATGTGGCGGTGCTTGCCAGCCCGCGGTCCGGAACACGGCATCCAGATGCCCGCGATGTGCTGCTGCTGGTCGAGGTGGCCGACACGACCATCTACATGGATACCCGACGCAAGAAGAAGCTCTACGCGCGCGCCGGATACCCCGAATACATCGTGCTCGATCTTAACGAACCCGAGTTGCTGGTGTACCGCGATCCCAGGGGAGACGGCTACCGGACGATCCAGGAGCTTCATCCCGGCGACCACTACAGTCCGCTCAGCCAGCCGGATGCGCAGATCCCAGTCAGCTATCTGCTCACCGGCGAATAGCGAGCGCTTCGATGAAGTGTGATTTGATAGTCGGGTATGCGAATTCACATCGCGATTGCGGGCGCGGCCGCCGCCGTTTGCACCGCCGGTTTCCTGGCCGTGGCAGCCGGGGCCGGACAGACTCGAACCATCTCGCTGGCTGAGCTGAGAGACAAGATCGAAGGCGGCTGGGCCGGGCAGATGATCGGCGTCAGCTTCGGCGCCCCTACCGAATTCAAATTTAAAGAGCAAATCATTACGGGCGACCTCCCGAAATGGACGCCGGACCGCGTCTCGAATTCGCTGAATCAGGACGACCTGTACGTCGATATGACGTTTGCGAAAGTGCTCGACGACAAGGGGCTGAATGCTTCGACAGCCGACTTCGGCGCCATGTTCAAGAACGCCGGCTACGCCCTGTGGCACGCCAACCTGGCCGCCAGGCGGGCGCTGAAGCGCGGTGTACCCGCCACACTCTCCGGCACCCCGAAATACAACGCGCACGCCAACGACATCGATTTCCAGATCGAAGCGGACTTTATCGGCCTGATGGCGCCCGGACTCCCAACCGCAGCCACCGACATGGCATGGCGGGCGGGCCGGGTGATGAACTACGGCGACGGGATTTACGGCGGCATCTTTGTCTCCTGCATGTACTCGGCTGCGTTCTTTGAAACCAGCGCCCGTAAGGTGGTGGAAGCAGGCCTCGCCTGCCTGCCGGCGAAAAGCCCCTATGCGATGACAGTCGCCGATGTCCTGAAATGGTCGAAAGAGCAGCAGGACTGGAAAGCGACCTGGAAGTTGATCGAGGACAAATGGAACAAGCGTGAACCCTGCCCCGAGGGCGCGCTCAGGCCGTTCAACATCGACGCGAAACTCAACGGCGCCTATATCGCGCTCGGCCTGCTCTACGGAGGCGAAGATTTCTGGAAAACGCTGGAGATTTCCACGCGGGCTGGGCAGGATTCGGACTGTAATCCTTCGAATGCATGCGGAATTCTGGGTGTAATGGTTGGTTATAAGCGAATCCCCGAGGAATGGAAAGGCGGAATTCCGAAGATCGCCAACGAAAAGTTCCGGTACACCGATTTCACGTTCCGCACCATTGTCGACAGCACCCAAAAGCGAGCCGTCGAACTGGTAAAGAAGACCGGCGGATCGCTGAATGGCGAAACCCTGACCATCAGGACGCAGGCTCCAAAGGCCGCGAAGCTCGAGCTCTGGGACGATTACGGATCTCCAGCCGAGCGTGTGCCGGTTACCGACGCGCGCTGGCAGTGGAAGGGCGCATGGACGGCGGACAAAACGAACAAAGTGGCTTCGACCAAAGACGCTGAGGCTTCACTCCGATTCAGCGGAACGGGCGTGATCCTTACCGGTCTGTATCTGGAAAAGGGCGGAAAGGCTGATGTCTACCTGGACGGCAAACTGCACAGTACCGTCGACGTGTATTCAGACGAGAAGGCAACCAAGGGCGGCGAATCGGTGTGGCACACCTTCGGGCTGAAGAACCAGGAACACTCGGTGCGACTAGTCCTGCGCGGCGAGCCAGGCCCGGGCGCCTCGGGAACTGACGTCGTACTGCAGGACTTCGTCGTCTTCCGCTGATCCACCGGACTTACTTCTTCATTGAGGGGGCGTCTCCAGCACCGCCGAACTGACCGGTACCAGATTTGGAGTTGTGCTCAAACTGGCCATTGGTTTGACCGGCGGCGTTCTTCCCGCGCGTGTTTAGATTCGTCAGCTTCTGGGCCTGCTTCTTGCTCTGAACCGACGGATTTTTGTGTTCGTTCTTTGTCATACAGGTGGGACCACCCGCAGCAGGGGTACGTTACGAAATCCCTGACGGTAACGGTGTCTTTTCAGTACGCTCGGCCATCAGCCGCTCCAGATTACCTCCGAGGATCAGGCGAGCTTCGGCCTCTTTGACGCCGAGTTCGTAAAGGGCCGTGGCCTGCTGCTCCAGCACGTCGTGCTGCCAGCCTCGCGGGAAGAAGCTGGAGTCGCTGCCGAACAGCAGCCGCGACGGGCCCGCTACATCCAACGCGCGGCCGAACACCGTGCGCAGGTTCAGCCCCTCGTACTTCATCCACTTGTTCGAGCTTGAGGTGTCGAGATACACGTTCGGACACAGGTCAGCCACCATCAGCGCCTCCCGAAGCATCCCTGAGCCGAAGTGCGGAATGATGAACGGCACCTGCGGATAGCGCAGCGCCACCGGGTGCAGGTCGAGCGGGCTCGAATAGCGCATATCGAACGGGCTCGGCAGCCCGAGTTTGCGGCGTACCCCGACGCTTAGCGCGCCGCAGTGCACAAACACCGCCATGTGATGGGCTGACGCCACGTCCAGCACGGGCGCGACATGCACGTCGTCAGCGACCGAGAAGCGTTGCATCGCCGGGAAGAGGCAGACGGTATGGAGGTGAGGGTTCGACGCGGCACGTTCCATCCGGTCCACCGCATCGGGCTGCAGCGGGTCCAGCATGAACGCGCCAAAGAAGCGTGAGGGATGCTCAGCTACTGCGACCGCAACGCCGTCCTCGTCGCCCGGAACGCTGCCAATGAGGCAGGCACGGGCGATACGGTGCGAGTTCAGTTCCGCAACCCAGCGCTCGGCCAGCGGGTCACTGTCCCCGGCGGCGGCACCAGGGATTTCCCAGCCCTCCAGCATGGGACCAAGGGCCTCAACACCGTCGACGCGCTTCTGCCGCGCCAGTGCCGAGTAGAAGCTGTGAGAGAAGAAATGCACGTGCGCGTCGGACACGCGCAGATCTCCCCAGTGCGGAATATGGGTCGTAACTGGCACGCTAATGCACCGCGTCTTCCGGATCCAGCGGCTTCGTCGGATCGATGAACGGCCAGCAAAGGCCTCCGAGGAAGTACATCAGCGCCATCGAATACAAAAACGGAGTGTAACCGAGCTTCGCATCGAGGATCATGCCGCCGACCGTGGGAGCGACGAATCCAGCGAGGTTTCCCATCATGTTCATCGAACCCGACACGGTACCGGCGTACTTGCCGCCGATGTCCATGCAGGTGGCCCAGGCACCGGGCATTACCAGATCGTTGAAGAAGCTGGTGAGTCCCATGAAGATCATAGAGAGAATTGCGGCGTCCAGCGTCGCGCCCCGACCGGTCCCCTGCATCTGGATGAAGACGAGGAGCATGGCGGTCGCGCCGAAGAAGCCCAGGCATCCCATAATGCGCCGGGAGACCTTAATGCTGCCGGTCAACCTGGTCAGGCGGGCGGAGCTGAAGCCCGAGGTAAGGCTTCCGATTCCACCGAAGAACAGCGGAAGTACAGCCAGGTAGGCTCGCGTCGTCGCGTCGAGATCGGGATAGCGCTCCTTGAGGAACAGCGGCAGCCAGGTGATGTAGAAGTACCAGGGGTAGGTGATGAAGAAATACTGCGCCCAGAGTAGCCAGATGGAACGATTCTTGATCAGCTTGCTCCAGGGCACATGCGCGTGGCCCTGGCCGAGACGGTCGTTGCCGTCCAGCAGAGCGAGTTCCGCGGCATTTACCGACTTGTGATCGCGGGGATTATCGCGATACCAGAGGTAGAAAGCAACGGCCCAGAACACGCCGAGAGCGCCAAAAAGCACGAACGCGCTGCGCCAGGACATGTACTGGAAGACCCAGACCACCAGCGGAGGCGTGAATGCCCCGCCCCAGCGGGCAAAGGTCCACATAATGCTTTGCGCGCGGGTTCGTTCGGAATTCGGAAGCCATGCCGAGAACGCCTTGGTCAGGTTGGGAAAACAACCGGCTTCACCCGCACCGAAGAGGAATCGGACCACATAGAGCGATGTGAAGTTCCACATGTACCCGGTGGCCGCGGTGAAGAAGGACCACCAGATGACGATCCGCATCAGAACTTTACGGGGTCCCATGACGTCGCCCATCCAGCCCCCAGGCACTTCAAACAGTGCATAGGCGACCGCGAAGGACGAGAAGATCATCCCGATCTGGGTCTGCGTAAGACCCAGATCCCTCTTAATATGTTCGGCGGCCTGCGAGATGCAGACACGGTCGATGTACGAGAGGATGGCAAGCGTAATTGCGAAAACGACAACCCAGTAGCGCGCTCGGGTTGGTGTCTGGTTCAAAGCGGCAGGAATGGATCCTGGCGCCGGGGTCGGTTGCGTCATGCGCGTTCTATCACATCACGTCAGGGCGTAGGTTGCAAGGTGAAACGCGCAGCCGGGCTTCAGGCTTTGGAATGTACAAGGCCGTCGAGCTCGACGACAACTCCCATCAGCGTCTCCGACTGGCCGCTGAGTTCCTCGCTTGCGGCGGCGCTTTCCTCCGCGCTGGAGGCGACATGCTGGGTGGAGGAATCCATTTGCGCCAGGGCCGAGGCAATCTCACGGGCGCCTCGAGCTTGTTCCAGACTGGCTTCCGTAACCTGCTCCACCAGTCCCTTCAGCCTGACAGACCGCTCCGTGATGGTGCGAACCGAATCTGCCAACAGTTCCAGATGCCTGCTGCCGTCCTTTGACGTGTTGACCGCTTCCTCAATCAGAAGCGCAGTGTCACGGGCGGAATCGGCGCTGCGGTGAGCCAGCGACCTGACCTCATCGGCCACAACGGCGAAGCCCATCCCGGCAACACCGGCCCGAGCGGCTTCCACGGCCGCGTTCAAGGCCAGAATGTTGGTCTGGAACGCGATCTGGTCGATTACCTGAATGATGGTCGCCATCTTTCCCGCCGCCGACCTAATACCGGCCATCGACTCCACCATCGCGCCCAGGTTCTTATTCGCTACACCAATGACCTTCGTTACCTCGTCGACTTCCGTACCGGCCGCCCGCGCGTGATCCGAGTTTTTCTGCGCCATGGCATTGATTTCTTCCGTCGAGGCGGAGGTCTCTTCCATCGACGCGGCCTGCTGTGAGGCACCGTGAGCCAGTGTCTGAACGGAACTGGCCACCTGCTGGGCAGCGGCTGCAACCTGAGACGCCCCCTCACGCAGACTGGTAATGGCTCTGTCGAGCGGCTTGACGATGCTCCGAACGTTGAAAATGGCGAGCAGCACGGACACAACCAGGGACACACAGAACACTATTGAAATCGACCAGATTGCGCTGTGCGCGGTGGCTGTTGCGGCAGCAGCATCCGCTTGTCCGGAGGTCCGGTTGAAATCTTCCAGTTCGCTGATTGCCTTAGCCCGCTCACTGGCTGCAGGTACACCCTCCTTACTCCAGAGTTCGATGGCCGCTTTCGTATCACCGGCGCGACTGACCGCCTGAACACGAGACCAAACCTCCAGAACACGGGTTTGCGCAGGCAACACCCTGGAGGCGAGTGCCCTGTCATCCTCGTCTTTGATCGTCTTTTCGTACGCTGCATAAGTGGAGCGCAGATCGCCTTCGAAACGCGCAATCTCGGCTTCATAACCAGATTTTTCCGACTGGTCCGCGCTGGCGATATGACTTACCATCATGCCCCGCTGGTCCTTCGCGGCGGCAGAGAGCTTACCGGACAGGAACAAGCCCGGCAGCGAATCGTTCGTAATCCGGTCCACAGTTTCAGTCAGCCTCCAAAGGCTGACAAGTGCAACCGTGCCGAGCACGGCCATCATCAGGGCCTGAGCGGCAAACGACGTCGACAATCTTCTTCCAACAGTCATTGAGCCTCCATCACAGGTCAGAGCGACCTGGCGCGTTCCTGTACCTGGTTGGTTAGTGACAGCTCAACGCAAAAATTCTCATGGATATTGTGGCTACAAACACAACCCGGCCGGCAGACCTCAGCCTTTCACGAACTCCATGCTTCCTGTGCTGTGCGACCGCGGTTCTGTTCGCGCCTTGCGGAGGTATTTTTCGATCTGGCGCACGATGGCCGGGTTCGCTTCGGCTACGTTGCGCGACTCCGACGGATCCTCGGCCAGATTGTAGAGTTCCAGCGGAGCGGCGGGAGTGGGGCGCACTCCTTTCCAGTTGCCGAATCGCGCAGCCTGTTGCAGGCGGTCGGCCCGCAGTTTACCGGATTTTTGGTCGTAGATGTTCTGTTCCCAGTACATCCATTCCCGTTTCGGGTGTGCCTTGCCAAGGAACTCCGGCACCAGAGACTCGCCATCGATCCGCGCAGGCGGCTTCCCACCGGCGATCTCGGCGAACGTCGGCATGATGTCGCAGAACGCCACCGGGTAGTGGCTGACCGACCCTGGTTTCACCTTGCCTGGCCAGCGCACGATAAACGGGACTCGCAACCCGCCCTCATACACCGAGCCTTTCGCGTCGCGCAGCGGGCCGTTGCTGCGAAAGAACTGGTAGCCGTGGTCGGCTCCCGAGGGTGCGCCATTGTCGCTGGAGAGGATGACGACCGTGTTCTCGCGAAGCTTCAGTTCATCGAGCAGCGCCAGGAGTCGACCGTAGTGCGCGTCGGCACGGGTGACCATGGCGGCGTATGTTTGTGCTTCTCGGGCCAGTCCCTGCCTTTGTACGGACTGAGGTCGGGGACCTCGAAATTGCCGTGGGGCAATGTCCACGTCGCATACAGGAAGAACGGCGAATCCTTGTGCCGGCGCACGAAATCGAGGGTCTTGTCGGCGATCAGGTCGGCGCTGTACGTGCCTTTCGGCAACTCGACACGCTTCTCGTTATCCCAGAGGAACGGCGTGTAGTAGTTGTGCGCATGCACCTGATGGAGGTAGCCGAAGAACTCGTCGAATCCGTGCTTTGAGGGCACGCCTGCCGATCCGGCGTCGCCCAGCCCCCACTTGCCGAATCCTCCAGTCGCGTAACCGGCTTTCTTCAGCACGGCCGCTACTGTGACGTCCTCCGGGGTGATGGGAATTGTACCCGCATTAGCGCGAACTGGCGCATGTCCGCCGTGCAGTCCGGTCATCAGAACGGCGCGCGAGGGAGCGCAGACCGCGCCACCGGCATAAGCGGCCGTGAATTTCATCCCCTCAGCGGCCAGCTTGTCCGCGCTGGGCGTCTGGATGTGCTGCTGGCCATAGCACCCAAAATCGTAGGTGCCGAGGTCGTCCAGCAGGATGAACACGATGTTGGGCTTCTTCGCAGTTTGTGCCGGGCAGAGTGACGCTGCGATTCCGGCGGCGAGAAACTCGCGGCGCCTCATGTGGGTCCCGCACCTTCGGCCAGAAGTTCGTCGATGTTCATTATGAGTTCTTCCTCGTGCAGCATGCCCACCCATGTACGCGCGACTCGTCCCTGCGTATCGACCAGAAAGGATGTGGGTAGGCTCTGAATCGCTTCTGTGATGGGGGAATCGGGGGCGGGCACAAGAACAGGGTATTCCATCCTGTAACGTTCCACAAACCGCGGCACGACTTTAGCCGGATCCTCATCCATCGAAACGGCCGCGATGGTCACTCCCCTGCCCTTGTACTTTTCATAGACACGCACCAGATCCGGTGTCTCGACACGGCACGGACCGCACCAGGTGGCCCAGAAGTTCACCAGCACGATCTTTCCCTTATGCTCCGACATGCTCCACTTGTGGCCGGACATGGAGGGCCAGGAAAACGCAGGCATCGGCGTTCGTTTGGCGGCGGGCTTAACGGAGATGAGTCTGGGCGCGGAGTCCTGGCGGGACATGGTGGTGACCGCCGCGATGCCCACAACCAGCCCGGCAATAACCAGCACACGAAAAAGGGTCTTGCTGTCCATGAATAAGAGTGGAACTCAGGCCACGCTGCCTTCCCTCCGACGAGTGTACCGGAGGGAAAGCAGGGAATTGCGGATCGATGGGGAGAAGGACGGGCTGGCGACCTTTTTAGTTGCCCTGATCGGGCATCAGTTCGGTGTATCGGTCCAACAGTTCCAACTTGCCCTTCTTGCCCGTGATGTAGGCGAGGGTCATAAAACCGACCGCGTCGGTGCTGCGATGCTCGTCGGGATTCGTGTCCGCTACAAAGACAGGCGCGGCGAGCTCTTCGGCTCCGTTCCACAGCCCGCTCATATAGCCAAGCTTGAAGCTCTCCCAGTCCTGACCGGTGGAATATCCCGGAAACAGGTTAGTAAACCAGTCAGACAACGTGACTGGCGACATTGGCCCATACATAGAAGCGATGGCGGAGCCCGCTTCCTGAAAGCCGGTAGTCTCGGTTATGTTCCTGGTTGCTTTCTCTCGTGCCACTTTGATCCCCTCTCTCTTTCAGCGAACCCCCCCAGGAATTCGCGAGCACCTGAAATGCCAGGATTCCCACCTGACCGCCATCGTTTCTCTTCGGGTGCAGTACCAGCATGCGGCAAGCAGGGAAAAATTTCATTACCCCCGGCGTGGGGGTAGTACGGGTACCATGCGGGTAGCAGTTTCACAGTGAAATGGCGTAAGTGTTTGCCATTAAGAGTTTTCTGCGTTTTTCACAACCCAAAGCAGGCCCTTCGGCCTCACTGTTACAGCGACCGTACCCCTTCGAGGATGTGAAGCGGTCTACAATAAAAGAAAGATTTACATGCATCGTATCACTTTTGCGCTGGGACTTGCGCTGTGTTTGGTACCCGCTTATGGCAAGCACGAGCCGGTTCTATGTGGCTCGCATGACTATCGCGCGCGCCAGGAACTGCAGCTTCACACGCAGTCGGCGAAATCCGGAATTAAGCGCGTCCGTGCCTCCGCTGTCTCCACACTGCGACCCGATCAGGGCAGCATTGCCATTCTCGACGATACGAACGGCGTTATCTCCCGGCGGAACCCGTTTTCGCTGAATCAGCGAACGCTGCGATTCGTTCCTCGCCCAGGCACACCCGCCGGGTACCGGTTTGAGCTGTCGGGTGAGTCAATGGACACTGCGGCCGCGGCCGCGGGAACGCACCTGACGGGCCTCGGCGATGACGACACACGGGCCGTGCCGATCCCGTTCGCATTTCCTTTTTTTGGAATAACCTGGACGGAGTTGTTCGTTAATTCCGATGGAAATGTGAGTTTTGGTGATGGCGACGCCGGAGTTACGGACCGTTCGCTCGGTCGGTTTCTGGCGGGTTCGGCACGGATAGCCGCGCTGTTTGAGGACCTCGACCCCAGCCGGGCGACCGCCGGAGGGGGTGTATTTGTAACCGCTTCGTCGGATAAATTCGTGATTAGCTGGGTGCGGGTTCCGGAATACTCCGATTTCGGTGCAGGACGCCGCCAAACGTTTCAGCTTCGGCTCTTTCGGGATGGAAGTATCGAGATTGCATGGGCCGATGTGGTGGCTTCCGAAGCGGTGGTGGGCGTCAGCGTGGGAGGTGTGCAGTCCGATCCGAACATCCTGAGTTTCACGACAACCAGTTCGGGCGACTACGCCGGAAGTATCGCCGAATACTTTACGTCCACGGAAAGCGTCGACATTTTTGCCGCATCCCAACGCTTTTACCAGAATCATGAGGACGCCTACGACTATCTGGTGTTGTTTAACAACCTGAATATTCAGGCTGACTCCGTGAGAAGTGCCCTTGCCTTTGAGGTGACTGTCAGAAATGACCGTTCCGGTTTCGGAGACCAGAAAGTGGACATCGGGGCCGAGACAGGGTCAAAGCGACGTCTCCAGGCGATTCTCAACATGGGACGGTTCGACGATTATCCAGTCGACCCTGACGGTACGGTGACCCTGCGGCTTCCCTCCCCTGACACTCCGAAAACCATCCTCGCGCATGAGGCCGGCCACCTGTTTCTCGCCTATGCCAGCGTCCGCGACGACGAGGGAGTGTCGGAGTTTCCGATGCTTGGGCTACAGAGCGCACACTGGGCGACGACGTTCAACTCGGAGGCTTCGCTGATGTCCGGCGCGCGCATCCGCGACAACGGAGCCACTTCCAACCCTCGGTTCACAACGGTAGCGGCAGTGGAAGCGTATTCCCTTCTCGACCAGTACCTGATGGGCTTTCGCCCGGCGGAAGAAGTCCCGGATACCTTTTATGTCGCAGCGGCAAGTTCCACAGCACCGCGGTTTCTGCCCCAGGTTGGGGTCGGATTCAACGGCCAGCGGCGAAATGTGGGTATCGCCGACGTGATCGCGCAAGTCGGGCGTCGAACCCCGGATCACACCGTCGCCCAGCGGCGGTTCCGCTTCGGGTTCGCACTGATCACTGCCGCTGGGACAGCGCCGTCGGCCGCTGATCTGGCCCGTCTGGAGAACTACCGCACAGCTTTCGAGACGTTCTACCGGGATGCATCTTCCCAGCGAGCCGCGGCCGACGCCACGCTGAAGAAGTCGCTGGCCGTCTCATCCTGGCCCGCCGTTGGGTTGACTCCCGGCGGTACCGCGCCGATTCGAATCGCCACGGAAAACCAGTGGAGACGAACCTGACGGTAGTGGTCCGCTCCACGGGCGGCGCGGCGGTGCCAGCCGTTTCCTCGGTAACGATTCCCGCCGGCGGAACGGAAGCGACATTCCAGCTTCGCGGTCTCAGGGCCGGAGCCGACATGATTCTGCTGGAGCCCGCCGACCCGGGGTATGAGACGGTGGAGCTGAAGGCAGGCATCACCGCGGCTGATTCCCAGAAGCTGGCTGTGTTGTCCGGTGCAGGCCAGGCCGCTACAGCCGGAACAGCGCTTCGCGAAGCGGTTCGCGTGCGACTCACCGATGTCAATGAGCTTCCCTTCCCGGGCGTCAGCGTCACGGCTTCGCTCACCGGCGAAGGCAGCGTGGATAACGCTTCAACCGTCACTGATGAGAATGGCATCGCGCAGTTTCGCTGGACGCCAGGCAGCGGCTCGGTTCAGGAGTTGCGCATCACCGCACCAGCGGTCGCACCCGCCGTCGTCACCGCGCTGGGACGTCCGGCGCTGAACGCCAACAGCGTGGTCAACGCCGCCTCATTTGCACCAGGATTGGCCCCGGGCGCAATCGCGACCGCGTTCGGCGCCAACCTGGGATCCGGTACGGCGGACTCCGTGCAGGTGTTGGTGAACGGCCTGCCCGCGCTGGTTTTTTACTCGAATTCGGGTCAGGTGAACTTCCTTGTGCCCCAGAATGTGTCCGGCGGGAGTTCAGCCGGACTGGTCATCCGCAACATTGCCGGCAGTTCCGATCCGATCCTGGTTCCGGTCAGCGACGTCCAGCCGGGCATCTTCTTCGACGCCCCAACTCGCTACGGGGCCGTTGTGGTTGCCGGTACGGGCTCCGTGACGCAGGTTCGGCCAGCCCAGCGAGGTGACGTGGTGGAGATTTACGCTACGGGGCTGGGACTGACTTCGGCTGGCTCGGGTGGACTACAGTTCACCCGCGTTACGCCTGAGGTGACCGTCGGGGGCGTGCCTGCGGAAGTGCTGTACAGCGGGCTCGCGCCCGGGTACCCTGGCCTGTATCAAATCAATGCGCGGATCCCGGCCAGCACGGCGACTGGCACGCAGACCCTTCTGCTCAGCGCCGCCGGGCAGCCCAGCAACGAAGTGCGGATCGAGGTCCGTTAATTAACGCGACTCGGGCAGACGAGCCGCCGCAATTTGCGCAATGTCGAGCAGTTTCGGGCCGCCCGTGGCTGGCGCGATTTGCGTCAGGGCATCCCGGAACATCGAATTGCAGAACGGGCAGGCCGCGGCGATGGTGCCTGCTCCCGTCGCGATCAGTTGCCCGGCGCGTTCGACATTGACCCGCTTACCAGGCTCTTCGCCGAGGAACATGCGGCCACCGCCCGCCCCGCAACAAAAGCCTCGTTCTCTGGAGCGCTCGGGGTCGACGACAACCGCGGTACCAATCACCTGGCGAGGAGCGTCGTAGGAATCGCCATACCGGCCGAGATAGCAGGGGTCGTGGAACGCGGTAGTGCTGTCCGAAGCTGGTGCCGGAGGCAGCGAGTCGATATGCCTCGCGAGGAACTCGCTGTGATGCTCCACGTCCACCTGGACGCCGAACTCTTTCCAGTCCTCCACCATGGTGCGTACACAGTGCGGGCAGATGGTGAGGACCTTCTTTGCTGTTTTTAGCTGAGTCGCGTTAAATTCGGCGAGCCCTGAGACCAGCAGATCGTTGCCAAGCCGCCGCACCGGGTCGCCCGTACAACGCTCTTTCTTCAGCACGCCCCACGTCACGCCCAGGTGGTTGAGCACGCGGGAAAGCGCCACTATGATTTCGCGGCCGTTGGGGTCGTAGGAGCCCATGCAGCCCAGCCAGAGGCAGTATTCCTGGGAGCCGTCGAACGCGGGCAGCTGGTTCTTCGCGATGAATTTATCGCGTTCAGAGCTGGAGAATCCCAGCGAATTCCCATACTTTTCGACGGAAAGGAAAAGCTTTTCGCCATATTCGTCTTCCCATTTGCCGGTATTCACCAGGCCTCGGCGCATGCCGATGATGATGGGCAGGTGCTGGATGCCGACGGGGCACTGATATTCACAGGCGCCGCAGGAGGTGCACTGCCACAGCATTTCCTCCGGCACATAGTCGTTTCCAACAATGGGCGCTTCCCCGTTGGCGCCGTGATCCCGCAGGTATCGTCGAACACCGAGGATGATCTGCTTCGGGTCGAGGAGCTTGCCTGTGTTGCTGGCCGGGCAATGCTCGGTACAACGGCCGCACTCGACGCAGCTGAACGCCTGGAGCGCAACCAAACTGGTCAGGTCCCTGCCTGTTTCGATGCCGAAGTCCTCGTCGCCTTCCAGCGGCGGAATCTGGCTGAAGCCATTGCGTTTGAGGAATACCGTGGCGGGACTGAGCAGCAAATGGAGATGCTTGGTGTGCGGAATCATCGGCAGGAATACCAGCAGCGCCAGTGTATGGGCCCACCAGTTGACTCGGCCCGCCGCGGTGTCCTCCGGAATCCACAGCCACGCGGCCAGGTAAGTGAGCATCAACGTCAGGATCAACATGGCGATAATGCCCGATTCCTTCGACACCGGCCCGAGCCAGCGCGGGCGCACCACGAACCGGCGAATGAAGAGCCCGGCTATCGACACCGCAACCGCAACCGCGAACCCTCCCGCCAGAGCGAAGTAAACGCGCCCAGGCAGGCCGTCGGGCTGAAGCAAATCCAGGTGCACTCCCGCGGCCAGGTGATCGAGCGTCACCACTGAGAACGCCAGGAAGCCCCAGAACACCAGAGCGTGCGCAAAGCCCGGCAAAGGACGCTCCCGAATCACCTTACCCTGACAAAGAACCTCCCACACAAACGTGTAAACACGCGCCGCAGTGGAGCCCCAGACAAAGCCGGGATCGGGTTTCGACGCACGAATAATCGCGATCACCGGGGACAGCCGCCGCCAGAACAGGCCTGCGGACAAAACGAGAAGCGCCAGGAACAGAGCCGTTTCAAACCAGGACACGACCAGACTGTATCACGCGGGTCCATTGAGGGGCGTTGCGTCGGTACCGGCTGATAACATCAATGTGGAGGCTTTGCGATTGCGTTATGTTATCTCCGGGGGAGCGGGCTTCATCGGCTCCCACATGTGCGATTACCTGCTGGAACGGGGTAATCAGGTAGTTGCTCTCGATAACCTGATCACCGGGTCGCTCGAGAATATCGAACATTTGAGCGGCAATCGCAGTTTCCAGTTTGAGCAGATCGATGTGACCCGTCCGGTGGAAGTGGAAGGACGCGTCGACTGCGTGTTCCACATGGCCTCACTGGCCAGCCCGAAGGAATACCTGGCGCACCCGATCGAGACTCTGGAATCGGGTTCCACGGCCACTCGCAACATGCTGGAACTGGCGCTTCATCACGGGGCTCGGTTCCTGCTCACCTCAACGTCTGAGTGCTACGGCGACCCACTGGAGCATCCGCAGAAGGAGTCCTACTGGGGCAACGTGAACCCTGTGGGTCCGCGCTCCTGCTACGACGAGAGCAAGCGCTACGCCGAGGCCATCACGATGGCGTACCACCGTGTCCACGGCGTGCGCACTACGATTGCGCGCATCTTCAACACGTACGGTCCGCGCATGCAGTTGAAGGACGGGCGTGTGGTGCCCGCGTTCGTCGACCAGGTGCTGAACGGCCAGGCGATGACGATTTATGGCGACGGCTCGCAGACTCGCAGCTTCTGCTATGTGTCGGACATGGTCCGCGGACTGTTCCTGCTGCTGCACAGCGAGGAGCCCTTTCCGGTAAACCTGGGCAACCCGCGAGAGATGACGATTCTGGAGTTCGCCGAGGCCATCCGCAGGCTTACGGGCGAAGCAGGAAGGCTCGTGTATGAGCAGCTGCCGCAGGATGATCCAAAGCGCCGTCAGCCGGATATCGGGCGTGCCAGGGCGATTCTTGGGTGGGAACCCGAAGTGCTGCTCGAAGACGGACTGAAGAGCACTCTGGAGTATTTTCGACCCCGTGTGGGCGCGGCTTCGGCCGGGGCCGCCTGATCCCGCCTACCGCAGGGGCGCGGCCCAGATGCGGGTTGCTGCCGACACGCCGAGAGGCACCGTCTCGCCGCCGACCTGCAGGGTGATGGTCTCGTCGTAATTGCGCGACAGAATGCGCACCTCGGCGCCTGGCCGAACGCCCAGGTTATCCAGATATTCCAGCAGCCGCCGGTCCCGCTCGTACACGCTCATCACGCGCACCTGAGTCTCCGGCGACACTTCGTCCAGCTTCTGCCAGCCGCGCTTGCGGCGCTCCTCGGGGGAATCGAGGGAAACGCGGTTGCCATGAGGGCACGCCACGTCCTCGGCTCCCAGTCGGTCCTGCAGTCTGCGTTCGAACTCCTCGCTCACGGCGTGTTCCAGCTGCTCGGCTTCGTCGTGCACCTGATACCACTCCATGCCGAACAGTTCGCTCAGCATGCGTTCAATGAGGTGGTGGCGGTTCAACACGCGGTTCGCGATGGTCTGCCCCGCGGCCGTCAGCGTGATCTCACCAGCGTCGGCGACCCCAATGAGATCGTCGCGGCGCAGGCGCTTAATAGCCGCGGTGACTGCAGGAGGAGAAACGTTCAGCCAGCGCGCAAGGCTCGCGGCAATTACGGTCTCACCTTCTGACTGCGCCTCAGCTATAGCCTTGAGGTAGTTCTCCTTGGATATCGTAATGTTCACGCAGTACCGATTTTAACTGGCTCGTGGTGTCTAGCGATAGAACGGATTCCAGGTAATCCAGCGAGGACCGTAGTGCGGTGCCGGCTGTCCTACCTCCAGTGCTCCCAGATCCGGTGCTTTGCCGGTGAAGTTGTCATTCACCGTCGGCAGCACGGCTCCCGCATCCACCGCCTTGCCGTTCGGATTGAGACGAAAATTCAGATCCATGGAATGATACACGCGATACCGCTGGGCCGGATCGTCCGGGGCCAGCTTCTCAAAAATGTCGAAATCCACTTCAATTCCGTGGGCTTCCTGTCCGGTGGCCTCGCGAAACTCGGCCAAAGTGGCAAACGCGCGCCAGTCCGCCTCTTTCGGCTCGTAAACCACTTTGCCCGCAGCCGGCGCCAGCCACCGGTACTGCGCCTTCACGTTCTTGTTCGGGCGGTAGCCGTTGTAGTCGCTGCTGAAGTTTCCTGTGGCATTCGCCCACACCATGACGCCTCGATTCGGCGCATCGCGGCCAAGAAACAAATTATTCCGGAAGTGTGCGTTGGTGTAGGGATCGGTGGCCGTCTGCTCGCCGATCATGGTGTTGTGATACGCGATAATGCCGGCTGGCTTGGCACCGAGCTTGAAAGCCCCGCCGCCCGGCACATGATACAGCACGTTGCGCATGAAGTAGACCGGGCCACCAAACATGGGCTGGGCGCTGTAGCCGTTGTGCGCGGCGTTCACGCCTCGGTTGCCGAACACGCGGATGTTATGCGCGCCGCCGTCGGACTCAATGAAGTCGTCATTGGTCAGGTGAATGTCGTTGTTGTAGATGTCGATGGAAGAGGCGCGGCGCTCCGGGTCGGCATCGGGTGGCCCGTAGGTGGAGATGCAGATGGCGTCGTGAAAGTAGGCGACCGCATTGTGCGCGATGATGTGGCCAGGACCATAAACCTTGACCGCGAAGAAGCTCTTCAGCAGATGCGACGGGTAAATGCCCGCGGCCCGCGAACCGGCCTGATTCCATCCGATGAGGCGCATCTGGTCTTCGCGCCCGAGGAACAGATTGTCTGAAATGAAGAAGTCGCGCGACCCGGCGTTCTCGGTCCAGATGCCGACGCCGATGTCTTCAAAGCGGCAGTTACGCACCGTGAGCGCGACGGCGCCCAGCACGTCCTTTTCTCCGGCGAAGATGGCAACTTCGGTATTGCGGAACGTCAGCCCTTCAAAGATGTGGTGGCTCGTCGCCATCACCTCAAACAGCCGAGCATTGCCCGCGCCGTCGAAGATGGCCTCACCATCGCCCGCTCCCTTTATGGTGATGGGCTTCTCAGCCGTACCTTTCTGAGCCAGCGACCACGACCCGGTGAACGGCGCGCTGAGCGGGTCCACATAGTTGTAGCGTTCCGGCCGGTAGAGTCCGGCGTGGACCAGGATGGTGTCGCCAGGCTGGACCCTGTTCATTCGAACCGAGGTCCAGTCGCCGCGGCCTTCACCGTAATAAGCGGCCTTGAGTCCAATGAAGTTCGGCTCCAGCTTCTTTCCCTCGTGGTCGTTGGGATACACGTGGAGCACGCGGCCGCCAGCGGACGATTTCGGCTCCGTCCGCGTGGAGACGGTGACCCGCTGCTGCGCCTGACCTCCGGTCACGCCGTCTGGGTCCTGCAGCGTGAACTCGCATTCGTAGCTGGTGCCGGGCTCCAGATTGAGGATGCTGCCGGCGAAGCCTTCGGGCACCGTGTAGGTCATCTCCTCGCGCATGCGGTAGACCTTTTCGCCACCGATCCGCAGCAGCGGCAGCCCCGGGCGCCACGTCTCGGTGCCCGCTTTACGGAAGCGTACCTCCACCGCGGCGTTCCGGTTCGCGTCCCCTTCAATCAGCCATTCGAACCCGAGGTTCAACAGGGTGGGGTGCTCGACATGGAACCGGCCGGGGCGGGTCGAGTTCTGGGCAGTCAGGGCCCAGGCGGAGAGTATCAGCAAGGCAACGGTGCGCATGGGAAAGGTCTCAATTATATAGCCGACGCCGTTGAAAATGCATTGCCTGAAACATCGCGGGTAACCCTGCTGTAAACTCCTTCGCCAGACATACGAGTACAGTCAGGTTCTGGCCGTACCAGTCACGTCTGCCCGGGAGGATTTGTGAACGCCATGTTCCTGCGATCCGCGTTTGTTCGAACCGCTATCGTCGTCTGCGCTTCTGCCGCAGCGGCATTTTCCGCCAACACCGTTGGTTTACAAGCTGGAAAGGCAGCGCTTCGCTCCGCGGGTCCGCTCGCTTTTGGCCCCAACGGAATCCTCTTCATCGGCGATTCGCTGGGAGCTTCGATTGTCGCCATCGACACGGGCGACACGAAGGCTGCGAAGAATGCGGAGCCGATCGAAATCAAGGAACTGAATCTGAAGATCGCAGCCGCGCTCGGCACCACCGCGGATCAGATTCTCATCAACGACGTGATCGTGAACCCGGTATCGAAAAAGGTCTACATTTCTGTGTCGCGCGGCCGCGGGCCGGAGGCTACGCCTGTCATCCTGCGCACCGACGCCAGCGGCAAGCTGACAGAAGTGTCCATGGATAACGTGAAGTTCGCGCGGGTGTCGCTGCCTAACGCGCCGGACGAGAATGCGAAGGATCAGCGCGGGGCCAATCGCCGGCTGGAGTCGATCACCGACCTCGGCTTCGTCGACGGAAAAGTGATCGTCGCCGGCCTGTCCAACGAAGAGTTCTCCTCCACACTGCGCGTCATTCCGTATCCGTTCGCCGCAGTCGACAAGGGCGCGGGCATCGAGATCTTCCACGGTGCGCATGGCCGATTTGAGACCAACGCTCCCGTTCGCACGTTCGTGAACTACGACATCGCCGGCAAGCAGCACATCCTGGCGGCCTATACCTGCACGCCGCTGGTTCGCATCCCGGTGTCGGAACTGAAGCCGGGCGCCAAAGTGAAGGGCACCACCATCGCCGAACTGGGCAATCGCAACCGCCCGCTCGACATGATCACGTACAAGAAGGACGGCGGCCAGTTCATTCTCATGGCCAACAGCAGCCGCGGCGTGATGAAGCTGCCGGCGGAGAAGCTGGAATCGTACGAAGGCATCACGGCGCAGACGGAAAAGAAGGGTGTTCCTTACGAGACCATCGCCACGCTGAAGGGCGTTCAGCAGCTCGACAAGCTGGACGAAGGTCACGCGCTCCTGCTGACCGACGCAAGCGGCACGCTCGACCTGCACACCATCGCCCTGCCGTAGTTCATAGTCTGATGCGAGTCATCCTCTTAGCGGCCGCCTGCATTTCGATGCTGGTGGCCGCACCTGTTTCGGTCGAGATGCAGGACGGCTTATTTGTTGTCCATGGGTGGGCGCCTCCTGCGAAAGCTCCGCCAAATGGCTGGGCATCGGTGCTGGCGGTGTATGCGGGCTCCGGCAAGGACAGTCCCGCTCTGATGGGCGAATATGCGGTGCGGTCCGGGGCGCTCACGTTCCGACCCCGCTTCCCGCTGTCTCCAGGCATGCGAGTTCGGGCCGTGTTTCGTGGAGCCGAGTCGTGGTTTGAGACACCGCGCGTGGAGCTGGTCTCCAAAGCGCAGGTGACGCGAGTTTATCCGGGCGTATCGGAAATTCCCGAAAATCAACTCAAGTTTTACATCGAATTTTCCGCTTCGATGAATCGAGGCGAGGCGTGGAAACACATTCGTCTGCTGAAGAGTGACGGCACGGCGGTCGAACTGCCGTTTCTGGAAATCGACCAGGAGATGTGGGATGCGGACGCGCGTCGCCTGACCGTGCTCTTCGATCCGGGGCGAATCAAGCGTGGAGTGAAGCCGCTGGAAGACATCGGGCCTGCGATTGAGGCCGGGCACTCGTACGCTCTTGTGATCGGCCGCGAATGGCTGGATGCCGAGGGAGCTCCGCTGGTCGCCGCACACCGCAAGGAGTTTCGCGTGACGGAGGCGGACCGGACTCCAGTCGACCCTGCGGGCTGGAAGATCGGCAGTGTCGCTGCAAGCACGCGGGATCCGCTGGTGGTCGCATTTCCCGAGCCTCTCGACGCGGCGCTGGCTTTGCGCCTGATCTGGGTGGACGGTGTCACCGGTAAAGCGGTGCTCGGAACGGAGGAGCGGGAATGGCGATTCGTTCCCGATCAGCCCTGGACCGCTGGCGAACATTCCATTAAGGTAGATACCGCGCTCGAAGATCTGGCCGGGAACAAGGTCGGGCGGCCGTTTGAAGTCGACGCTTTCGACCGCGTCGACCGGCGGGTTGCCCGCGAGGTGATCTCACTTCCTCTGCGGGTCGGTCGCTAACAGGGCCAGGGTCGCCCACGCGGTGGTCGAGATGTGTTGCGCGTAGCTTTGCGATCCCGACGGACGCGTGGTCTCGGGCCAGCCACCAGAGTTTTGCTGCGTTCGGATGAGAAATTCGCGGCCCCGCGGGATGAGGCTTTTCTCGCCAGCAGCCTGTAGCGCCAGCAGCACCAACGCGGTATCGAAGACCTCTGCCGGCGCCGACTGGCGCGGTCCCCAGCCCCCGTCACTGGTCTGCATGCGGGTGAATCGCTCCACGGCGCGCTTCCGGAAATTGGGTTCGTTTGGTAATGCGAGCAGCACTGCCGCTTCGTCCGGTGTGTGGCGCGGCTCTACGTTGCGAAGGTAAGCCTCGGCGCGGGCGACCTCTGCGTCGTAGCCACCGGCCGCGAGCAAGGTACGTCGACCGAAGTAAGTGGCCAGCGTTGTGCCCCACGTGACCGGCGACCCCGGTGCTTCGCCCTCGTCGTCGACTCGCCATGCCCCACTGGCGGACTGCACGGCGGCGAGGCTGCGTGCGGCGTCCCTCAGCGCCTTGCGGTCCGAAAGCACGCCTGCCTCCACCGCGGACGTCAGCGCGGCGCTGAACTGGTACAGAGCCAGGGTCTTGTCGCTGGAGCCGCCATCCATTTTGCCTTTGCCCCAGTCGGCTGGCGCGCGCAGCCATGTGGTGGTGGAAGCGGCTGGTCCGGTGATCCCCGCGGCATAGAGCGCGCGAGCTCCGTCGCCGTTGTTATGGCAGGAGAAACAGCCGTTCTTCATCGGCCATTGAGGGACTTCCGCAGACAGGTATTGGAGGGCGCGCTCGACACTGGTGCCTTGCGCGGAAGCGGCCGAAATCATCACGAGGAAGAGCGCGAGAACCCACACGTTTCGTTTCGAGTTCCTTTCACCCCGGCCCTGGCGGTAGTGGCGTCGCACGTACTGAGGTGGCCTCAGGCGAGTTGCATGAATCTACCTTACCCCTTGAGGCGAGGGTATCCTGGAGGAGAGCGAAGTGATGTAAGAAAGCACTCGCCGCGCAACTTCACAGGAAAGGAATCTTTATGTCCAGGCTCTCTGAACAGCAACAAAAAGACCTGCTGGCTATTGCGAACCAGCGGGACCAGGACATTGACCTGTCCGATATCCCTGAGGTTCGGGAGATACCACCCGACCACGTCATAGGGAAGTTCTACCGCCCGAAGAAAACGAGTCTGACAATCCGGCTTGACGCCGATGTTGTCGCCTGGCTCAAGGCGTCCGGTGAGGCGGGAACTCATGCGACAAGGGCGCGCGAGTTAGGAATTCAGGACACCTGTTCCGCACAGATGTACAGGGTTGAGTTGGTGCCGGAGGTGGGACTTGAACCCACACAAGGGAGTACCTTGGCAGATTTTGAGTCTGCTGCGTCTGCCATTCCGCCACTCCGGCACACGGGGTGAACTAACGCACTGCCATCATAACAGGACTCAGGACAGGAGTGCCGATGCGATCTCCGTCGCCTTCTCCAGCATCATTCCGGTCTCGCTGCTGCAGCCCAGGAATCGCATGCCCCGGTCGCGCCAGAATTTCGCCAGACCCAGGGATCGAGCCTGCGTTCCAGGAGCCACACCATGGCGGTTGCAGGTTTCTATCAGCGACTCCATCGCAGCCACCATCTTCGGGTGCTGGAACTCACCCGGCACACCGAGCGAGAACGACAGGTCGGCCGGACCAACAAGCAGCGCGTCGAGCCCCGGCACCGAGAGCAATTCCTCACGCGCATCGACGGCCCGCTGGGTCTCGATTTGCGTGACAATCAACGTGTTTTTATTGATATGGTCGGCAATTTGAGGCAGTGTCGCCTGCTCGTAATTCACGGCCGCGGACGTCAGCCCAAAGCCGCGGTCGCCTTCCGGCGGGAACTTCACCCAGCGAATCGCTTTCTCCAGCAATTCCGGCGATTCCACCCGAGGAAACAGAATCCCTTCGGCACCGACGTCCAGCGCCCGCGCCACCAGGTGATACTGCAGATCGGGCACGCGCACCACGGGACAAAAGCCGATCAGGGAGGAAACGCGGCAAATATCCTGCACGGTTTCCAGATCGAAATTGCCGTGCTCCATGTCGATAAATGCCCAGTGGAATCCGGCGGATTTCAGAATTCGCGGAATTTCCGGCGAACGCAGTTGCGCAAACGCACACCCAAGCTGAACCTTGCCCTCCTTGAGGGCTGCTTTAACGGAATTGATTCGCATCGATTTTCTCAGACCGGAAGCAGCACGTGATCCGGGCAGTCCATGTGAACATGCTCGTAGAGCCGGTCCAGCAGATCCGGCCCGTGCAGCGCCAGAAAGGGAAGAATGCTGTAGAACCGCTCCTGCAGATGCTTCTGCGGATACAGAGCATTGTACAGCCATGTGGCTTCTGCCCCGGCGCGATCGTCGCGCTGCATCAACCCGCGCGCCACTTTGCTTTGCGCTTTATGGAACTGATGCAGGATTTTCGCCCTGCTCTTTTCCAGCGACGCACCAAGCGTAGGATCGAAGGCGGAAACCGAACGATGCAGGCGGTCGAGGGTCGCCGTAGTAGCCGAGGTGGCTTCGTCGAACTGCTCCTGCAGACCCGAAGGCACCAGAGTGGCCGCGATCCGCTCCCGCAGCGACGCTTCTCCATTGAAGAAATCGGGCAGCTTCATGTCATACCGGTCCATCAGTTTGCCGGTACGGGTGTCGATGAGCGTGAATCCGGTGCGCGACACGACGCGCGGCATGTGCCCCAAAAGCCGCTCATACAGCACCTGGGACTGCGCGAAGTAGGCCAGTTCCGCGGGACCGCCGACATAGGCCGCGGTCGGCATGATGAAATCCTGAACTACGGGGCGCAGAAGCGCGTTGGGTGACAGGATTTCGGCCCGGTTGGCCAGTTCCTCCACCGACGCATTCGCCTCGCGGAGCGGGACTCGGCGCCCGTCCTGCAGCACAAAAAACAGCGAGGTTCGGGCGTCGACATGGACCTGCGCGTGATACCCGGCTGCTTCAAGTTCGCGGTTGCGCTCCAGCAGCAATTTGTTGAGATCGGTGCCGATTCGAACCGCGCGGCTCAGAATCGGTGCCGCAATTTGCCTAATCGCAGGATGAAGGGGGTCGAGGAAAAGAAAGCCCCACGGCTTGAGAAGACGTTCGAGCAGAGCGCGGAAGGCCTCGCCCATGGTCGCGCCCTGCGGATGGGTTTCGGCAACCAGGTCGCAAACCTCTTCGCAATAGGGCAGGTCCCGAAAAGCCGCTCGCAACTCGTCGACCGGCCAGGCAACGGGGCGAATGCTGCCCACCGGAATACCCCCGCTGCGTTCCGCCTGCACCTGGAGCTTCAGCGGTTGCCGTGCGCCGTCGAACATGTAAACGTGGTCGACTTCGGGCCAGTCATGATCCTCGGTCGCGAGCCAGAAAACAGGAACCGCCGGGCGTCCGCGAGAAGTGAGGTCCTGCGCGATGCGTGCAGCGGTTAAAGCCTTATAGATGGTGTACGCGGGTCCGCTGAAGAGGCCGACCTGCTGGCCTGTGACGACGGTTACCGCGCCCGGCTCGGAAAGCCGTTCCAGCGCGGCTTCGTTCGAGTTCTGCAGACGAAGCGCCGCAACCAGGGCCGCCCTACGCTCTTCGGGATAGCCGGTAGAAGGCGGAGCAGTATAGAATCGCTCTACCCGGTGGTAAGAATAGAGGAAGTCCTTAAACAGTCTGGAAGTGTGAGGCAGATCTGTGTGCCGTAGGCAGGCTGTTTCCATTCGATCTTCTGGTCAAACCGTACAGACTGACACAGAGTAGCAGATGCACCCAACCTGCCTGAGGACGTGACTAATTTTCCAGCGCGACTGTGAGACTGGCGCGGTAATCAGAACCGCGCCGTCAGTCCAACCTTCAACACCCGGGGCGATCCGGGGATGATGTTGTTGTTGCTGTGCGCGGTCGGGTAGTAGCGGCGATCAGTCAGATTCTCCATGTTGGCCTGCAACCGGATATTCTCCGTCACGCTGTAGAAAACCGCCGTGTCGACGCGGGTGAAACTCGGCAAGCGTACCGTGTTGTCGATGCCGGTGAACAGGCTACCCTGCTGCACCACCCCGAGGCCGGCCCCCAGCCTCGACGTCACCTTATAGTTGTTCCAGAGCGACACGGAATGCCGGGGTACCAGGGCGACTCGAGCGCCCTGCGCGGCCGCGGTCGTCGCGCTGGACACGGAGGCGTCCTGCCAGGCGTAGCCGCCGACCACCAGCCAGCGCCGCGTGACGCTGCCGTTGATTCCGATCTCCGCGCCATTTGACCGCTGGCTGGTGGTC
>Ga0163150_10001353_pt1 | contig 41805 bp, 34 predicted proteins | sample OliLakLV19P2IB_FD_148628 | JGI IMG/M metagenome (GOLD analysis project Ga0163150, IMG submission 148628) | Freshwater microbial mat bacterial communities from Lake Vanda, McMurdo Dry Valleys, Antarctica - Oligotrophic Lake LV.19.P2.IB | ecosystem: Environmental > Aquatic > Freshwater > Lake >... | reverse complement strand
GGCCACGGCGTTACGAGACGCTACGCTGCCTGCGCGTCCGAGCGAGACGTTTTACCCGCTGCGTGCCATGGGGAGGCATCAAATTGTGGGTGGCTGCGTCCCATACCTTTACTGCCGCGGACCCGCAAACAGCGCGGGACCGCGCTACAAGTTGGCAATCACGCTCGTGGTTTGTAGCGCAGACCTGCGCTGTTTGCAGGTCTGCGGCTTTAGTGCAGGCGGCCAAACGGGGCCAAGATCCAGGACCACAGCGTAACGAGACGCAACGCTGCCTGCGCGTCCTTACCTGCTGCGGGCCATAGTGGGGCATCAAATTGTGAATGGCTGTGTCCGATGCATTTACTGCCGCGGACCCGCAAACGGCGCGGGACCGCGCTACAGGTTGGCAACGACACTCGTGGTTTGTAGAGGGCTGCGCACTGCAACTGACGCACCCCTCTCGAGCTCGTAACTCCGAACTAAAACGCGTCGCAGAGCGCAGCCTCCCGTTGCGATCTTAGCCGAGCGCTGGCTTTCCGATCGGAAGCTTCACCATGAACGTCGTCCCTTTGCCAGGTTCGCTGTCAACCTGGATCGTACCCCCGTGCTTGCGGACAATGTGGAAGGAACTAAAGAGCCCCATGGTTGCCTTGACGCGCGGCCCCTTCGCGTTGATTCCTGGATCGAAAAGCTGCTGAAGTTGTTCAGCAGGAATTCCTTTTCCGGTATCGGTAAACGCGACACAGACATCGGCGCCATCGGCAAAAGTTGTCAGGACGATCGTCCCGGCCCCTTCGATCGATTGGGCCGCATTTTGCAGCAAATTCATGAAGACCTGGTTCAGCTCAGCGGCATACCCATAGAACTTGGGAATCTGGCCGTAGTCGGCAACCACCTGAATCTCTTTCCGAAGCGTTGGTTGAAGGAGTGTGAGGACATCTCCGAGAACGCTGTTGAGATCGAGCAGGGCGTATTCCGCCCGGTCGAGCCGCGCGAAGCCCTTGAGGCTTTGCACAATTTTGATCACCCGCTCTACGGCGGTCGTTGTCGCCGGTTGGTTGTCCTGCAAAGCCGCAGCAGACTTGGCTAACGATTCGCTCCGCCTGAGCTCATCGATGGAAGAAGCCACCTCGATCGCTTGCAGGATCTTGTCGGTGCACCGCTGCGACAAATCGAACGCACTCTGAATGACTCCCAGCGGCGAGTTGATCTCATGGGCGAGGGCAGCCACCAACTTGCCGAGGGCGGCCATCTTTTCACTCTGTATCAATTGCGTCTGGGTAGCCTGTAGCTCCTCAAGCAGTTGGGCCAACTCCTCGTTTTTCGCCTTGAGTTCAACATTCCGGAGACAGTGAATCTCCGCTTCGTTCCGGCTTCTCTCGGTCTCCAGACTGATCTGGAAGTTGCGAAGCCTGGTGCTGCCCTCTTCGTTGAAAACCTCCTCGCGGACGCGATGGAAAATGCGCTCATGCTGCAGCGCACTGGCCAGCTCGCCATTCCGCTCGTAAATTTCAGAGAGGAGTTGGTGGGCCTGATAAGCCTTGGGTTTCGCCCCAATCTCCTCGGCAATGGACAGAGCCTTGCGGGCTGCATCCAGAGCCTTGTTTCTGTCGCCCCTCTTCAGGTAAAGACCACCAAGGTTGAGAAGGCTGGTGGTCGCAGCCTGGCGATTGCCAGCCTCGTCGCGAATGCGCAGACTTCGCAGGTGCAACTCCAGCGCCTCGTCATCCCGACCTTGCTCTTGATAGATGATTCCGAGATCGCTCAGTGCTCGCGACTCCCCCATTCGATTGCTCAGGCCTCGAAAAATCTCGAGGCTTCGGTTGATACATTCGAGCGCTTTCCCGGTCTGTCCCATGGCTTGGTAAGCAGCACCGATGCCAATGAGAGAGCGGGCCTCACCCAGCGGCTCAGCAACCTCAGCAAACAGTGCGTGGCTTCTTTCGTGATAGCGAACCGCCTGCTCGTAGTCGCGAAGGCTTTGGTAAACCCCTCCGATCAGCGTAGAACACCAGCCCATGCCCCACTTGTCGTTTTGCTCTTCAGCCGTGCGCAACGCTTGGAATCCTTCCGTCAGGGCTTGGTCGTAGTTGCCGAGCGTCCAGTAAACAAAGCCGATGATGGCTCGAGCCTGAGCCTCACCTTTCCGGTCTCCAATTGCCTGGAAGAGCTTGAGAGATTCAAACGACTCGGCAATCGCAGCTTCCAAGCCGGCCAGCAGGTAGTGGGCAAAAGCGCTGTTTCGAAGGCTGCCCGCAATCCCACGGTGGTAACCGCAGGCCTCCGACAGTTGCCTGGCCTGACGCGCCCATTCCAGAACGCGCTGCCAATCTTCGTCGACACGCAGTTCCCATCCCAGACTGTTGAGCAGATCGATGCGTTCGCGGTCATGCTCGGGGCCAACCGCCAGCGCATTCAGTTTCTCTTCGACTTCGGCAACTCTGTCGGCCATAGGCCGCATTCTTGCACAAAGCCTGAAGGGCTGTCCTGGCAAACTGAGCCGTTACCAGAAGGAGGGCAGCGCGCGTGAGGACTCAGGGAGGACGCGCGGGCCTGCTTCCTTAACAATGATATGTGCAGGCAGAAGTTTTTCCTCTTGCGTCGCTTTTCAGTTCTGTGCGAGAAGATGAGCGAGCTTTCTTTGAATCAAGAACTTTAGCGCTCGATCTGAACCGAAGGAAGTCCATGACCGAAGCTCTGGCTGCAATCGATATCGGAACAAATTCTTTCCACTTGGTGGTCGTCAAAATCAAAGACTCCAACCGGTTCGAGATCCTGGCCCAGGAAAAGGAAGTCGTTCGCCTGGGATCCGGATCGAAAGACATGAAGGTTCTTAAAGACGACGCCATGGACCGGGGCATTGAGGCGCTGAAGCGCTTTCGCCAGATTGCCGAGATCTCTCAGGCACACATCCGCGCCGTGGCCACCAGTGCTGTCCGTGAAGCCGTCAACCAAGCTGATTTTCTGGAACGTGCCAAACAGGAGGCAGGCATTGAGATTGAAGTAATTTCCGGCTTCGAGGAAGCGCGGTTGATCTACCTGGGAGTCCTGCAGACCCTGCCGATCTTCGATAAAAAGATCCTGCTCGTCGACATTGGCGGCGGGAGCACCGAGTTCTTGGTCGGGCAGGCGGGAACAATCATTGACGCCAACAGCCTCAAGCTCGGCGCCATCCGCCTGACGGACCGGTTTTTCAACGACGAACCGGTCGAACCCAAGCACGTCAACAAATGCCGCGACCACGTGAAGGCTTACCTCAACCCCATGGCACGCCGCGTCCGGCTGCACGGATTCGAGACGGCTGTTGGCAGTTCGGGAACTGTCTTGAGCATCGCCCAGATGGTTCAGCTGCTTCGCAAGCAGGAACCCACCCGTTCGTTCAGCAACTTTGTGTTTTCTCGGTCCGAGTTGGCCGAAGTCATCAAGATACTGGTTAAGGCCGACACGGTGAAGAAACGTCAGAAGGTCGAAGGCCTCGATCCCAAACGAGCCGACATTATTCTGGGCGGCGCCATCATTCTGGAGCAGGCGTTCGAAGAAATGAAGATTGAGCAAATGACGGTCTCCGGATTTGCTTTGCGGGAGGGCGTCATCCTGGATGCTCTGCAGAAATCGCGCGGAGGCAGTCTCCACCAATTGACCGACATCCGTTATAAAGGCGTGCTGCATCTCGCCGAGAGCTGCCACTACGAAAAGGACCATTCGGACCAGGTCACGAAACTCGCACTCCAGCTTTTTGACCAACTGGGCGGTCGCCACAAGCTCGACAGCATCAATCGCGAATACCTGCAGGCTGCCGGCCTCCTGCACAACGTTGGATTTTTCATTTCCCAGGCACAACACCACCTGCATTCCTATTACATCATCCGCAATTCCGAGTATCTCACCGGCTTCAATAGTCGCGAGGTCGAGATCATCGCTCAAGTCGCGCGCTACCACCGTAAGAGCGAGCCGAAACCCAAGCACGAAGAATTCGCGCGACTCAGCGTGAAAGACCAGATGATTGTGCGGAAACTGGCCGGCATCCTGCGAATCGCTGATGCTTTGAACCGGACGCACGCCAGCGTTGTCTCGTCGCTCCGCTGCGAGCCGGACGGCTCAGATTTGAAAGTTCATTTGGAAACGGTGCAAGGTGTGATGCCTTCGCTTGAGATCTACACGGCAGACTTACGAAAGACGCTGCTGGAAGAGGTTCTGGGGGTGAAAGTCGAGTTCCACGTGGACAATCTGGCCAACCTGTCAGATCCGACCTCCGGGCGCTAGAGGTAGCGAGCGACCCCATGCCGCCCAGATGAAAGAAAGTGGGTGGGTTGATCCCATTTTGTTTGAACCGCCAAGACGCCAAGAACGCCAAAATAAGATCCCGAGGACAGCTCAGGAGTACGTCGGAATCCGGCTGATGGTCCGCTTGATCAACGTTGCCTCTGATCTTTGCGTCCTTGGTGTTCTTGGCGGTTCAAACTCGACTGTCTTTTGAACTTCATCGCCACCAGGTGACCCTAACCTAGGTTGCCGACAACGGAGGACTCAGTCAGTCAGCGAGTTGGGATGAACCGGCCAGACCTTTCCGGCCTGAGTTCAGAATTTCGGCCACCTTGCCTGCCGTCGCCAACTTTGCTCCCAGCGCCACGAGATTGCAACTGCCCGGGTGGTTCAGGGTCCAGACCGCTTTTCCAGCTTTGAGCACCTCTCGACACAATGCCTCCGTCTTGCTCCCAACAGTGGCATGGGGGATCACAAAGCTGTCAGCCAGCGCGAGGACGCACTCATTGCGCACTCGCACTGAGTCCCGCGTCGCACGTTTCTGCGACGGTCCGCAAGCAGAAACCAAAAGCAGCTTCCCTTCCCTCAAGGGCCGCAGCCAGCCGTTGGGAATTCGGAGGCCCATGAGCGTTCGCCCGAGACAAACGATCGCTGGGCGTCCAGCGGCGGCCAAGTGATCGAGACACAGACGCTCCAAGGGTGAATGAAATCCGCCAACAAACACAGCGCCCGCCTCAGCCAACTGCCGAACCAGGTTAGCGGTTGCTTCAGCAGCCGAAGCAGGGCTTTCCACCGAGGCGGCCAAGGCCACGCACCGACTCTGGCCCGAATCCACAACGCAGACTAGCTCGGTACTGCCGGCTGTCCCGAGCGATAGCGGCGCCCGGTCGCCCAGGAACTCCACGAGCCGTTCCGGAAACTGCGGCATACCGCGATAGACAGCGCCTTGAGACACATCTGTGCGTGCGAGAAGAACGGGTTTCATAGGTGCGCGGGTTCAAATCAATAGAACAATTCTATTCTATGACGGACGCGGTAACTCAAGTAATGTTACGTCTCGCTGAGGAAGCCAGCCATCATCGCGGTTAGCGGCTGGCCAGTTGGTACTGTCCCGATTTGAGAAGGGGAGCTGTGAACAAATTCGGGAGGGCGAGGCTCCTGCCGAGCCGCGTCGCCGCAAGTTTCTGATCCAGAAAGGCTCGGCAGGAGCCTCGCCCTCCCGCGACAACGATCAGGGCAATTCTTCACAGCTACTGAAAATCCCCTCCTTGGCGGGGTGAAGGCTTAGCCTTCACCCTTGCGCCCGGGTGGGTGCGTTTCCTACTCCACAACCCACCCCAGGGCCTGAAGGCCCTCGCCCCTCTCCAGAGGGGAATCCTTCGACTTTTCATCTGTCGTGGCACCACACCGCGGCATGAATGGCTGCCTTGGGGGGCACAAGAGATTAAACGCCCCTGGACTTGACGGAACCCTCGCCGTTCCAAAAATCCTAAAATCCACTCTAGCAAAATAGCGCCGAGGCCGTGTATGATACGGGTCTTGGGCAGTCCTGCCCACATTTCACTTCGACAAGGAGTAACGATGTTGATCAACAGGAAATGCGTGCTTTGGCTGTCTGCCTTCGCGCTGATGATGCCTTACCGCCTGCTCGCCCAGGGATCTCCAGGGAAGATTGGCGTGCTGCACGTTGTGACAGTTATAACTGGGTGCACCGAAGGCAAGCAGGCTATGGGTGAATTTGAGAAAAAGGTTACCGCCAAGAAAGAGGAGTTAGAGAGGAAAAACAACGAGGTCCAGGAACTGCAAAAACAACTGCAGAGTCAAGCACGTACGCTGAACGATGATTCGCGCGCAGCCTTAGCCAAGAGCATCGACTCCAAGACAACCGAACTGCAGCGCGCAACGGACGATGCGCAGAAAGAGTTCGGCCAGATGCAAAATGAAATTTTCGGCCGTATCGGTAACAAGATTGGACCGCTCGTTCAGCAGTACGCCAAAGAGAATAGCTTCACATTGATTGTCGACTCGTCCAATCAGAATTCTCAACTGATTTATGCTGACCCCGGAATCGACATCACGGAGGACATTATCAAGCGGGTTGACACTGCATTGGCACCTGCGGCAGCAGCACCGGCAGCAGCACCTCCTGCAGCCAAGAAATAGGCTCGGTTCACGCCTATTAGCCCGATGAGGTAAGTAATTGATCCGCAGACCGACGAGTGATTCGGTCTGCGGATTCAGACCCACAAGTTTCGGCGAGTTTGAAGCATCAGAGTCTCACGGAATCATCCGCGGCACAGAAATTTTGCACTGTATCTCATCAATACGCTTGCGTATCTTGACCTTCTGCTTGGCACGGCTTTGGATTGGAATGGTAGTGTGCGAATGTGGGCTGAAGGCTTAAGAAGTCTTCAGCCTCCGGACGCCGACCTTGTCGGTCAACAGCTACCGCGAGTCGCCGCGCGGGTGTCAGCACACACACGCGCGCCTCCCACGTTCCAAACCGACTTCAGTACTTTGCAGCCAAAGCCTGAACTTGTGAAAAAATTCGGGAGGGCGTATAAAACCCGATCCGGTAGGGACGCGGTGCTCCGCGTCCGTGTTGGGTTTAGCGTCGCGGACGCGCAGCAGCGCGTCCCTACCATTGAAATTTTTCACTGCTCCCCTGTGTGCCCGATGAAATGAAATCCGGTTCATCCAACCCCGCCGAACCCGATTCTTCAATCTCCTCCAATTCCTGGGTTTCCACCGAAGTTCGAGTGCGATACGCTGAGACCGATCAAATGGGCTTGGTGTACTACGCCAACTACCTGGTTTGGTTCGAGGTAGGGCGCGCCGAATTCTGCCGGCAGCGCGGCTTCGCTTATCGAGACTTCGAGCAGGAGAACGACGCTTACCTGGCTGTGGCCGAAGCCCAGTGCCGGTACCACACGCCGGCTCGCTACGACGATCTCCTGCTCATTCGCACGCGTGTGGAGCAACTTCGCAAGCGGACCGTCCGTTTTGCCTACGAGATCGCTCGCAAAGATCCGCAGACCCTCCTTGCGACGGGCAGCACGCTCCATGTCGTGCTCGATTCCCAGGGCCGGCCCAAATCCTTCCCCGAGGCCTATCGGGGTTACTTCCAATGAAGACGCTCGTTGAATGCGTGGCTAATTTCAGCGAGGGACGCGACCTCAGGGTTCTGGACGCAATCGTGTCAGCCATTCGATCGGTGGAGGCGGTGCAGGTCCTGGATCTCCAGGTGGATGTCGATCATCACCGATCGGTTGTGACCTTTGTGGGTTCAAAAGAGAGCATCGGCGAAGCCGCGCTGCGCGCCATAGGAAAAGCCGTCGAGCTCATCGACCTGAATCACCATTCAGGCAAACATCCTCGAATCGGTGCGGCCGACGTTGTTCCGTTCGTCCCTTTGAGTCATCTCACACTGGAGGACTGCGTCGCCATTGCGCACCATGTGGGTGAGCAAGCCTGGCTCCGATTTCAGGTTCCGGTCTATTTTTACGAAGCTGCGGCCAAACGCGCGGATCGGATCCGCCTGGAAAACATCCGGCGCGGCCAGTTTGAGGGGCTGCGGCAGGATCTCAAATCCGGTTCTGACCGCCTGCCCGATTGCGGCACGGCCCAACTCCATCCCACCGCAGGCGCCACCGCGGTCGGTGCCAGGAATCTTTTGATCGCCTACAACATCAACCTCAACACACCCGACGTGCGCGTTGCCCGAGCCATTGCCAGAACCATCCGCGAATCCAACGGTGGCCTGCCACACGTCAAGGCTCTGGGCATCGAATTGAAAGCGAGGAATCAAGCCCAGGTTTCCATGAATCTGACCGCGTTTGAAAAGACTCCCATGCACCAGGTATTCGAACGGGTTCGACTGGAAGCCAGGAAGCATGGCGTCGAGATTGCCGGCAGCCAGTTGATTGGCTTGGTTCCGCGGAAAGCGCTGGAAACCGCTGCGGCTCACTATCTTGAGATTGAAGACTTCGACTCAGATAACGTTCTGGAGAATCGGCTGGAGAGGTTGACGGAACAGGATGAAGAAGCTTGACCTCATTGGTTTCGAGTTCAGCCTTTGGGCTGTCCCCACTTGAGGCAAGCTGAAACTGATTTTCAGAAGAGATCCCTTTTGTGCCTGAACCCCAGCTTGCCCGAAGCATTCTCGATGTTCCACCCTCTGGCATTCGTGAGTTGGCGAATATTGCCTTCAAGATGGACGGGGTGTTGAAGCTGTTTTTTGGCGAATCAAACCTCCCGACTCCCCAGTACATCAAGGACGCCGCCGCGCGCGCGCTTCAAGATGGATTCACCTTTTACACCCACAATGCGGGGCTGCCCAGTCTCCGGCAAGCCATTGCCGAGAAATACCATGAGCTTCATCACATTTCGCTCAACCCGGAATCGGAGATTGTCGTCACCGCGTCCGGCGTCCAGGCCTTGAATGTCGCCATTCGCTGCCTTCTCGACCCCGGTGACGAGGCCTTGCTGCTTACACCCGCCTGGCCAAACGCCTCTGCCATCGTGCGCCTCTGTTCAGCCGAGCCGAGAGAGATTCCATTGGTGCTCGAGGGTACCCGCTACCAGATTGATTTCGAGGCACTCCGCGCCGCCATCGGCTCAAGAACTCGCTTGCTCGTGTACACCTCACCTTCAAATCCCCTGGGCTGGGTGGCGACCGAGGAAGACCAGAAGCTGCTGCTCGAGTTCTGTCGCAGGCACAGACTTTGGTTGCTGGCCGATGAGGTTTATGAACGGCTGTACTACAATGGTGCTGTCGCTCCCTCAATTCTCAGAAAGTGCCAGCGTGACGACACCGTGGTTGTGGCACAATCATTCTCGAAGAGTTACTGCATGACCGGTTGGCGCCTGGGCTGGGTGGCAGGCCGCAGCGACCTGGTTCAGAAGGCAACCGAGATGAACGAGTTCATCATCTCGCATGCGCCATCCATGGTTCAAAAAGCCGGTGAAGCCGCTTTGCGGGAGGGAGAACCTGAAATCAATTCCATGGTCGCCAGACTGAGGGAAAACCTGGCATTTTGCCAGAGCGCGTTGGAGTCCATGCCTGGAGTTGTCCTTCCCAGGCCGGAAGGCGCTTTTTACCTGTTTCCGCGAATCAATGGCCTGGACGATTCCTTTGAGTTTTGCAAACGGCTGTTGCTGGAAACGCGAGTCGGTCTGGCACCCGGCGCGGCATTCGGAAAAGGCGGGGAGGGATCCATCCGTATCTGCTATGCAGCCGACCGCAGCGTTCTCGAACCAGCCATGTCCCGGCTGGGCAAGTTTCTCTCAGGCCACAAGTGAGTCTCAAAACCCAAATCTGGAGTTCTATCCCCTGATGCCGGCGCGAGGGATTCCGGGCTCAGCTGTGGGCCAGACGTCAAGACACGCAGTGGGTTTAAGAAAATTCCATGTAACCTTAGCGGGCAGGCATGCGTTAATAGAGACATGGGAAATATCGCGATGCTCCAGGTCAGAAGGCCTGGCCCCATGACGGTCGACAAGGAACTGCTGCGGCGGTGTCAGCTGGGGGACCAAGCTGCGTTCGAAGTGCTTGTCAAGAAGCACGAGCGTCGAGTCTTCGGCCTCGTGTACCAGATGGTGCGGCAGCCGGGTGAAGTTGAAGACATCGCCCAGGAAGTGTTCACCAAGATCTACTTTTCCCTGCCGCAGTTCAGGATTGAGGCTTCATTTGAGGCCTGGCTGTATCGCATCACAGTCAATCAATGTTACGACTATTTGAGAAAGCGCAAACGCCAGGCACAGGTTACGGAGTCAGATCTTTCTGAGGAAGAGGCAGCGTTTTTTGAGCGATTCGGATCCATCACGCAGCCACGTCACCTGGACATCAGCAAGCGGCTGGAAATCCGGCAGACCGCAGAGAGGCTTTTGAGCGTGTTACCTCCCAAGGATCGCTCTTTGTTGATCCTGAAAGAAATGGAAGAGTTGTCGATCGAAGAGCTCACTCAGATATTCAAGTCTTCGGCCAGTGCCATCAAGCTCCGCTTGTTCCGGGCCCGTAACCAGCTGAAGGCGGTTTACGAGAAGAGCCGCAAGAAGGAAAAGGGGAAACATCGAGTATGAGTCATCAAAATCTGAAGGGCTGGCTGGAAGATTACGCAGAGAACAGCTTATCGGCCGAGATGACACAGGATCTGGAGCAGCATCTGGCCATGTGCCGCGACTGCCAGGAGCAGTTGCGGACCATTCGTCTGACTGCCAACATCCTGCGTGCTTCCTTGCTGGATGAAGCCCCGGCGCCGGCGGCCGGGTTTTCGCGATCGGTTTTTCTGGCCATCGAGCAGCAACGTGAAAATTACTTGTTTTGGAGTCCGCTGCGGCTGGTGGCATTGAAGGCTGTGCCCGTCATGGCTGTGCTGGCGGTGGCCTTGGGAATTTTTGCTTACACAGAAATCTCTTCCGACTTGAACGCCCAGCAGCCTGCGGAAGAGCCACTGTTGGAAACGTCGTTGGAACTGTCTTCGAAATGGGGCCAGGAAGCCGCCGTGTTTTCTGAACAGATTTCGCAAGACAAAGACCGGGTTGTGTCTACATTGCTTGAAGCGGAGACTCTGCCGCAGGAACAGGGAAAGGAATCCAAATGATGAGTCCCTCACGATTCAAAGCGGTCGCGTTAATGGCTATTGTGTTTCTTCTGGGCGCGATTGTGGGCGCCTCTTTGGGCACCACCATTGTCTCCAGGAAGTTCGCCGCTCCTCACGAAATGGCGGGAAAACCCGGCAAGGCCAAGTTCGTCGACAGGCTGAATGCGCGCCTCCATTTGTCCCCGCAACAGACGGCGCAATTGAAGGGCATCCTGGACGAAACGCATCAACAGTTTGGCGCCTTGCACGAATCGGTTAAGCCCCAGTTCGAATCAATTCGCAACCGGACTCGGGACCGGATCCGGGAACAACTGACGGATTCGCAGCGGCCGGAATTCGAAGCCATGGTTCGCGAAGACGATGCGTGCCGCGCCAAGAAGCGAATGCAGCACCCGTAGACCTTCAGAATTCAGAAACCGCTCTGGAGCGACGGCTAGCTTGTCTCTCCTCGAACTTGCAAATTCATTCGGAGCCGTTGTCTTCTCTATGCTCGCTCAAGTAATCCCGATTCATTCCTTCAAACCCCGAACGCACTGCCGCCCTCTGTCGGGTGAGCCACAAATCGTCATCGTGGAGCCGGAACCTGCAACCCACCGCACTTACTCCTGGCGCTGGCTATTCCTGATTCCCCTTCTCCCGGTGTTCCTCTTGCTGGCCGCCTGTTCCTGCGCCTTGCAGGTACGAAAGAATGGCTGACTTCGCGCTGACGAACTTCAAAGATCAAAGAATTGGTACGGAGGCCGTGGCTCTTTGTGTGATGCACTACAGTGCATCCCTGGAGTTTTTTCATTGTCCCCCTTTTCCAAGGGGGACGCCGCGTTTTTTGCGGCAGGGGGTCTTCATTAGTTTGTAGCACACCCCCTGTGGTCCCCCTTGCCTAAGGGGACAAGCCTCTGACCTTCTGCCGGAATGATGCACTACAGTGCATCCAGAGCACCCTTGATCCAGCCCAGCATCTTCTGGGGCGACTCTGAATAGTTATAAAAAATCGGACCGGACGAACCCCCATTTTTGAGCGCTAACACGATCTCTCGCAGTTGCTGCTGGCTCGCCGGAACGCCCATGCCAAGACGCACAAAACAAGGATAGTCGCCCTTCCAGCCTTCCGGAATCCGGGATCTTCCCTGCCCCACAATCTTCAAAACATCCCCCGGCAGCTTCCCGTAGACGCCAGAAGCAAAGCCATCTGCGACGTGAGCCACTTCCTTCTGATAGCCACTTTGCAACAGCAGCTTGCACGAATTCCCTTTCAGCGCTTCCTGCTTGATCTCGACGATCATTGAATCCGCCAATTGTCTTCGAAACTGGTTGTAGGCCTTGAGATCAGGTGACTGGCTTTCCAGTTCGGACATTGACGCAGGATGTCCTTTAGGCCGTTCGGGTGCTTCCTTGAACGCTGCTTCCAGTGTGGCCTTCACCACCTCGCGTGCCTTGCCGGCGTCTACATCGGCAGCCTTGGCCTTGCGCACCGTTTGGGGATTGAAGCACATGGCCAACAGTTCCTGCTCAAGCGAACTCAGGTCTGTAAGATCCCTTTCGTGGTGATGACCATGCCTCAGGCCCATCCAGCCGAAAGACTCCAGCTGGATGCCATACATCGGATAATTCACCGCCAAGTCACGACAAAGGGCTTTGAGGTAGGCACGCGTCGTATCATGGCCAATGGATAGCGCGTGGGGAATCGCATCACCGTACACGTTTTGCTGCGCGTATTGCGGATACTTCTGCGCAAGGTGAGTATTGTGCGTGCCAATGGTCCAAGAGACCATCTGGAGTTGATACTTGTCCAAAAGCTTGCCGGCAACCGCCAGCCAGTTTGTGTCCTTCGCGAAGCTGGCCACAACCGGCTTGATAGGGGAACTTTTGAAAATCTTCCTGTCTGGATGAAAGTAAGCGACGCTGCCTTCTGTCATGTAAGCGCGATGCCGAGGGTTGTGGGGATGCACAAACCAGCCCGAATGGTAGCAACCAGCAATGACCACCTGGTTGAGACCGGAGTCACGCATCCACGCCATCACCGTATCAGCGTCTGAGTCCTTCAGGTCCCAGGCATGCATGAAAATGCCTTTAGTCCGAAGCGGAGCACTGCCTGGCGATTCAGTTCGACCGGGACGTGCCGCACAAGACGGGCGTGCCGAAGCTGCTTTTGCTTGCCTTCGCGACATCGCGGCCAAGGCACTCAACTGGAGAAGCGATCGACGGGATAGATAGGCTTGCATGGTTCTCCGATGACGTTAGTGATCCAACTCACTTGAATTCGTGCTCGCGCCTCCTTGACCAAAAGCCGAGCACAACGAGGAAACGGAGACTCGAAGAAAGCGCGCAGAATTTCTTCGTGGGCCTTCGTGTTCTTCGTGGACATTGTCCGGTAATGCGTTAGTCATTGGGGGCGCCGAGCTTTGGACTGCGGCAGCTTGCTTCCGCTTTTTCGGTGGATGCTGGCTCGCGCCAGCTTGCTGGCGCTCTACTTCCGCGCTGCAAACAGTGGGATACTGGGCCGTCCACAGCCGGGCAACAAGTTTGGGCGCAGCGAACTGCGCCTGAGGCCACGTTGCAAAGCGGCAGCAACCTCCCGCACTCCAAACTCCCCCTAATGAACGCTTTACTCGTGGACCTATCTCTACAAACTGCCCTGCTTGAATTGGTTGACAAGATGCTGGCAAGCCCGGTCGCACAGCGCCAGAATGGTCAATGTCACGTTTTGATTTCCGGAAGAGACGAAACTGCTGCCATCCACCACAAACAGATTCTTCACGTCGTGAGACTGGCAGAAGGTATTGAGGACAGAAGTTTTCGGATCGGTACCCATGCGGGCTGTGCCGGTTTCGTGGATACTGCGGCCAGGATTGGACACCGCGCGACTCACCGACAACACCTCAAACCCAGCCGCCCGAAAGGTTTCCTCGGCCGTGGCGGCGATATCCTGCGCCATGCGCAATTCGTTGTCTCCCCAAAAAGCTGAAATCTTGAGAACCGGAATTCCCCAGGCGTCCACTTGTTTCGGATCGATGGTGGCAGCGCAGTCTTTATTGGGAATGGATTCGCCAAAGCCGGTCATCGAAACCACCGCCGGATAGAGTTTGTGAATCTCCCGCTTCAGGAAGTGCCAAACAAATCGCAAAGTCCCTTGCTAAATCCGGGGAACATTTGAGCGCCGGAGCCGCCTGAGAACTGATAACCGCGAGAGAAACTCTTCAGACGTGTTTCCACATTGCGAAAACGTGGAATGTAGAAACCGCAGGGCTTGGCGTCGTCGTTCACAACCCTGGCGTTATAGAGCTGCGGGGCAAATCCCGTGATCGAGCCGGTCATAAGATGATCGTGCAGATAGCGTCCCAGCAGTCCGCTGGAATTGGCCAAACCTTGCGGATAGTCCCGCGAGCTGGAATTGAGCAGGATGCGCGTGGACTCCAGACACGATGCGCCCAAGACCACCGTCTTCCCGCTCACCTCGTGGGTCTCATGCGTCAGACGATCCACGAACACGACACCGCTTGCCTTGCCTTCGGCATCCAGCGTGACTTCCCGGACCATCGCGTTGGGACGCAACGTGAAAAACTTGGTTCCAGCAGCTCGTGGCAGCGTCACGTAGATCGAGTTGAACATGGCGCCACTGTCACAACCGCGGTCGCAGTTGTGGCTGCTGCAAAAATGGCAGCGCGCGCGATCTCCGAGGTCTTGCGAGAGCACTGCGGTTGGGAACTGCACGACGCGGCGTCCCAGCTTCTTCGCCCCCCGCCGCAGGAGTTGCTCGCCGCAGGTAAGCGCAAACGGCTTCATGAAGCGATTGTTGGGGGCATGCCACACGCCGATGTCTTCTCCCGCCACGCCGATGCTACGCTCCACTTTGTCGTAATGCGGCTCGATGTCCTTGTAGGAGATAGGCCCGTCGTCACCAAAACCATCATGGCTGCGGGCTTTGAAATTCAAGTCGCTATACCTTGGAACACCGCGTCCCCACACCAGCGTTTTGCCGCCCACGACCTTGGCGCGCACCCAGTCGTACGGCTTGTTCTCTGGAGTGATGTAGGGATGTTCCCGAAAATCCGCAAAAAACTGCCGTGTATACTCGCTGGCAACACTGGGAAAAAACTCATCTTCGCGCGGCCCGAGCCGGCCGCGGTACTTCGACTCATACGGCCACTGATGCGAGCGGAAATCCCTAGCCGGGTCGACAGCCGGCCCCGCCTCCAAAACCAGCACGTTCAATCCCTGAGCCGTCAGCTCCTGCGCCGCCCAGCCGCCCGCAGCGCCTGATCCAACCACGATGCAGTCGTACATTGTCTTTGTTGAGTTCTTGTTCATGAGTGGTCCGGTTTCCCCAAGTGTGGCGTCTACTCTAGCAAGCCAGAGATCATTCACTCAACCGGAAACACGATCACTCATCCTCGTTGTGAAGGCGAAGAGCATTTCTTGGCAGGGTTGTGTTACGGGTCAAAACGACAGACGATCAATCCCGGCATGCAAGAATCTGGAGATCAAGAACTCCGGTGCCAGCCGAAGTCCGACGACAAGTCAACTCAGCAATCGCCGCTCGCCGTCTGATGTCCACGACCGATGCTCAGGCATCCATCGTGGACGAGTCGAGGTGAGGGCGAACCACTGTTCCGTCAGTCAGGCGTCAGCCCAAGAGCAGTGGGCCGACAAGCAAGTCCCCCTTAACAAAGGGGGTAAAGGCGCCGCAGGCCTTGGAGGTTGTCTCGGCAGATTCGTCAACCGGGGGCACGACAACCCCCGCGCGGTTTCTGCGAAACCGCTGTCCCCCTTTGCTAAGGGGGACTTTGACGGAGCCCTGGGGGGTGAAACAGAGGGTAATGATGCGAGGATTGGTGTAGGACTCTCAGAAGTCCTTGCCAGGCATAACCGCGCCGCGATTCGCAGCAGCACTTACAACGAGGCTTTGAGCCGAAATCGGCTGGAGGTTGGTTGAGCGAATCTCCAGTGGACCGAATCCATCTGGTACGCCGAGCGCTGCCAGGATGTCGGCCCGATAGAAGAAGCCCCCTGCAGGTATGCTGACGCCGAGTAGCTGCCCCGAGACTGCCCCGCTCGAATCGCGTGCCAGGATGTCCACAGTGGCGGCTGCACTACGGCCTTCGTTTGAAACCACAAGCGACGAGACATATCGTCCTCCAAGGTTGCTCACAGCCGCTATCGCCAAACGTGTTCCTTTGGAGTTCATGGGAATGATGAAGGGTATATTGGTTGCATTCTCAATCGTCGAAACGAAGGCCTCGATGTGCTGGTCGGGATCCAGATGCACGACACCTCGGGCTCCGACTCCGAATAGAGAATTCACATTCTGAAGCTGAACAAATCCACGCGGAGGAAGAGCAACTGTCAACGCAGAGCCGGCGCCAGTCTCGCCAGCCACATTCACCGCTACCGTGCTGGCCATGTTTGTCAGATTCTGAATTCCCAGGTTGGAGCGAAATGTGGCGTCATCCAACACAGACGGGATGCTGCTGAACTGGTTCGCGTCAGACAGTTGTGCCCGCACCGCTCCACCCGGGTTTACTGAAGTGTGCAGATTAACGTAGTGACCGTTGGGATTCGTGATGACCGCCTTCAAATTGTCCAGCATGGCCTGGTTGGCCGGTAAAGAGACAATCTTGGTGATCCTGCCAACACCGGTCGCATCGACAACGCCACTGGTACCCGAATTGATGATCACAGGTCCATTCTCGCCGGCGCGTCCCGTGTGGATGTGAAATCCGGTGAAGGTGACATCGCCAGGAAACTGGTAGCTCGTGTCAAACATCACGGCGCCAGAGGTGATGTTGCCGGAACTGTCTCGCGTCACATCGAGCGTGACCAGCACGGGAGCATTGGCAACAAGACCCGCGATGGCTGGCACTTCATTCGAGGGGAGCATCGTCGCTTTGTAGAAGTAGGTCTCGCTGGTGCACTGTCCCCGGATGGCTCCACCCGGATTGACGGTGGTGTGAAGATTGATGTAGTAGAGGTGCGGCGTTGCGACCAGACCGGTGAGAGCTGCCAGCTGCGCAGCTGTGGTAAGGGTTGGCGTGGTGAAGGAAAGGGAACCTCCACCGTCAGAATCGGGTGTCGAACTCAAGCCAGAATTGATCACCACGGGTCCGTTCACGTCAACGGCTCCAGAGTGAATGTGAAAGCCTGTCAGAGTGATCGCTCCGGAAAATTGGTAGGCCACGTCGAAGGTCACAACTCCAGAAGTGATGGTTCCACCCGCATCCCGATTCACCGTGACGCGCGCCCGCGCCGAACCCGTCGCATTGAGGCCTGAGATGGCGGGGATCTCGTTGTCGGGGCTCATTTTGGCTTTCACATAGAAGGTCTGGCTCGACTGGGAAAAGGCTGGTCTAGCCAAGGCCAGACCAAAAATCATCAGACAGAGTCCTGCAGTCATCAAGCGTTTCATGCTGCCTCCAGTTTGACGGGGCGCAAACACCCCGAATCGCAGTAAACAATTTAATTGAGGTCCAAAAGCGGGCTGTTCAGTGGCTATACTTCGAGAGCCTATGAATCCAGGCCCCTTGCAGCAAGCCGTGGGTAAACGAAGCCTTGGAAACGAGGCTTGAATGGTTGGAGCTTGACGCTGAATGGAGCGGCTCAGTTGCTCCCGAAGAGCAACCGGGACCGCACCAGTCCGTCAGGATAACTATCACAGGATTTTCACGGCAGACGACTCGGCTGGCCTGACGCGTTTTGCAGGTTGACTGCAAGCGGGGCCCGATCTATTGTTGCTTCAGAGTCCAATGAATCGGGATGCTCATCCGTCAGTTTCTTAATGCAATTCCGTTCCTGCTTCAGTTTGAAAGTTTTCAGGACACGATTCGCTATTACCTGTACAAATACTGGGAAAATCAGGTTATGGCGCTGGCATACTCGGCGGGCTGCATCGTTGTTCTGGTGATCATCTACCAGTTCCTGGCTCGCACTAAGAGGCGATAGCCGCATTCAGGTCAGTGCTTCGTTAACGATGCCATTCTTCGATTCCGATCCGAGACTCACGAACCACAACGCCCTTGTGCCCAAGGAGCCTGTATTTTTTCTCTTGGTGCTTCTCGCTTTGGTGTGGGCATTTCCGGTTCGGGCGGACGAGGTCGTCCCTTTCGTCATTCAGGATTCACTCTACAGAACGAACCTTGGCATCAGCAATCTCGACCCGCTACCCGCTGATGTTTCCATCCTTCTTTACGACAATAGTGGCCATCTCGCGGCTCAAGGTATTGTCCAGATTCCCGGCCTGGGTTTTATCAACCTGCGAGAGGTCGTTCCTTTCATCTTGGGCTATCCATCTGATTTGCCGTTTGAGGGATTCGTTCGGCTGCGGACGACGAAGCGAATCGCGGCGTTCGCTTCGCAAATCCAGAATGCAAACAACGATCCCGGAATCATTCCGGCGATGCCTGAAGACGCAAGCTCGTTTCTACTTCCCATCACAACCTCGATCGAACCTTGGTCGAGCGCGCTGGCGATCGTTAACCTGGCGGCGCAGGCCACAGTCGTGAAAATCACTCTTCGCGACGAAACCGGCGGACTGCTGGCAGAAACGGAACGGAATCTGGAAGGCTCCTCCCAATGGATTTCGACCAGCATTCACACGGAACTTGGAATTCAGGGAGTGAGAGGTTCTCTCACCGTTCGGTCGCTGGACGCGGCGCCCTTGGCCGTGATTTGCCGGCATGCTCAAGCATTGACCGGCCAGGACGTCTTCCAACAGCCTTTTGATCTGAGAAACGCGGCCAAAGTCTTTTATCTGCCCTATCGGCTTGTGAAGGATCTACACCACAGCTGGATCGTTCTGAACAATCCAGACAGCGAACCCGCAACCGTGACGCTCCGGCCGTTTTCTCCAGATGGGATTGCGCTGAACGACTACTCGTTGCAGCTGCCAGCTTTGGGGTCAGCCCTGGTGGCAGATTCCCTGTTCCTGGCTGGGCAGGAAGATCGGGCGCCCTACGGCATCATTCGCGGCACTTCCAACCGCCCGTTGAGCGGGCTCATGATCCAAACCAATCTCGCAACTCGAGACACCATTCATACCAATCTCGTCACAGCCTACTCGCCAGAAATCCTCATTCCATCGGTCACCGAAACTGCCACGTTTTCTTCCAACCTTCTGGTGAGTAATCTCGGCGACGCTGCGACCTGGATTGAGATCACACATCGAACCGTTGACGGACTGAAACCAGTACCCGTGTTCAAGACTCTGCTTCCAGCCCGCGGCAGCGTTTATTTGGACAAGGTCCTGGCCGGTGTGGGAGTTGCCTCAGGCTACGGCCCGTTGGCGCTTCGCTCGATTAACGGCCAGCCGCTGGCGGCGTTCTCGCACGTCATGAACACGGAAAACGGAGCGCGTGGCGCCTTGAATTCGGCCGACTCGCGACTGTCAACTTTGAAGCAGCTAGGGCAGCGCCTGACCTTGCGATGGCAGTACGACCCGGCTGAAGTCTTGAAGATCCAGGAGTACCGCATCTACCGGGCAGACCGGGCTGTGCGCAATTTCCAGCTGATTGCTTCGGTGCCCTTCAATGTGTTGGAGTACACCCTGGATGCCACTGAACCCGGAGACTTCGTCATCGCAGTCAAGGCGTTTAATGGCGTCAAGGAATCCAGCCCGAGCAACGAAGTGCTCGTTCAGGTAAAACCTTGACGCCGTGGAAAGCCAAGTGCCAGACTCCACGGCAGCGTTGCAGGGCCGGTCGAGCGCGATGGAGGTGAAGAGCAGCGGTGGTATGAAGAAGACTGTGACGTTTGGCCAGGGAGCCGAAACCCTGTTCGGAACCCTGGATGAGAATCTGCGCTTTTTGGAAGCTGCCTTTGAAGTCCGCCTGTCCCTCGCCGAAAACAATCTCGTTATTGAAGGATCAGACGCTCAGGTCGCAATCATTGAACGACTGGTTGCGGACTATGACCAGGTTCGCCGCGAAGGAGTCCTCTTTAGCAACAGCGACCTGAAGTCGGTAATTCGGATCATCTCCGAAGATTCTTCACTGCGCTTGAGAGACTGCTTCCCTTCGGGCAAAAGCCGTATCTGCGGCAGAAAGGCAGTCATCCCGCGCAGCTTGAACCAGCGCCGTTATCTCGACGCTATCGAGAAAGTTGACATGGTGTTCGGCATCGGCCCGGCCGGCACAGGCAAGACCTACCTGGCCGTGGCGATGGCCGTGGCCGGACTGCTGGCCAAACGGTTCAGTCGTATTGTGCTGGCCCGCCCGGCGGTCGAAGCTGGCGAACGCCTTGGATTCCTGCCTGGGACTCTTCAGGAGAAAGTCGACCCCTACCTGCGCCCGCTGTACGACGCCCTGTACGACATGCTGGATGTGGAGAAGGTGGATCGCTATTTGGAGCGCGGAACCATCGAGATTGCGCCGATTGCTTTCATGCGCGGACGCACTTTGAATGAAGCGTTTGTCATCCTCGATGAAGCCCAGAATACGACTTCCGAACAGATGAAGATGTTCCTGACGCGCATGGGGTTCAGCTCCAAAGCCGTGATCACGGGCGACATCACTCAGATTGACCTGCCAGCGGGAAAGACCTCCGGTTTGGTTGAAGCCCGAGCAGTGGTGTCAAATGTCGAAGGAATTGAGTTCGTGCATTTCAGCGAGAAGGACGTGGTGCGCCATCCGCTGGTTCAACGGATCGTTCGAGCGTACGATGCCTACTCCGCTCCCAAAGCTGGCCAGCATCCCACGGCTGGGACCGACCCAGCCGCAGCGCCCCCACCCCAGGCATTCAAACCAACCGATGGCAGATAGTTCGTCATGAACGGTCCGGTCATCCTTAACCGTCAGCGCCGGCACCGGGTTTCAGTTTCCCGCTTGCGACAATTTATGACCCTGCTGTCGCAACGCTTGCGCCTTGACAGTCAGACGTTCACGATCGTGCTGGCGAGCGACCGGGCAATTCGCCGCTTGAATCGTGACTTCCGGAACCAGGACAAACCCACCGACGTTTTGTCGTTTCCCACTGGGCAGGAAGGCCCGCCTCATTTGGACAAAGCGGGCTTAGGTGATATGATCCTCTCCGTCGAAACGGCTCGCAGACAGGCTTTTGCCAGACATCACAGCCTTGAAAGAGAGCTCTGTGTGCTGGTCATCCATGGGCTGCTGCACCTGCTTGGGTATGATCATCAAGTTGACCGGGGTGAGATGCGCCGCAAAGAACTGAAGCTGCAAAGAGAGCTGCTATGATCACGACGGCCGTGATTTTCTTCGCCTTGTTCTTTCTGTCGGTCGTTACTCTCCTTTCGATCTTCGAGATGAGTCTGAGCCGCATCAGCAAGGTGACGTTGAGGCGGTTGGTTGAGAAACACAGATCAAAGAAACTGGAGCAGCTGAAAGCGTTGGGAGACAACCGGCTCGAGAGCCTGGTTTCCGTCTATGTCGGCATTCAAGTTGGCATGGTTGGCTTTGCGATTCTCACCACTGGCTATCTTCATAACCGGCTCCAGAGTTATGCCACTGCCATGCCCGCCGCCTTCGGCATCATGTTTGCGGTCGTGGTCATTTTCCGGCAGCTCATCCCAAGGCTGTTCACTTTCAGGAAGCCCGAACGGGTCCTATTGCCTCTCATTCCCCTCTATAACTTGATCAAACCGCTGCTGGGGGTGCTGGCTTACCCGCTGTCTTCAACGCTGCGTCTGTTCAGCCAGCTCAACTCGCAGGATGAGCTGGAGAAAACTGACGAGCATATCGAAGAGGAGATTCAGGCTTTCATCGACGTTGGCAAAGACGAGGGAATTCTGGAAAAAGACCAGGCGCCTCTCATCCAGTCGGCTGTGGAGTTTGGCGACAAGCTCGCTGGCGATATCATGACTCCTCGAACCGAGATCGTTGCCATTGAGATCTCTTCATCGTTGGCTCAATTGAAGCAGCTCATCACGCAAACCAAGTACTCCCGCATTCCGGTTTACCGTGAGCACATCGAAAACATCGCCGGCATGGTCTACTTGAAAGACCTGCTGGACATTTGGGACCACACCGATCCAAACGCCGGAAAGCCAATCAGTGTGGAGAGTTTGATACGGCCGCTCCAGTTTGTCCCAGAGACTAAACGCGTGGCCGAACTGCTGACGGAATTACAGCAGCAGGCTTCCCACATGGCCATGGTCGTTGACGAACATGGCGGGCTAGCGGGACTCGTGACCATTGAGGATATCCTGGAAGAGATCACCGGAGAAATCCATGACGAGGACGAGATCGACGAGATGCTCCAGATCACCGAGGAATCGCAAGGCCATTACACGATTCCCGCCGGCATCGCCGTGGAGCGCGTCGAAGAGGTCCTGAGAATCAACCTTAACCGCGATGAAAACACCACCATTGCGGGTTTCGTCAATTCTGCGTTCGGGCGGGTTCCGCGCAAAGGCGAACGATTCGAACATGAGGGCGTCCTGTTTGAGATCAAGGAAGCGGACCGCCGCAAGATCTACAAGCTCTCCGCCGTGCGAGCGACGCCCGCCAAGGATGGCAGCGCTGAAATGCGCGCCAGCAGCTGACCACTAGCCTGGGAGCGTGGACGTCCCGTCCGCCCTCCATCTCTGGCCGAAGGCCAGAGCCAGACATTTGTCCCCCTTGGCAAGGGGGACTATACGGGGTGTACTGCGAATAAGGAAGACCTCCTGCCGCGAAAAACGCGGCGTCCCCCTTGCAAAAAGGGACAAACGTAGAAACTCGAGTCATGGGCAGAATGCCCATGCAAGCGCTTTCCAGCCTGCCGGAAGCGGATGGGACCTCCGCGCTCCCAGGCTCTCCCAACGCAGGTTCTCCATGTTCAAATCAGGTTTTGTTTCCATCATCGGCCGGCCCAACTCGGGAAAATCCACGCTGCTCAATCAGCTGCTGGGCGAGAAGGTGTCGATTGTCTCTGACAAGCCGCAGACAACCCGCGAAAGCATTCTCGGTATCCTTTCACTCAAGGAAGGTCAAATCGTATTCACCGACACGCCGGGGATTCACAAACCGGGCTATGAACTCAACCGGCGGATGATGCAAACCGTTTACAACTCCCTGGAAGGAACTGACCTGTTATTGCTGCTGGTCGATGCGTCGACGGCTTTCGGTTCAGGCGATCAGTACGTGGTCGATCTTCTGAAGGAGCGTGGTCTGCCCACCTTCCTGCTGCTCAACAAGATCGATCTCGTCCGCAAGGAGATGCTGCTCCCGTTGATCGCCTCTTACGCCGGAAAGCATCCTTTCACCGAGATTGTTCCGATCTCGGCACTGAAGAAGGATAACTTGGAGTTGCTGATCAGCCTGATCTTGAAGCAGCTTCCGGAAGGACCGCCACACTTTCCCGAGGAGCAGTTTACAGACAAGCACGAGCGTTTTCTCGTGGGCGAGATCGTCCGCGAAAAGGTGCTCTTGAACACCCGTGACGAGCTGCCCTACTCGACGACCGTTCTCATCACGCGCTTTGACGAATCGCAACCTGATGTGGCCGTGTTGTATTGTGATATTTTCGTAGAGAGGGAGTCGCAGAAGAAAATCGTGATTGGTGGCCAGGGACAGATGCTGAAACAGATCGGTATTGAAGCCCGGGCCGACATCGAATCACTGCTTGGCAAGCGCGTCTTTCTGGAGCTTTATGTCCGGGTGAAACCCAAGTGGCGCGACAATCCAAGATTTCTCGACAGTCTGTCGTAAGATTGAGTCATTGATTCAATGGCTCAATGAAACAATGACTCAATGACCTCAGGGTTCGATGAAGATTAACGAGATCTACCAAAGCATTCAGGGCGAGTCATCCTATGCAGGTCTTCCCTGTGTCTTTGTGCGCTTCACTTACTGTAACCTGCGCTGCAGCTATTGTGATACCGAGTATGCTTTTTACGAGGGAAAGGACATGACCGTGGACGACGTCATGTCAACAGTTCTGAGTTATGACTGCCCTCTGGTTGAGGTGACCGGCGGAGAGCCTCTCCTGCAAAAGGAAGTCTTCCCGTTGATGGACCGCCTCATTGACTCTGGCCGCACCGTTCTGCTGGAAACTGGTGGCAGCCTGGACATCGCGCCAGTGCATCCACGCGTCATCAAGATCGTCGACCTGAAATGCCCCAGCAGCGGTGAAAGCGGGCATAATCTCTATAGCAATCTGGACAAACTTCAGCCGCATGACGAGATCAAGTTCGTCATCGGGACCCGTGAAGACTACCTTTGGTCCAAAGAGACCATCGCGCAATACCGCCTTGCCGGGCAGTTTCCGATTCTGTTCTCCACCGTGTTCAATCAACTCGAACCGCGCCAGCTTGTCGATTGGGTTTTGCAGGACAATCTCAAGGTTCGTTTTCAACTCCAAATGCACAAGTATATTTGGGAGCCTGCCCAGCGCGGGGTGTAGCCCACCATCGCAAAATCCAATCGGAACTCGACTCGCTCTCAGCCGCCCACGGCCCCAGGAAAGTCGATCGGCAGTCCGGCAACACCGATTTGCTATCGGTTGTTGACTGTTTTCGATTGGCTATTTGAAGGAAAGGAACGCATGGCACCAATCGCAAATAGCCGATCTCTAATAGACAATAGCAAATGCATTGAGCCAACCCTTAGTAGCCGGACTTTGACGGAGCTCCTTCAACCCGGCATCGCCCCGGGTTGATTTTCCTCCCCCGTCTGAAGGATACTGCGACACTCACCAAATCTGGAGGCAACCGTGACCGCAAGACTCAAGATTGCCGGCGTGCAGATGAACCCGAAGTTCATGGACAAGAGTGCGAATCTTGGACTCATCCTGCGCCATCTCGAGAACGCCGCCGCCGCAGGCGCGCAGCTCATCGTTTTTCCGGAATGTTCACTGAGTGGCTACTGCTTCGAAAGTCTGCAGGAAGCGATTCCGTTCGCCGAACCCATTCCTGGCCCTGCAACCAACGCGGTCGTAGCAGCCTGTTCACGGCTCGATGTGCAGGCGGTTTTCGGCTTGCTGGAGCATGACGGCGCCAGTCTCTACAATGCCGCAGTGCTGGCCGGGCCAACGGGCCTGGTGGGCAAGTACCGGAAGATTCATCTTCCAGGCTTGGGTGTGGATAAGTTCGTTCAGCCCGGCAATCTAGGCTTTACGGTTTGCGAGACGCCGACAGCACGCATCGGTCTCAATATTTGCTATGACGGCTGCTTTCCGGAAAGCTCACGAGTGATGGCGTTGCGCGGCGCGGACTTGGTGGTGTTGCCAACCAACTGGCCAACCGGTGCCGAAGAGTTTGCCGAGTATCTGATCAATGCCCGCAGCTTGGAGAACCATATCTTTTCTGTTGCTGTCAACCGTGTGGGCGAAGAGCGCGGATTCCGCTTTATCGGCCGCAGCCGTATTGTGGACGTGACCGGCAGAACTCTCGCGCAGGCCAGCGCTGACCAGGAAGAAGTCATCTATGCCGAGATTGAGCCGGCTAAAGCGCGCAACAAGCGCATTGTCCGAGTACCGGGAAAGCACGAGATCCACCGATTCAACGACCGGCGGCCTGAACTCTATGGCGAGATTGCACAGAAACTCGCGAAGGAAACCGCCAGGTCCTGAAACGACGGCGTGGTTCTTGATGACGTTTTTGGCATTTCCACTTTCGACAGGAATACTGCAATGAACCGCAGAGCTTTTCTCAGTCATACAGCCACAAGTACTGCTCTGGTTTCTGCCACGGCATTGTCGGCAGGCAAAGTCCTCGGCGCCAACGATCGCGTGCGCATCGCTTTGATCGGCTGTGGAGGGCGCGGCACGCACGTCGGAAAGCTGATGGCTCAAGTGCCAGGAGCTGAGTTCGTAGGAGCATGCGACGTCTACGACGAGAATGCAAAGAAGGCCCTGGCGTGGATGGGAACGGGGGCCCAAGCTCACAAGGATTTCAGAAAGGTTCTGGAGCGCAAGGATGTGGATGCCGTGCTGGTGGGCACACCGGACCATTGGCATGCGATACCCACCGTTCTCGCCTGCGAAGCTGGCAAAGACGTCTACGTCGAAAAGCCTCTGGCCCATAACATCAAAGAGGGTCGCGCCATGGTGTCGGCGGCGCGCAAGCACAACCGCATCGTACAGACCGGAACCCAGCACCGCTCAGCGCCGCATTACCGGGAAGTTCAACGCATCATCCAGAGCGGCGAGTTGGGAGAAGTGCGCTACGTCCGCGTGTGGAATTTCGTGAACATGTTTCCGTACGGCATCGGTCATGTTCCCGATTCCGACCCACCCCCGGGACTGGACTGGGATTTTTACCTCGGTCCGGCGCCAAAAGTGCCGTTCAACCAAAGCCGCTTCCTGCGCTACTTCCGCTGGTTCTGGGATTACGCCGGGGGCTGGATCACCGACTTCGGCACCCATCGGCTCGACACGGTGCAACAGGTGATGGCCGTTGAAGCACCGCTGAGCGTGAACGCTTCAGGCAATCGCTTTACGTTGAAAGACGACGGACAGATGCCGGATGTGTTGCAAGTCACCTACGAGTACCCCGGCTTCGTCCTCAGCTACGAGACGATCAACCTCAACGGGCACGGTCTGGGAGGACGCCTGCCTGGCCTGAAGTACTACAGCATGCGAGGTGAAAACGATCGCCCGCACGGCGAGGCATTCTATGGCACCAACGGCGCGCTGCTTTGCGACCGCATTGGCTTTGAAATTCACTCCGAACCGAAAGCTTATGCAAGCCAGGACCCTTATCAGTCTCGCGGATCGGCGCCGCAAGGTTTCCGGATGGAGGCACGACATGTTCAGTCCAAAGATGCCACGGACCTGCATGTGAAGAATTTCATTGAGTGTGTCCGCTCTCGGCAGAAGCCGGCTGCGGACGTCGAGATCGGTCACCGGTCAACCACCGTGCCTCATTTGGGGAACATCGGTTACAAGATCAAGCGGAAGTTGTTTTGGGATGCAGCCAATGAAGATTTCAAAGATGCTCCGGACGCCTCAAAGCTGCTGGGACGCGTCGCACGCAAACCGTGGGATTTGATTTGAAACCATCCACGAAGGTCTCGAAGGTGCATGAAGGCTTTGCGTGGATTACTCACTCCGCGTTCCTAACTGGACCAAAGGCTCACGCCTTACTGTTGGGCGAACCCACTTCCAAAAGGTGATCACGGAAGACACTCAGCCATTCGGCATTAGTCATTCCTTCGTCATTGGAGCTTAGGCATTCGTCATTCTGTCGCGCGCTTTCGTTTGCCTCCCTCTCCGAACGCTTCACGTGTCGTGCCCTTTCGTGTTCTTCGTGGATGCTCTCAACCAATCATCTCCTTCTTCACAGGCTTGAGCGGAGCATTGAGAAAGCGCACCAGCGGCAGCAGCGTACGGAAGGTTTCGACCAACCGATGCAACAGATCCTTGCCCAGAGCCGTTTCAGGAGGATGTTTCACCCAAACCAGAAACTGTTTGTAATGAAGCAGGTCCGCGGCGGGGTGGTCTGGGGCAAACCCTTTCGGGACCCTCACCAGTTGGTCGCCCTGCAATCCACCCAGCGCAGCCACTTGCTTGTGAGCAAGAATTTTTCGGAATGCGGTCGGATTGGCTGCGATGTGATTGCGGATGGCAAGCAGTTCCTTGGATCCCGGCATATAGACACCTGCGGCCAGCAGCAGCTCGTCAGGAGCAAAGTGAAAATACAACCCGGCGCAGGCATGTTTCCCAAGTCCGCGCGGCGCGAACAGAGCGGCAGTGTGCGTCTTGTAGGGTGACTTGTCGGCGCTGAATCGCACGTCGCGATAGATGCGATAAATCGCGCGCTTCGGCTCGGTGACCAGCTCGGGTGCCAGGTTCCGCAACTCTGCATTGAGCGCCAGAACCAGAGAAACCATCGGCTCCTTGATCTCTTCCTCGTAGGTTTGTTTGTTCTTCAGAAACCACAGGCGATTGTTGTGGCGCTTAAGCTGAACGAAGAACTTTAGGGCTTCTGGGGAGAATCCGGGAAAGTTAGTTTTCATCAGGTCTCTGCTCCAACTGAACTTGAGATTTCCAGCTCTGGCAGCCGCCGAGTATGCCACAGCGAGGTTGGTCGAACCACTCTCGTTCTTTGAAGCCCTTATTGAACATTGATGGTGACCAGTCCCGTCTGTGTCTATGCGCTGCGGCCGCAGGCTGGATTCGGCTTCCCTCGTTGGGGCGAGGGGAACCGAAGTCGATTGAGTTTCTCTATAGAGAATGAGTTTCTTCACTCTATTCTGTGCGATCCTCAATGGGTTTGGGCTCGAAGCGAAGTCAAAAGCCGCAGAGCGTAAGAGCCCCTGGGCTGTGAGTATTCAGTCGTTGCGGAAACGCCTAAGGCTAGCAAGAGGACACGATCTCGATGACAACCGCTGACGTTCAACAGGGACAAACCCAAAACTCGATTCGGCGGGTCATCCTGGCCAGCTTCATTGGAACTACTATCGAGTGGTACGACTTCTTTCTGTATGGAACAGCCGCGGCCCTGGTTTTCAACCGTCTTTTCTTTCCGAATGTGGATGCTTTCACCGGAACGCTTTCCGCGTTCGGCACCTTTGCTGTCGGATTCATCGCACGCCCCTTTGGAGGCCTCATCTTCGGGCACTTCGGCGACCGGCTCGGACGCAAATCGATGCTCGTCAGCTCGCTGTTGATTATGGGCGTGGCCACCTTCGTCATCGGCCTTCTTCCGACTTACCACAGCATCGGCCTCCTGGCGCCAGTCTTGTTGGTATCCATGCGATTCGCACAAGGCATCGGCGTTGGGGGCGAATGGGGCGGTGCAGTGCTGATGGCGGTCGAGCACTCCGCCGGGAAGAATCGTGGCTTTCACGGTAGTTGGCCTCAGATGGGAGTGCCCGCCGGGTTGCTGCTCTCTACCATCGCTTTCAGCGTTTGCTCATCCTCTTTTTCAGAAGCGCAGTTTCTTGCGTGGGGCTGGCGGTTGCCCTTCCTGCTCAGTGTTGTCCTGATCGGGGTTGGGCTTTTCATTCGGCTGCGCATTCTGGAAACGCCCGCCTTCCTCCAACAGAAACAGAATGCAGGCACGCCGCAGCCTCCGATTGCCGAACTATTGCGGAGCTATCCACGCAATGTGTTGCTCGGCATTGGCATGCGCTTCGCCGAAAATGGGACTTTCTATATCCTCACTGTTTTTGCTCTGAGCTACGGCGAATCTTACCTGAGGCTGCCTAGGAGCACGATGTTGACCGGCGTTATTCTTTCTTCTTTCATTGGGCTCTTCACCACACCGGCTTTCGGCGCGCTTTCCGATCGCATTGGGCGGCGCCCCGTGTATCTGGGCGGGGCACTGTTTACGATGTTCTTCGCCTTCCCGTTCTTCTGGCTGCTCGATACCCGCTCTCCCATGCTGATCTGGCTCGCCATCATCCTGGGTGTCAACCTGGGCCACGATGCCATGTATGGTCCGCAAGCGGCCTTCTTCTCTGAACTGTTCGGAACCCGTGTCCGCTATACAGGCGCGTCGCTCAGCTATCAGCTCTCCTCCGTGTTTGCGGGCGGATTTGCCCCACTGATTGCAACAGGCTTGCTGGCAAAGTTCGGAAGTTCGGGCGTGGCGGTCTATGTTGTTGTCATGGCATTGATCACGGTTGTGTCAACTGTTCTCGCAGCCGAAACGTTTCGAAGTGATCTCTCAGAGGAATAGACACACGCAACGTCGTGAACCACCGATCTGCTCTCGTCCTCGTCGTCGTACTCGACTCCTCCACCGGGAGGTCCTGTAGCGTGCGCGGCTGATCCAGCGCACCTCTCTGGCCGAAGGCCAGCGGTTTGTCCCCCTTGGCAAGGGGGACCACAGGGGGGGTGTTACGAGCAAATGAAGACCCCCTGCCGCAAAAATGCGCGGCGTCCCCCTTGAAAAGGGGGACAAATGTTGAAACTCCAGGGTTCGCTGCTTCTCAAGTGCACCAAAGACTACTCGCAATGACCTCGGGCGCCACAATAGGACGCAACACTCTTTACCCAGCTCTTCCAGAAATCCGTTTATGCAAGTCTCCATTGCCTATAGAATGTCTGCATGAACTATCGTTACCGCACTTCTTCGATTTCCTTCGGCGGGCCGCTGACACCGGTGGTGCGAAACATCATGATTGCCTGTGTGGCTGTCTACGTCGTTCAGCTGCTGGTTGGCGACCCCATTTCGCGCTACTTCAGCCTCATCCCGGCACTGGTTATCCGCGAGTTTTACTTCTGGCAGTTCTTCAGCTACATGTTCCTGCATGACCGGGGAGGCCTCTTCCACTTGCTGTTCAACATGCTTTCGCTGTTTATGTTTGGCTGTGAGCTGGAGCGTTATTGGGGCAGCCGGCGCTTCTTTCAGTACTATTGCCTGACAGGCATCGGCGCCGGCCTTTGCGTGTTCTTCATTCCCTCGAATTACCTAACCTCAACCATCGGTGCTTCGGGCGCAATCTACGGCGTGCTGCTTGCCTACGGCCTTACGTTCCCCGACCGCATTCTTTACATGTACATGCTGTTCCCGCTGCAGGCAAAATACTTCGTCATGATCATTGGCGGCATTGCCTTTCTCACCGCCCTCTCCAGTTCCAACAGCGGCATTTCCAATGCAGCCCACCTCGGCGGGATGGCCTTTGGCTACGTCTACTTGAAAACCGTGAAAGACCAACGGGCCCGAACGCGTGGGAGCAGCAGCCTGGTCGCTCAAATCAAAGACGCCTACTTCCACTGGAAATTACGCAGAGCGCGCAAGAAGTTTTCGGTCTACCTCAACAAAAAAGAACGCCAGCGCGACAAAAACGAAACCATTCATTGAATTGAATCATTGACGATTGAGCCGGTTAGATTGAATCATTGACGATTGTGTCATTGGGTCATTGGCACTAATCCTCAATTGACTCAATGATCCAATGACTCAATGATTCAATCGTCAATGACTCAATTCCCTATCGAGACTCGCGATCTCACCAAGACCTTCGACAGCCGCACCGCCGTGGATCGGCTTTCGCTTCAGGTTCAGCCAGGCGATGTCTTCGGGTTCCTGGGTCAAAATGGCGCAGGGAAAAGCACCACCATTCGCATGCTACTGGGGTTGGTGAAGCCCTCTTCCGGCCATGTCTCTCTCCTCGGACACGATCTCCCTCGACATCGTGAGCAAGCCTTGCGCAAGGTAGGAGCGATCGTTGACGCGCCCGCCTTCTACGACAATCTCACCGGACTCGAGAATCTGAGGATCTTCTCCAGCCTGACAGGCCACGTTGCTCCGCATCGATACCGCGAGACGCTGCGCTGGGTAAACCTGTCTGGCCGTGAGAATGACAACGTGCGGGTCTATTCGCACGGCATGCGGCAGCGGTTGGGTCTGGCTCAAGCGCTGTTGCCGGAGCCGAAACTACTCGTCCTCGATGAACCCACCGACGGTTTAGATCCGCAAGGCATCAGGGAGATCCGGCAGTTGCTGGTTGACTTGGCGCAACAGCATGGCCTGACCATTTTTCTTTCGAGCCACCTGCTGCATGAAGTCGAGCGCATTTGTAACCGAATCGCCATCATCGACCAGGGGCGTTTGCTTTACCAAGGCACAGTTCAGTCGCTACTGGAGGCCGATCTCCAGTTCAAGATCCGCACCGATCGCACGGAACAGGCTTTTCAGTTTCTGTCCGAAGGCCTCAAGCTGCCCGTCTTCAAAAACGGAAACGATCACCTCTACTTGAAGGTCCCCGAAGCAGACATTGCGGCAGTCAACCGCTCGCTGGTTGGCCAGGGTTTTCAGGTCTTTGAAATCTCGCGGCACGCCTCATCACTCGAGGACATCTATCTCCGCCTCACTCGATGCTGACCTTCCTGCGCCAGGAAATTTTCAAACTGCTTCGCTCCAAATTGCTGTATCTCAGCTTCCTGATGCTCGTCATTTTCGTGCTGCTCATGTTGTGGGGTTTCTACACCTACTCGTTGCACAAGACCGGCGGGCAGGTGGAGTTTAAGTACACCTACGAGAATCCCAGCTACTTCAACGGCCTCATTTTCACGCTCTACTCAGCCTACTTTGCGTTTCAGCTCATCATCCCCATCTCGGTTTCCATCCTGGCGGGAACCCAGATTGCAGGCGAGGCGCGCAGTGGCACACTGCGGTCACTGCTCACTCGGCCCATTTCCCGCAGCCGCCTGTATTTTGGCAAGTATCTGACTTCCGTGCTGAGCGTGTTTTCCCTGTTGGCATTCTTCATTCTGTTCAATCTGCTGGTGGGGTTGCTGCTGGTGGGCTGGGGCGACTTGTCACTGTATCCCGGCCCACTAAACCTGGTTCAAGAGCCCGGCCGCTTGGCACAAAACGAGGCTCTGTTGCGGTTCTGTTATTCGGTGTTCACCGGAACGTGGTCACTACTCACTCTGGCTACGCTGGCTTTCCTTATGTCAGTGCTCTTTGAGAATCCAATCGTCGCTTCATTCACCGCGCTGACTCTCTACGTAATGCTGAACGTGATTGGCCGGGTGGACTTCTTTGTAGACCTGAAGCCCTATCTGTTCACAACCGACATGGAGTTCTGGCGCGAGGTCTTTAAGCCGGAGATTCCGCTCAACGAGCTGCTCTACCGAGCTTGCCGCTGCGGGATGTACAGCGTCAGTTTTCTACTGGCGGGACTGGTTGTGTTTGAGCGGAAGGATGTTCTGAGTTAGCTTTGGTTTGGGAGGGTGCGCAGCCGATCACTGAAGATCGGCTGCCAGTCAGCCCAAGTCGACTGCGGGGCAGATTCTAGGACAGGATGGGAAAAGCAGTGGCAAGCGAGCGTTCCAGGAGTTCATCCACTTGTTCGGCTGCGTGGTAGGAACTGCGTACAAGCGGGCCGGACTCAACGTGGGGAATCCCCTTCCCTTCGCCAACTTGCTTCAGCTCCTGAAATTCATCGGGGTGGTAGTGCTTCAAGAGCGGCAGGTGCTTCACAGACGGGCGCAGATACTGGCCGATCGTCAGGATATCCACGCGAGCAGATCGCACGTCATCCATCGCCTGAACAATCTCTCCGATTTCTTCCCCCAGACCCAGCATCAACCCGGCCTTGGTCTTGATGTGTGGCGCCGTCTGCTTCACGTGTCTGAGAAGGTTAAGAGAGTGTTCATAGGATGATTTGGGTTTCACCTTCGCATAGAGGCGGGGAACCGTGTCGAGATTGTGCGCCAACACTTCGGGCCGCGCATCAATCACTCGGGCCAGGTTCTCCCACGACGCCTTAAAGTCCGGAATCAACACTTCCACGTTCGTTCCCGGATTGAACTCTCGAATCTTGCGAATCGTTTCAGCAAAGACCTCCGAGCCTTCGTCCGGTAGATCATCCCGGTCCACCGATGTCACCACCACATGTTTAAGCTTGAGGACCTGAACAGCCCTTGCCACCCGCACAGGCTCATCGCGATCGTAGGTCTCGGGACGTCCGGTGTGCACGGCACAGAAACCGCAGCGCCGGGTGCAGGTGTTACCGAGGATCATGAACGTGGCTGTGCCCTTGTCCCAGCATTCGCCGATGTTGGGGCAATTGGCGCTTTCGCACACCGTATGCAAGGCGTGCGTGCGCACCAATTTCTTCAAACTGTGAAAGTTCTTTCCGCCCGGAAAACGCACGCGCAACCACGAGGGATGGCGAGAGAATCGGATGTCGGCTTGATCAACGGGCATAAACTTCAGTGTACACGCTTCGCGGCGAAGCTGAGGACGACGTTGGGATTATTAGGAAAGGACCTGCGGTTTGCAAGGGAAAGTTCCCGCAAGAGGACTGCGCTGAGGGCCTTCAGGGAGGAAACCCTCAGCTTGGCTGTGCTGCAGAAAAGAGACTATTTCTTACGCTTTCGCAATGCCAGAAGGCTGGCTGCACCGGCGCTCAGAAGCCAGATGCTGGCTGGCTCCGGAACTGGCGCCGTTGGGGGAGTCGGGTTGGGCCCGCCCTCGTTTGGCGGCGTCGTCACATCAACCGGGGGTTCACCGTCTTCATCATCTGAAGGTGTAAACGTACTCTCTTCAGGAGAGAAAGGGTTTCCGGGTCCATTCGGGTTGGAAGGAGGCGGTGTCGATCCTCCACCCTGTGGCGGCGGGGTGAAATCAGGATCAGACCCTTTGCCTGGAGGCGCAAACGGATTGTCACCAGGAGATGATGAATTTCCGGGTCCGCCGCCTTGATTCGGTGGTGTTGAGCCTCCGCCGTTGGAAGGCTGATCGCCCGGCGGGTTCCCGTTTGGTGAAGAACCATTACCTCCGGCAACTTGCGAGGGTGGATTGCCACCAGAGCCATTTCCGTTCGTATTTCCATTCCCCTCGCCCGGCGTTAGCGTCTCTGTGCCCGAACCCGAAGTTCCTGAGACCGGTGGATTCGAACCCGACGAACCACCGACCGTACCGCTATTTCCAGGCGTTCCACTCCCAGTTCCACCTGCGGGTGCCCCACCAACATCTCCAGGGGTTCCATTCCCTGGCGTGCCACCGCCACCGTTACCGCCGCCGCTGGCACCTGCACCCCCGCTGCCTCCCGCGGCCGGCAAAAACGCGCCACCGCCGTAGCCTGGTCCGCCAAAGGCGCCACCCGATGATCGTCCGCCTTCGTTGCCCGCTTGAGACCCTCCACCGGTGCCGGACCCACCGAGTGAATCCGGCGCCAATCCTTGACGAACAGCGCTCGGCAGGTAAGCCATCAGAGCCGCTGAACTGGAAGCGACTGGAGTGTCGATGACAACTGGACTAGGCTCTTGAGGAGAAACCGCTGCCTGCGCAGAATCCGAAACACGATTGGCACAGCGTGTGCGGGCGTAGTTCTTGCCGTCTGTGATGAGCGTCTCGCCTTTTGCAAGGGTCACTTTCTTCTTGGTCCAGTACACGCGGTTCTTCATCCGATAGGAGACGTAAGCTGTCTTGGCAGCCGAGAGCTTTACTACCCGAGCCCTCGAAACATCGAAATCGGAGTAGTGGGCTGCCACTACGCGGTCACGGGCCACCGCTCGACGAAGCTCATCGGGCCGATGCACTCCGCCAGCGACGACAGAGTAAGGGTACACAAGCCGCTTGGTCGCGTTGGCTTCAGGAAAAGGGTTCGCCATCGACTTTGCGAACGGATTATCGAGTTCACCAGCCTTGGTTTCGATAAACTCCAGGTTGCCCTCTGAACTGGGCTGCAAATGCCATACCGCCATCGCAACTAGCAAAGCAGCTGCGCAAGGGATTGCCCAAAAAGAGATGTGTTTCTTCTGTTTCCGTTTGGAATGTCTCATAACTAATGGTTTCCCGATTTGGTTCCGAAAAGTGTAGCGATCATTCACTGACACTCAACAGAGGGCAACGCGGTGGCCAAACGTCTAAGCCTCATCTTTTGTTGATAAGGTCGCACGGGCGTTAGCGAACAGCGGAATGATTCCGAACGTCCTCTGCTCAATTAGCGAAAAAGACTTCCCAAGTTGAGTGTCACTCAAGCGCCGAGGCACCATGATCCTCCTGAAGCACATATTTGAAACCTGCACATCCCCAACCAGCATTCTCACAATTATCGTTCTCGTGGCTGTTTGGCTGAACTGTAGAAGCAAGAGCCGACGAAGCCTGCGGGTTTGTCTGGTACTGTCAGCCGTCTTGCAGCTGATGTTCCTGAGCACCCCGCTCGGCGAGATCCTGATTGGAAGCTTGGAACAGCCGTATCAGCCATTGTTGGAACCGGAAACGCTCGGCCCAGTCCCCTGGATCGTCGTGTTGTCGGCCTATGGCCTCGACCATCCTGGCACGCCCATTACGAGTAACCTCTCCGAGGAAACTCTTTACCGGCTGGTAGAAGCGGTGCGCGTCTATAGGCGTGTGCCGAAGGCTCGGATCGTTGTCTCAGGAGGCGTCTTGCGTGAGGGTGAAAAGCCCATTGCGGACCAGATGGCGGATTTTCTTTTGTCCATGGGGATCCCCAGGCAGGACATTCTGGCCGAAGCAGAATCCAAGGACACCTATCAGAATCTACTCAATACCCAGAAGCTGGTACGAAGCGACCCGTTCTTGCTGGTCACCTCTGCTTATCACTTACGGCGGGCGATGGGTGTTTCGCAGCGACTTGGCATGAAGGCGATCGCTTGCCCAGCCTATATTCAGACGCTGCAGCATCACCCCTCCGGACTCTCCTGGTGGGAATGGAGCCGCGACATGCTGCTCAGCGTGAGCCTGCCTTCGCCCGGCAGGCTCACGCTGATACAGCGCGCGTTTCACGAGTACGCTGGTTACCGTTGGTATGAATACCAGGGCAGGATTTGAAGACTGTTACTGGGAAATCCGCTCGAGCACGACATTATTGGTTCTGGGTCCAAAGAGTCCAACGACCAGAGCCACGCCCACCATCGCCGCCGCCATGAACAGGAACACGGCAAACACGCCCTTGGTCAGGAGCACTCCAATGATGAGCGTCGAGAATACTGCACTCAGGCGGCTCCAACTGTAGGTGAACCCCACTCCAGTGGCGCGTGCCCGGGTGGGAAACAGCTCTGCCTGATAGGCGTGCAGCACTGCTGAAAACCAGTAGCTAAAGATGGTGAGGAGCGCACCCACGCCGACAATAGCGAGCGGTCCTGACGCCAGCGGGAAAGCCAGGCCGGTGGCAGCCATCAGGAGTGACAGCCAGACTATGAGCCGCTTTCGCTCGAGACGCTCCGCCGTGAGAACCGCGATCAGTGGACCAATCGGACTGACAAGCGCGATCAGAAACCCGTATTCCAGCGACTGCCCGAGGCTCTTGCCTTGTTTCAGCAGAAAGGTAGGGGCCCAGTTGGCAAAGCCGTAGAGGCCCACCGTCTGGAGGAGATGGAAAACCATCAGCATCAAGGTTCGCCCTCGGTAGGCAGGTTGCCACAATTCACGGATGGGCATGTGCTCCGAATGCGCTACTGCCAGCGGCTGGGGCTCGGCCAACGGCCTGCCCGTCTCCTGCACCACTTCCCGTTCGATCTCCTGCATGATCGCTTCTGCCTGCTGGTGCCGTCCCCGCGCTTCACACCAGCGAGGCGATTCCGGCAGACGCCGCCGGATGTACCAGGCGAACAGAGCGCCAACACCACCAATCAACATCACCCAGCGCCAACCCTCCAATAACCAGTGTGTCGGGACAAGCAGTTTGGACAGCAGGGCCACCACGGGTATCGCAGTGAATCCCACCAGCTGCGTGATGGCGACATATCGTCCCCGAGCTTTGCTGGGCAGCATCTCGGTCACATAGGTGTCGATCACCACCAGTTCCGCGCCAATGCCGACTCCCGCCAGACCGCGCCAAACAATCAGAGCCCACGCGTTCGGAGCAAAAGCGCCGAACAAGGTGCAAAAAGAATAGATCAGCAACATCAGCACAAATGACATGCGCCGTCCAAAGTAGTCGCTGCCCACTCCGAAAACGATCGTGCCAACAAACATCCCCGAAAATCCGGCGGCAATCATGTGGCTGAACTGCTCCAGTGTCAGCATTTGCGAATGCTGCAGGGCCGCGCCGATGTACGCCATCATGAAGATGTCGTAGAAATCGAACCAGGCGCCGAGAGAAATCAGCGCGATGAAGCGGCGATGAAATCCACTCACCGGAAGCCGCTCAATTCTGGAAGCAATGGAATGCTGGATGATCACTGACGATGTGGAGTCAGTTGAATGGCTTTGGATGAGTGACATCGGTACCGAGGGGCGCAGACAGAGGAAGTGCGGAACGGAATCCTGAAGCAATCGCCACGACTATACTGAAGCAGTTTGGCAAATTCAATGCAGCCCGCTGGCTGGCCCCAGACTCTGACCTCAATCCCCCTCAGCAAAGGGACATCGGTCTCGCAGAAAGCGCGCGGCGGTTGAGGTCCCCAGTGTGGGCAACCCGTCAGGACAACCTGGGCTTTTGGCCCTACCGCCTGAAGCTGTGGAGAAACTGCGCTGATTGTTGTCGCGGGAGGGCGAGGCTCCCACCGAGCTTTTCTGGATCAGCGCTCGGGGTGGGCTTGAAGAGAGAACCGTTGTGACGCCGGACTAATCCTGAATCCCGAAGTTGAGGGCCTGCGATTCCGCGCCAATGAATGCGGAGCAGGCTTTCCAGCCTGCAGGTTCGCCGGACTCTCCAGTCCGGCCTCGGGGCGACTGGAAAGTCGCTCCAACGGGCAGACAGGAATGTCTGCCCCACGCCAGCGGCTTTGCAATGCCGCTGGCCAGCTTCGGAGTGCAGGCTAATCTCCACACCCACATTGCTAGCAGAAACGGTTCACTCATTGACAGTCACGACTTGGCCAGCCGCAACGCCCTTCAGCTCGCTCACCTTCCCAGAGGGCCAGCGCACCAGAATCTCGTCAACCTCGCGGCACGCCCCTAAACCAAAATGTGCACGCACATCGCTCGATGAAGCAAAGCTGCCCCCTGCCTTGATTTCCCGGGTCTGGGTTGCTGGGCCGCACTTCACGCTGACGCGCGCCCCCACGCCACTGCGGTTGCTCTTTGTCCCCTCAAGTTTCACCCAAAGCCAATTCTGTCCAGCCAGCGGCTGATTCATCAGTAGCAGTGGTGTCTCGTCCAGCGCAGCCACAGCAATGTCCACGCTACCGTCATTGTTGAAATCCGAAAAGGCGGCGCCGCGGCTGGACTTGGCAATCTGCAAGCCAGGGCCCGCCTGTTGGCTCACGTTTAATAACCTCGGCTTGCCGATGTTGAGGTAGAGCTTGTTCGGCTGCCGATAGGAGATCTTCAATCCGTACTTATCCACCTGCGGATAAATGTGCCCGTTGGCCACAAAGAGATCTTTGAAGCCATCGTTGTTGAAATCGTAGAAACCGGCGCCCCAGCTCAGATCGCGCATCGAGTCTTCGCTAATGCCCGAAGCTACAGTGACGTCGTCAAACAACCCGTTCTTCTGATTCAGTCGCAACGTATTCCAGTCTTCCGAAAAATTGGTGACAAACAAATCCAGCCAGCCATCGTTATTCAGGTCCTCAAGCTCGGCTCCCATGCCGGCCTGCTCGCGACCATCTTCGCTGAAAGCTACACCGGCACCGGGCGCAACGTCTGTGAAGGTTCCATCGCCGTTGTTCCGGTAGAGCAGGTTGGGTGTTGTGTCATTTGCCACGAACAGATCCGCATCTCCATCGTTGTCGTAGTCACCCCAAACACACGCCAATCCATACAAGCCTTGCGGATCGTGAACGCCAGCAACCAGTGAAACGTCGGTAAAGCTGCCGTCCCCGTTGTTTCGATACAGGGAGTCGCCAGCCCCTTTCAATCCACGCGGGCCACACGCTACTGGAATGCCGCGATACGAGCAGAACTTGCCCGACACGGGCAGTTGATTCAGGTCATATTCAAGATAGTTCACCACGAACAGATCGAGGTCTCCGTCGCGGTCGTAGTCGGCAGCTGCCGCGGATGCAGACCAACGAGGATCACCCACGCCAGCCCGCTTCGTCACATTCGAAAAAGTGCCGTCGCGGTTATTCTGGAACAGAATGTTTGAACCAAGGTTGCACAGATAGAGATCGACCCAGCCATCGTTGTTGAAGTCTGCGGCCAATGCCCCTTTGCCCCACTCTGAGTTCCTGACGCCCGCGGCAAGAGTGGCATCAGCAAACGTTCCATCGCGATTGTTACGATACAAAGCGCCGGGATATCGGCTTCCCTGCCCGGAGCGAGCAGTCTCAAGGGTCCCGCCGTTGACAACGTACAGATCCATCCAACTATCGTTGTCGTAGTCGAGAACCGCCAAACCGCCGCCTACTGACTCCAGCAGGAAGCGCTTCTCTTTGACATCGCCGCTGACCATAACGGTCGTGACGCCTGCCTTGGCAGCCTGGTCGTGAAAGGTGGGAATCAGAGGAGACGGGTTCGGAGGAGAACTCAGCAGCGTGAAGGCTGCAACCCAGGAAGTGAAGACCAGACAACACCCTGTTGCTGCGTTGGATTTCGAGAATTTCAAACGAGGCACCATCTCATAGTGGTGAGCAGCGAAAGTTTCTTCCGCCCTGCGGAGCCAGGACACAGATCCATAGCGTCCTTAGTCGAGAACCAGTCCAACTTGAATGCCCGAAGCGCCAGCGAGGGTAATCCTGGTCGCCTGTAAGCAGCGACCGCGGATTCTGGGTGTCTTGCACTGTAGCCCGCGCTCCCAGGCGAGGCCTGTAGTTGCGACTGGCCCTCTTCGGACTTTCAGACTCACGGAAACGAGCGCAATCTTTCGCTCTCCCCGGCGTCATCACCCATCCAGCAAGCCTCACCGCCTGGAGCCCGAGGCCATCGCGCCACCTTTCGGTCTGGAAGACTGCTTGAGTCCCTGAAAAATCTCCATCTCGCGCCGTGACTCAGGTTTCCGTCCTTGCTTCAGATAGATACGCCCAAGGAGATAATGCGAATCGGGAAAGTTGGCATCGTTCTGAACGGACCGTTTCAGAGCAGCTTCGGCCTCGGCTTCCCGCCCCAGCTTTTGCAACACCTTGCCACGCACATAGAAGATTTCAGCCGACTGCGGATTCATGCGCTGGGCCGGCTCGAGCAGCGCCAGACTCTCCTCGTGCCGCCCTTTCTCGATCAGCAGCTTTGCGAGATTGAGCCAGGGCCACTCCGTCTGCAGTTTCTGCACATCAGCCAATTCAATCGCTTTCCGGTAAGACGCCTCCGCCTCCTCAGTTTTCCTTTGGGCCTCAAGCGCCAAGGCCAGATTGTCGTACCCTCTCACTGACACGGGATCCAGCTTCAGAGCAGCTCGAAACGCCTGCTCGGCCTGGGCAAAGCGCTGCGCGCTGTAGTAGTACCGGCCCAGGTGGTACTGGATCATTCCGTCGCCAGACGCCAGCCGGGCAGCTTCTTCAAAAAAAGGCCGTGCCAGGTCCAGCCGTTCGAGAATCACCCAATTCATGCCAGCCAGCAAGTACACCCTCGCGTCCTGACGGTGCAAAGCAAAGCTCCGCTCCAGATGCTTGAGGGATTCTTCATACCGCTTCTCACCAAACAGAATACGCGCTTGAAGAAACAGGCTGTGATAGTTCTCTCCACGCGCTTTCATTTCCTCCTGAAGCTGCTGCCGCGCGACCGCCAGTTTCCCTTCATCAATCAGGCGGTCAATCGCCTGTAACGTCACCTGGCTCACGGCGCCCTCCGCACCGAGACCCGGCCGCGGCTCTGCCTGCGAAACCAAGGACAACATGACGATGAAACAGAAAGCAGTCATGATGCAGCCTTGTCCTCCTTCGTTAAGAGAAATTCGACACTCAAGCCTCGTCTCGCATTCTAATCAAAGTTGCAATCCGAAGGTTAGAATCTTGAAAGACGAGATTCTCCAAGAGTCGCCATCCATGGCCCATTACGCCCGACACGATAGGGGCAAGGTCGGGACCAGCCACGCGGCCAACCACAAAGACACAGAGGCACGAAGGCTGAGTTGGCACGTGGCGAGCTTCTCCCACATCCTTGGAAACAGGCTTCGAACAGTTCGTGCCGCCTTCTAACTTTTCTTTGTTCGTTATGTCATTCCCGCGAACGCGGGAATCCACTGAAATCTAACGAGAAGTCTCAAGATTCCCGCTTTCGCGAGAATCTTGAGATTGGACATTTGCGAAGCGGCAGGAGTCCGCTTCTTCCTCATAGAGCCCCAGCGGGGCGTCAGATTGTAGCCCAGGGCAGCGCCGGCGGCAGGAGCCGCTGGTGCCGCCCTGGGTCAGCTTTCCCACAATTTGTCCCCTCTCCCCCAACGCGGGACCGCCGTCCCCGTTTTTTGTGTTGGGGGAGAGGGCTAGGGTGAGGGGAAAGACCCGGCTCATTTGCGGAAATCACGCTTCGTGCCGAGAAATGTTTGAAGAGCAACGAAACGCGAGACTCGCCACTCGGTAACAAATAGCCCCCCTCTCCCGACCTCTCCCCCCGAATCGCCAAAAGCGGGCGATTCAAAGGGAGAGGAGAAGAATTGGTCGGAACGCTAACCCAGGGCGGCGCGAGGGGGGACGGCGGTTCCGGCGCTCCTGCCGTCGCTTGCCCTGGGCTACCTTCCGACGCCCTTACAGGGCGCGTGAGCCGTATGGATGAAATGCTAAGTCGCAGTAAAAACGGTGCAGTCAATGTTGGTAACACAGACTTAATCCTACCTGTGCGAGTCCG
>Ga0163150_10001352_pt1 | contig 41822 bp, 36 predicted proteins | sample OliLakLV19P2IB_FD_148628 | JGI IMG/M metagenome (GOLD analysis project Ga0163150, IMG submission 148628) | Freshwater microbial mat bacterial communities from Lake Vanda, McMurdo Dry Valleys, Antarctica - Oligotrophic Lake LV.19.P2.IB | ecosystem: Environmental > Aquatic > Freshwater > Lake >... | reverse complement strand
TGCAGGCGAACTGTAAATCAGCTAGGGCCATCGTTTCGCTGAGTCCCAAAGCCGCTTTCACCATCGTGCCAGTGGGTTTGACCGCATAGGGGTGACTCTCACTGCCAATGAACAGTGCCTGAATTTCTTGCTTATCCCCTTCCCACCGACTCAAGGCCTGGTAAGCGGCAGCTGTGGAGAGCGTGGTGGTGTCCTCATCTATCTCTGGCACCGTTTTTTGGGAAACTCCCAGTGAGTGAGGCACGCCGTCCCCGACTCGATTTTGAGCCGTCTCTATCTCAGTCGCCGCAATCGCCAAACGGGGAAGAGCTGTCCCATACGCCACAATGCCAAGATCTTGAGTGAATTTCATATTAAACTTGGAGTCTACCTAACTGTTGATGAGCGGAAGCTAAGGTCTGTGTCGTGAGAGCTGCTAAACCAGAAATCTCCCCCGCTAACACCCCTACCCCTACGGCTGCCGCTAGTTGTTCCGCGGTAATGTTTCCAGAGGCTAACATGCTGGTGCGGACTTGGCTCTGAGCTGCTAAGTATGTGCCGCCACCGACTGTGCCTAGTTCTAAGCTGGGGATATTGATGGCTACATATAAACCAGAGTCTGTGGCTTCCAGCTGGGTGTTAACTTGGCTGCTACCCACCACCTGAGCCAGATCTTGGCCCGTGGCCGCAAACATCGCAGCTACCACATTGGCAGCCTGCATGTTCTGAGAAAATGAGCAAGCTAAGTTGGAACCTATTAGATTTTTAGCCATGTGGGCCCGAGCTAACTGAGTGCTGGTGACTTTCGTCACCTCCGACAGGACTGCTTCTGAGATCTCAACTTCCGCTTGGACAGCGTATCCACGACCAAGCAAGCGATTTATCACCGAGTCTTTTTTATCGCTGCAAACATTGCTAGAAATTGAAATTAACTCAACATCTGGTTGCTCCTGCAACAAGACGCCCCAAGCGTGCTGCAGAGCAATCGTCACCATGTTCATGCCCATGGCTTCTTCGGTGTCAAAAACACACCGGATATAGACATACCGGCCCCTCACCCAAGCCTGGTAGCCACCCCAATGCAAGTGACTGCTGGTGGTCTCACACAGTTGTTGCAACCGCTGCTCCTGAGTTGATACCCAGGCAAGGAACTCATGCGCAGTCGATCCTGACCGGCACTTAAAAACGGGAGCTCGAGACATACCAACCTTTTTGACCATGACTTCAGCCCCGCCCGCTTGGTTGAGAATCTTACAGCCACGGCTGATACTGGCCACCAGTGCTCCCTCAGTAGTAGCCAGCGGCAACAGTACTTCTTGATTCAAGGTTTCGCCCTTGACCCTCACCGGCCCAGCCACACCTACCGGAATAGACACCTGACCCACCAGGTTTTCACAGTTTTTTTTGCCTACTAACTCTGGATCAAAAGTAACTTCAGAAAACGCGGGGTGTAAGTCTTGTAGAGGCATATGCCATTGCCGGAGTAAACTCTGGCGTTGGCGCAGTTTCTCTGACTCGGAGATAGCGGTGTCTTTAAGACGAAAATCAATACTAGCTGTCACAGAGTATTAGTCGCAAAAAAGCTCCAAAATCATGCAAAATGCTTTCTACATATCCCTTGCGTATAGGGGACTTGCCATATAATGTATAATGCGTTTTGCTATGAATGAAAAAGAACCCCTTAATTTATTGATCGGTGACGTCTTACAAACAACTGCAGATAAAAAGATTGCTCAAATTGATGCTGCCCGAAAAGATCACTTAAATAAACCAACCTGGCCGAAACTTATCTTTTGAAGATCAACAAACTGTGAAAGCTATTATTCAAGAGCAAAGACCCGCGCTCGATAACGTTGTGTTGACCCTAGCATTTGGCATTCCCACACTAACTCTTGCAGACATCTGTCAGATGTCTGATGAAGACTTGATCTCATTTATAGAGAACGTTGACATAGCTCAAAATGCTCGAACCGGCGGAGCCTATTAATCAACTAGAGCAATTGGTAATTTCCCATCCAAAATCATCATCACGGTCCACGGCACGAGCTGGAGTTTTCTATTACCTATTTCCACTTCTAAAGGAATAGTTTTTAACTTCAGCTGAGCTTTTGACCAACTAAGTGTCGCTGAGGAATGTGGATACTCTATCTTTTTAGCAGCTATTGTTGCTTTCACTTGATCTTGCAACTGTTGCCAGTTTACCCACAAAAAGTCACTTACTTCCGCATGATTTGGTTTTACAGACCAGTCGTACTTGCCTATAAACACTCGATCCATCTCAAACTCTCCGTACTCATCGTTTACGTACGCTTTGTACATAAAGGAGTATGCTTCTTGCAACTGGGCTGTGCTGATCCCCATCTCCACTGCCAACCGTCTCAGGGCACAGTCATCGTAGGACTCATCCGGCCAGACGTTGCCACAAATAGTGTTTCCCCACCAGCCAGCTCCAGTAATTTTCTTCGCGCTACGCTGTTGCAGCAGCAACTCAGTACCATTTTTTCGAAATAACCAAACAGACGCCGCCCGGTGCAAAAACAAGGGATACCGGTGGGCGGCCTTTTTATCCATCCGACCAACCACGTTATCAGCGGCATCCACTAAGGTGACTTCATCACCATCTGAAGTTTGGTGCATAGGTGATTACTTAAAAGCCCTATTAAACCGGAATAATAAATACAACAACATAATTTGCCACATAATACAAAAGAATGTTAGCCAGTTGGAAATAAATGGTAACCACTCACAACCAATAAAGCCGGTGCTTTGGCAGGAAAAAATCAACCTCACCATGGGGACGATAATCACCTTCCATAGAAGCGTTACAATGGCCAAGGTCAAAGACGGCAACAACGACATCCAGATAAAGACTTTGTCCCTCACCAGAGACTGCATCGTTTGGTACGGATGAAGGAGTAAACCCAGAGTTATTTGAGATAATGAATATAGTAATGAGGTAACCACTGATAAGCTCGTCATCTGAATGGATCTCCAATCTCCCACAAAACGGCGGCTAACCCTGAAAGTACGACCAGTACTTGCCACGAGTATTTGCCTATAAATGAGGTGACAAAATCCAGCTGGCTGGGTAGTAATCGGCGATGATGCAACCGGGCTTGGAGGGCTGCCTCTTCTTGCAATCTGACTAAAAATTGTGCTTGCTGCATGTGCGGGCTCGATTAGGTTGCCAGCGTGTACTGTTGCTTAAACTCTTCTCTGGCTCTAAATAGTTCTGACTCCACTGATTTGACGGATTTGCCTAAATCTTGAGCAATCTCTTTAACTTTTTTTCCATCCACATACTTCAAAAGGAGTAGTTCTTGATGTTCTTGCGTCAGGTGGTGAAAAACGGCTTTCACTTTCTCAGACACATCATGGGCATCACTTACTTTTGTGCTCAACAACAGCTCGTTGAGTGGTAGAAAAGTAATGGCTTTCTTGGCATAGCGCTTGCGGTAGTAGTCAGCAATCTCGTGCCGAGCTATCCCCTGCATCCAGGTCGCAATGCTGGATTCACCTCGAAAAAGGGTCAGGTGTTTTAAACAGTTAATAAATGTTTCCTGCACCAACTCTTCGGCATCTTTTTCGAGAGAAATTTTTGTCTTTACAAAACCCAACAGTTTGGGCTGGTAGGTCTTGAACCAGTACTCAACCGATGCCTGGTCGCCGGCTTTCAACTGGAGTAGTAATTCCGAATCTGACTGGGTGAGGTGGCGGAGCGAAAGTGGCTTCATATCGTAGCTATATTTTTCACGACAATTCAGCTTATAATACCATGTATGTTGAGTTTTCTGATCCCACAGGCATATGCACAGTGCACTCCCGGGCAAGGGGTCAACCTAACTGAATGTTTTTCTTTGGGTAGTGGAAAAGGGACTGTTGGGAGTGTTTATAGCAAACCATCGGACATTATTAACCTTTTAGTAAACAATGCTTTTGTTCTTGCCGGAATTATTTTATTTTTGATGGTGATTTTTGCCGGGTTTAAGTTTATTAGCAATAGTAGTAAAGGTCAGGAAGACGCAAAAAACATTCTTACAACGGCGATGATCGGATTTATTTTGTTATTCTCAGCATACTGGATAGTAAAGATCATTTTAATAATAACTGGACAAAACACAAATTTTATTTGAATGCTATAATTTAACTCAATACTATGTCTCTCTTGGCTCAAATAGATCCCCAAACTGTATTCGGTACCGTTAATCCCCCACCTGGGGTGGCAGCTTTTGATGCTGCAGCAGGTGGTGGTGAGAATATTGGACTACTTTTATTTGCCTCAAATCTAATTAGGATTGTTACCGTAATTGCAGGAATTTGGGTTCTATTTAACTTCATCATGGCAGGCTTCACCTATATTAATTCAAGCGGAGATAGCGGAGCTCACAAGAAAGTTATGGAACAACTAAGCATGAGTGTGATTGGGTTAGTGCTAATTGTTGCTGCCTACACAATTGCAGCACTTGTTGGTTTATTAGTGTTTGGAGATGCAAGTTATATACTTAACCCTCAAATTTGTGGACCGGCTGGATGTTAATATGTCTAAATTAATTGCTCAAGCTGTTCAATTTGGAGGTGGATTTAAGCCGCCCACCGATGCTTACAGTGAAACAGGACAAACAACTGAAGGAACTTTGAGCAATCTTGAGCTATTCATCTCCAACATCATTGGAGTACTGACACTCTTAGCTGGTATTTTCTTCATCATTTACTTTATTTTAGGCGCCTTTAAATGGGTTACTGCTGGTGGTGACTCCGGAAAAGTAGGCAAAGCTCGAGATGAAATGGTTCAAGGAGTTTTAGGTCTGATTATCATTGTGATGGCGTACGGCATTATCGGCATAGTTGGCAGCATTTTGGGATTAGACATCTTGAACCCAGCCGCAGTCTTAGAAACATTAGTTCCGACACCTTAACAAAGAACATGAAAAAACGCTTTTTACTTTTGATACTTTCCTTAACAATTGGCTCTGCTGCCTTTTTCTCTAGTTCATCAGCCTCCTATGCAGCAAATTGTCCTGTAGGCGACATCACTGACCCGGGTTGTACTTGCGTAGCCCCCAATATTAGAGTTTCCTACTCTGGTGGCGGACAAGGTTGCTTACCACGTTGTAATAATGGTCAAAATTTAAATAATGCAGCCGGTCAAATTCAATGTGCTTGTCCTGGAGCGCCCAATGGGGGTATTGTTGCTGGACAGTGTGTGCTTAACAACCCACCACCTGTTGGACCTGGTGCCGCAGGCGGAGGTGGTTCATATGACGGCATCACCAATCCAGTAACTGGATCCTTGGGAGATAATCCTACCGAAGCAGCTGCCGGCACCACTTTTTTGACTTTTCTTATCACCCTCTGGCGAGCCATCATCACCCTAGGTGGATTAATGGTCTTAATCTTCTTCCTTTGGGGGGCAATCGAGTGGATCACTGCTGGCGGAGATTCGAGCAAGGTTCAAAAAGCCAGAGATCGCATTACACAAGCTATTATTGGGATGGTGCTGCTGGTAGCTTCATTTGTGATCATTGGCTTCATTAGCCAGTTATTCTTTGGTCCTGACTTTAATTTATTAAATCTTACTATTCCGACACCGGCTTAATCCTTATGGCGCAAAATTCTATTCCACTCGATCTTGGAGGTGCCGCAGCTGGAGTCGTTCCAGGAGCACCTGCCAATTACGATGTCAATAATCCGGGCAGTGGGTTTTATCCTTTTTTGAGCAGCACGGCTGGCGCAATCATGGTTCTCGCATCCCTACTAGTACTCCTGTACTTGATCTGGGGTGGCATTGAGTGGATTACCTCTGGAGGTGACAGCGCCAAGGTTCAGAAAGCCCGAGATAAGATTACTCAAGCCGTGATTGGGATCATCGTTCTGGCTTCAGTCTTTGCTCTTTTTGGCGTATTACAGAATTTCTTAGGCCTAAATTGATCGCTTGACGGGACTAGAGATAACTAGGTACAATTTAAACAGAGTTCTTTTTTTGATGTTGTATCAAGAAAATGATATACTATATTAATATTAAGGAGAAAAATGAAAAATGTCCTCAAAAAAGCTTACTTAGCAGTTCCAGCTGCTGGTGCGATGTTAGCCAGTATGACGAGCATGGCTGCTGCTGCTCCTGGTGTTGTTAATCCGATAGCCCCTATAATAACTACCCCCACTGGTTTTGCTGATGATCTTGGTGGAATTCTCACTGGTGTCCTCAGTTTTGTGATGGTGATTGCAGCTCTTTTGGTGCTGTTCTACCTGATCTTAGGCGGCATTGAGTGGATTACATCAGGTGGTGACAAAGGTAAGACTGAGTCAGCTCGCAACAAAATCACTGCCGCTGTCATCGGTATTATTATACTAGCCGCAGCTTTTGCTATTACTCAAGTAATCGTTAGATTTCTTGGATTTAATAGCTTAAATCAAGCATTACAACAGGGTGTTGATATCAATGGAGACGCAAAACAGTTGTTCTAATCTCGATTAGTTTAATTGAACTTTAAGCCCCCTCTTAACAGATGGGGCTTTTTGTTACTTGTTCATTTAAAAATACAAAGTCGTGAGTATAATAATAGCTGATATGAAAAAAATATTGATACTACTTGCTTTTGTGTGCATTGGTCTCTTTGGCTTTATGAGTGAGGCTCGTGCTAGCGGCATTGAAACCGCCAATAACTCCCAGGTGGGAGTGGTGAATCAAGACGGCGTCATGTACTTAACAACTGAGACCACCGGTACAAATAGCACAAACTCCACAGTTGTGGCTACTCGAGCAGCGGGTTTTGACACCGCTGTCCCTCGGGGTTTTGCCACCGATATTGGCCAGCTAATCAGTTTTTTACTCCGCTTCGTGATGATAATCGCTACCTTATTAGTCTTATTTCAGCTCATCATGGGCGCCTTTGACTGGATCACCAGCGGAGGTGATAAAGGCAAAACTGATAGAGCTAGGCAACGGATCATCTCTGCAATTGTCGGTATTATTATTATTGCATCCTCATTTGCCATAGCGACTCTGGTGATTCGATTTCTAGGTTTTTCGTCATTTAATGACGTGTTTTTGCAGATGAAAAACATCAATGGCTCACCAGCACCAATTGTGACGCCGGTGCCAGCTACGACGTCCGCACTCCCAATAATCACACAATAATAAACTGTTATAATTAAATTGTGAAAATAATTCCATCAGTTAAAGCTGTCCTCCCTGTTCTCTTGATCGTAGCCGCGTATGCCTTTCCAGTTTCTGTCCAGGCTCAAAACCTTCAAGATTGGACAGATGCAAATAAGTGTACGAACAGCGGTGTGGCGACCATACAAGGTTTGGAGTGTCTGATTGCAAATATATTAACAGTTGCTGTCACAGTCATCGGATTAGCAGGATTTGTGATGTTGATAATTGGATCCTTTAGATACTTGGTTTCAGGCGGAAACACCAAAGGAACTGAAGATGCTCGAAAAACACTAACCTTTGCGGTTCTCGGTTTAATCGTTGCAGTAAGCGCAGTTATTATCTTAAACTTAATCGCAGCATTTACAGGGGTTCCGATCATTAGCAACTTCATAATTCCTGATTCCAATACTGGCTTTTAGCTTTATTTGAGTGGTGGTTACTTCCCTTCCAAGGTATAATTGTCAAGTGAAAAAGATTGCCCTTCTTATGGTTTTTAGTGCCATGATTGGTTTGGTTAATAACGGAATTCGCACTCTGTTACAACCACCTACCGTTTCAGCTGCTCTTTCATGCGGGGCCATCGGCAATCACACTGCAGTGATGTTTCCCCAAGGAGACTTCTCTGAAGCTCAATACACTTTGGGAATTGTTAATGGGGCTGGTGATGTAGCTGGTGCCATTAGTGCCGTTAATTCCGGAACTGGCATCATCATCAGACTTGGAGCAGGAAAAACTGCGGAAAATCTATCATCAGCTGAATATATCAGCATCTTGACACAAATTGCTGGCGGGACACCGAGAAAATTTGTTGCAACCGCCGGACGAAACGAGCCTAACTGTGCTGAGTGGAGAGAAGATCGGGGCTTTGACTTTGAGGTTCAATTTACTCAGGAGGTTGTAAATGGTATCCGTGCAGCCGGCTTAGACAGCCAGATCACCCTAATAACCGGTCAAATAGATCATTACTGTGGCGTTGTATCCGACAAAACTCCCGCAGAGTATGTAGCGGCTCTGTCGGCAACCGGTGTTCAAGGGGTCGCTCTTCCCTTTTATATTACTGATGGCACACCAGATGCCGCAAGTACCGTTCAGTACTTCAACGATTTTGCAGCCGGCATTGGCATGGATATTTATGTGACTGAATCCGGACCTTTAAAACAAAACAGTTTCGAAGAATTCGCTCGAGCAGTCCCGATGCTATTGGAAAGTCCAGCCGCAAGCAAAATCAAAACCATGTTGCTTTTTAATGCATTTGGATTTAATAGTGACGGTGGATTTACCTATACCAAGCCTTTTTGGAATCCTGCCTGCCGTGTAGCATTTCGCACTCAATGTACTAGCCCCGAGGAAGTAATTAAAATCTGTGGCCAACCTTATAAGAATGATAGTTTTTACTTGTACCAGATAGACGGGTTAGATCCTACTAAAGGCGCCCCACAGGACCGTGCCATTGGCATTTTTACAGACCTTGTCGACCAGGGATACCAGGCTCAGTGTACTACTCCTGTTTTCACAGCAACAGGAAAGAAAACTTTGGCAAAAGCTATGAATATACCAATCCCTTCCGTTTTGTTTGACATAACATCTACGAATACATATGACTATCAAAATGCCCAGATACCATTGTGGCGCAATACATCTTCAGCATCTCAAGATTTAACGAGCTCAATAGAAAACTACTTTGCATATCAGGTCAAACCATCAGACGCAGAAGATGTAGCCAGTCGGGATGTGGAATCGAGCTCTATTTATCCATCACTCAGCACGGCAGATCAGTGTCGCTACCAAACAAAAATCTTGCAAAGCATAGATTCTCTCTGTCAGCAACTTAAAGATCCAAGCAGTTGCGCCCTATACCAACCACTACCTCAATATCCTACTTATTCCACGAAAGATATTTTGAGTGTTTTTAACGGCAGTGGATTAACTTGTGAGAAAGTTGGCTTGGGTGATGTAACCGAGGCGCAGCAGCCTATTGCTAAAGCGATGAGTAATGTGCCGCTATTTTTAGACAGAGCCTATCGCCTAGCATTCTTAGTGGTATCAGCTGAAATTAGACCTGATAATAGACCAACCAGTTTTTTCAACTTTTTTAACCCGTTAAAACCAATAGGACTTCCCACCCAGCATGAAGTCAGAGTAATAGCTTTTAAAATTCCTGACGTTGCTACCAACAAGAAACGGGATGCCGCATACTACGATGATCCAATTCAAATTACCAGAGACTTAATCAACACCTCAGGTCAAAACGAGCTCCGAATTAAGCAACAAGAAGAAGCAAAGGCTGAGTTTCGAAACAAACCCCCAGAAGGAATTAGGGTGAACTGCCAAGACCCAGGCTGTGATGACCCACTTACAAAAGCTCTCGTTGATATTATTAATCGAACTGAAGATACGGGCGTTAGCCGACAATGTAAAGTTGAGTCCGAGGACTTAGAAGCTGAGACATCAGCTCAAATTATGGACTCTGCATCGCTAAACTTCACAACATCTTCCAGCACTACCACCCCAACTAGCTCACCTGCCCCAGCTATCAGCAATGATCCTTCACTGGCTGTCACATTCAAAGAAAACCTCAATATTATTAAGAATTTGATTTCTAATCCTACTGAGCAAAAAGAGCAACCACAGGTCGGGACCTTTAAGTTTCTATCATTGCTCGATCCTTCCATTACAGACTCCGGGACCCCGAGTGATTTTTCAGCCTATTTAGTCTATCCAGTAGGGTACGATCTGGAAAATATTGAGGAAAGTATCGCGGGATATGTGTTTAATTCAGATCAATTAGAAACATATGAAAATGACCCTCGTCTTAAGGACTACTTTAAGATAGCTAATGCAAATCAAACGTTCGCTTCGGACTCAAAAAGTTTAAGCTTTCCTATACCAGGGTGTGTTCCTACCCCAAACCCCACAACTGGCTTGACTGACCCAAATGAGTGCTTGAATACCGTAACAGTGACTATTGAAGGTGAGGGAAGTGATAATCAACCGCGGATATTGGGAGGCCGTCTTGGTTACTTAATGCGAGCCGTCCAAGAAAGCGCTCACTTAGTTGATAGTGGAATTTGGCGTTTTGTTAGATCTTGCCAAAGCACGGAGCAGTTTTTGCAAGGTCGCTGTAGCACTGCTCAAGACGCCGGTTCAGCAACTCCAGGAGCAAGCGACTCAACAGGCCCATATACTGGTGATAGTGCTGCCTGCTCTCCAGTCACCAACCCAGCAAGCCCTTGCAGTGTTGAGAATCTGAAACCTTACTTTAATGGTGATGAAAACAAGGCCCTTATTGCATCCACCATCTGTCGCCGAGAGAGCGGTGGGACGAATTACTATGCAAGTGGGGCCCCCGTCGTCAACGACGGTTGCACACGGGGAACTTCTTTAGACTATAGTGTTGGCTTGTTCCAAATCAATGCATTGGCACACTGTCCTGGGGCATTCTCAAGCTACGGTCGAAACCCAATTGCCTGTGAAATTGAGTCATGGCCAATTTTAAGTGAGTGCGTCGAACGCTGGCTTACCCCTGAAGGTAGCATCCAAAAAATGTTAGAGTTATCATCAGTGAACGGTGTTCCTGGAGAGAACTGGAGACCGTGGTCGGCTGCGGGAGCCTGTAACATCGGAAATAATTAAAAGTGTTTATGCGTTCTAGAATAAGACCACTACTTATCTGCTTGCTAATTTTATTCATTATTGGAGCTATTGGTCTGGGAATCTGGAACAGTAACAAAGAAACTCCTAGCAGCACTCAAAAAAACTCTCATACACTAGGTTCCCGCGGCACTGCCCTGAGTAATTTGCTCGGTCATAATCAAGCAAGTAATTCTAGTCCAGGTGACATTCCGCCTAGTCAAACACTCCCCTTCACTACCCCAGTTCCTGCCAACCTAACTGAACTGGAAAAACATGGGGTTACAGCCGAAAACCTTTACAAAAACAACCCGAGCCAAGATCTAAGAAGTGACACGACTATCTCACAAAATGAACTATACTCAATTGTTTACTTAGCTTTTGGTAATGAGTTTCAAATTAATTTATATCAAACTCCATATCTTCAAAATCAGACTGCAGCTGAAAGCGTGCTTTTAAATGAGCTAAAAATTTCACAAGAACAAGCTTGCCAGCTAAAAACGAACATTATCCGAGTTCCTGAGCAACCGAAGGTAGTTACTAGCAAATTGAGTTTCTGCCTCTAAATCATCCTCGAGCGTCTACTGAAAAAGAGTCAGGTTGATACCTTAAGTCACCGCTTCTCTTCTTAAGATTTTTCTGTGTTTGTGTTTGTGTTTGTGCTTGCGCGGGCACTAGCTCACTTTTGTCGTGAGATTTCTCTATATTTGCCAATGCTGGTTTGTTTTTGGAAATAGCAGATCGACTTCTCCTCGCTCCTGCTCTCAGCAGAGTTGCTACTGTTTCAAATGTTTCTGCGGTGGTGGATAAAGAGGAAAAATTATTGGTTGAGTTCTCCAGAGCAGTTAAGAGATTAGTAGCTCCATCCGATGTAATAGCCAACTTCAAAGCAGGTAGAAGCCCAGCCATCGCTTCACTCAAAGTGGAGTTCCCTGCAGTTTTTAGCTTTATGGTGCCAATATCCGTGTCAAAAGAGCTAAAAGAGACAGTCATAGTGTCCCGATATAGTTGTTCATAACCAAAAAACAACTGTTCAAGAGATTCTAGGTTGTGAACACCTATGAAGAAAATTAAATCGGCATCAGCCCCCGTATATGAGAACTCTACATCTTCATGACTCAACGGACTTCCCCCACGCTCTGGCTTTATGACTAAGTAGAATTTGTTCTCCTCCTCATCAATGTGATAACTCACTTTGTCCACCGCATCTGGTCGATACTCAAAACTAATACTTAAGTCACGATTTCCCAGCTTAGTTTGAAGATCTTGCAATCCTCCCATGACGCTTCCCATCCCGTTTGATGGCCTGGGACTCAGTAGTACTGGCTGCCTTCCACTATCTATAAGAGATAAGTACAAGGCACTTGCGGCAGCCGTTTGATCCAGGGTCGGGTTGTTTCCCATGATGACCAAAATTGACTTTGCAGCGTTAATTAGATCTTGAACTTGTGTTAGTTGGTCTGAGTTAAGCATAAAATTATTCATCACTATATACCGTTTTAAGAGTTTTGTGAGTATGTAAGAAATACTCAAGCCAGATTATCTCCTACTTTTATCTCGTAAAATAGCCGAGTACAATACACAAGTAATGCCTAAAAAGCTAATTTCGTTGTTAGTGCTTCTGCTGTTTTTCTTTATTTTTTCTGGACCTGTTCAAGCCGCTGTCCCCACCGGAGTAGCTTGTGATCGAACTGCTTACCCTACAACTGGTTGTCCAACTGGTCAGATTTGTAATAATGACCCCTATGTAAGTGGTGAAATGTCATGTTTTATACCTGGGGTGGTAGCTGGTGGGCCTGCTAAAATCAAATCAGTCAATGACCTTAATAAGGCAACCAAAGATGCCAAAAACCCAACCGACCCAAAGGTTAATTTGGGAAGCCATGCTAGTGAGTCTTTCACATTTATCCTAACTAAGTTCGGCTGTTACTTAGGTGACAAACTGATTTCTTGCCAAGACTATGATGAAAATGGACAACCCATTACTGGTGATAGCGGCCTATATGGAACTTTGGTTGCTTATATTGGTGATATTTATCAAACACCACCTGCCTCAGGCGAGACTTACATTGCGGACGTAATGAAGGACTTGCAAATCGGAGTTGCACAACCGGCTTATGCTCAGGGGATTGGTTTCTCAGCCTTAAACCCGATTCTCTCTGTCTGGAAAACAATGCGCAATATTGCCTACTTCTTCTTTATTATATTGTTTGTTTTCATTGGTTTTATGATTATGTTCCGCCAAAAAATAGGTGGGCAAACGGTGGTCACAGCGCAACAAGCCATTCCGAAAATCATCGTAGCCTTATTACTTGTTACTTTTTCATATGCAATCGCCGGCCTCCTGATCGATATCATGTACCTAGTCATGTATTTTTTGGCAAGTATTTTTGCACGAGGAGACTTACTCGATGGGAATGTATTTCAGATGGCTGGCAGGTTAGTTTCAACTAACGTTGCGGGTGAAGGAGCTGACGTAGTCGGGTGGTTTGTGCATGACTCGCTTGGAGGTGGCCTGCTTCCCACTATTGGTGGCTGGTTAGCTAATATTAGTGCCGCTATTATCATTTTATTGGTTATTGTCTTTAATGCCTTCAAATTATTCCTCGCGTTGTTAAAAACCTATATTGAGCTGATTCTAAATATTGCTTTTGCTCCTTTGATTTTAATGATTGCCGCCGTTCCTGGCCAAGATCCATTTAAAGGCTGGTTTAAAAACATTATCGGCAATTTAGCAGTCTTTCCGGCAATATTAGTAATATTAATTGTTTTTGATGTTATTCGTAGCGCGAGTGAGACTCAGGGTGGTGGTGGATTTCTTCCACCATTTACTGCTGGATCCGCGTCGGCTGAAGCAATCCCGTTTCTTGCTGGTTTAGCCATGATTCTTGCATTACCTCAAGTTGTAGATGAAACAAAAAAAGCTTTTGGTGTATCACAAGCTGGCTTCTTTGGAAATCTCATGGCCGCAGGTGGTAAAAATGCAGCTCAAGCTGCTGACATTGCTATTCCCGCCCTGGGCGCTGCTGGTACAGGAGGTTACGGCTTAGCGCGAGCTGATAGGGCAGCTAGAGCCGAAGGACTGAAGGGAAGAGATTATAGAAGGGCAATTACATCCGGCTTCTCAGCCACTGACGCTGCTGGAAACACTCGCAAATACGGTGGCTTACTGGATAATGCAAGTCGTGGCTGGCGCGGTGGTCAAACCACTAGAAAATACATCGACAATGCTCGAGACGGTCGACTTTTTGATCCAAACAACTTGTATAGTCAGCTCGAGGCATTAAGAAAAGCTCAGGAACCAGCGACTGAGCACAAATCAAAAACTCCAGACGTTGCTCCACCTAGCGTATAATGCTTTGATTATCAAAAACTATTTGAAAAACAAAGAGCGAAGAGCTCTTTGTTTTTAAGCTTTTGCTGCCTCTTTTTCCTGCAATAAGCTCCCATTTCTATTGATAGGGAGAGGTGGGGTGATTCTACGAGCTTTTATTTCAAAGTATTCGTGCTCCTCAGTGCTGGTAAACCCTAATTGAGTGGGAATTAACCACTTCTTGCTGTGGGGAGGTGCACTACCTTTTTCATGATGCCACCATTTGTCTACATATTCATCAAGTTGATTTTCTCTATAGTGATTATACGGCTTGAGTGAGTAAGACATCCCATGCCAAGGACCTCTTAGGTTATTAATAACAATGTCAACTTGTGCGCGCAAATAAGGAGCATCCAGTCCACCTATTTGTTTGCTGTGCCTCAGCGCCTCTACAACCTCATGGAACAACTCTTGACGTGAGTCCGTCGTTGTTCCTTTATAAGCTGTAAATAGCCTGAAAATAAAATGGGTTAGCATCGGAGCTAGACCTTCTCGAAGATGTGAGCCTGGAAACATTTTCGCCCTACCAGCAGCTTGCAACCACTCACTCAGTAGCCCCCCCTTCCCACCCTCTTTAGATTCTTCCATAATTTGAGCTCTAGTAAGAGGTGGAATACTCTGGAACATGTGCTCTAGTAATTCTTGCCATGCACCTTCAGCAGTTAAGTAGTCTTCCATTTTAGAGGAGGATTCAGCCACTGAGATAAGCCTCCCACTTAGGTTCACACCCACATTCTTTTCTTTTATCCCCCCAAGCCTTACTCCGGCTGGATCAAAAAGGTCTTCCCCTGAGATGGTGCCTAAAAGAGTCCCACCATCATCTGTAACCCTGGTTATGCCAGTCGCAGTATCTACTTCGTACCTTAGCAACACGTTTCCCGTCCCGTCCACCAAAGTATCCCACACCCTGAGAGCCTCACCCGGGCCAAGCGTAGCTAAGTTATAAGTATCAGGAAAAAAAGACTCGCAAAAACCACGGAAAGGGATCTTTCCTCTAATAGCGTCTGTATCAAAATAGACTTCTTGGTTCGCCAAAACCATTTCTTGCATCTCACGGAGAGTGTGAGCTCCATCAATACGGTGACCTTGTTCGTCATTTCCTTGAGGGCCAAGAGTTTGGTTAACTGGTATTGGCGGTAAATAAATCATCCACCAACCTGCCCAGTCCTTTTTATTGCCACCGTATCTCTGAGATCTATGTATGTAGCCAGCGAGCGGGTCTTGAAGCAAGACTCGATCCTTATCGTCCACAAAGCCATTATGTCCTCTGGTTTTTGTCTTTTTCTGAAGTTCTTGAAGACTTATAGTCAACATGTCAAAAGCTGTAAAGAGTTTTGAAGCAAAAAACCTGGCATACTCATGATAATGGCCAAATCGTTTTTCCAATTCTGCACCCAAGTTACTACGACCAGACTCACCAGATAGGGTGTCATACGATAAGTTGTTTATATACCCCTCTTCTCCGGGACGCTTTGCCCCCTGTTCAATGATGAATCGCAACATTTCTCTCACTTGTCCACCCCACTCGGGGTGCTGCGTCGTAACAGACAACAGCTCTGTACGGCTTACCTGCCGCTTGTTCAGTTCTTTAAACAAATTTGGTCTATCAGTGGTGGCTTTTCCGATCTCTTCGATTAGCTTGTTATCCAAGGTTACCAACTGCGCTCTAATTTTTTGAACTACTCGATCAATATCGGCTTCTCTTTCAGGCAAGGCGGAGTAGGCAATGTTCTGGAACCTATTGAACAGATCTTTGTTGTGACTTTCTGGCGCCGCCTTCCAAAATCCCCAATCAAACACATCTAGGTTTGCCAAATCTCCACCCTCTACCCCACCCACTACTTCATCAACAACTTCCTTTAAACTCATTGTGGACACCTCTCGGGGCTCAAGAAGTTTTTGAATTCTCAGTTCGGTCTGCGCTATTGATGCATTTAGTGAGTCTGCTCGAGGATCCTCAGAGTCATGGAGTAAATTAAACAATCGCAACGTTAGCCGGTTTAATTCGATCTTTAAATCGGAGACCTCCGCCCTGCTCAAAACCTTAGGTTGTCCAGTCACCGCATCTATTTGCGTAGGATCTGTTCGATAATACAAATCAATGGATAAGACTCGGTGTACAAAATCTCTTAACTCAGCCATTGCTAGTCGAGTCTCTTCAGAGGTCGGGCCATACTCTCCAAGAGAAGTTCTCAAACTTCTTTCCATAGGAGCCACTACTCTGGTTAACAATAGTTCACGGATCCTTACACCCTGAATGTCAGTTGCCCGAATTCTGAGTGGTTCTAAGTACTGAGTAATAAGAGCTTCTAAGTACTCTGGCTGAGTTCGGCCCACGCTGTCCACCTTGTTTTGGTAAAGAGCCGTAACTCTTGCAATAGCTGCTGTGTAGTCGGCGACTATTTTTTGTCCCATCTCATCATCCGAGAGAGCTCGTTCCTCCTCTGGAAATGGGAGTATAAATCCTGGGTCGTCAGCATCACTTGGGCCAGATGGTCCATCAAAACCAGTTTGAGTTGAAATGTCATTCTCTCCGCTATCTGGTGAGTGCTGTCCTGATTGCTCGTGCATAGCAAAAATTATACCACTATTTAACTCGAGTCTACTACAGCAGAGCCTAATTTTTTATGCATGAAAAACCGCTTATGCGGTGATCCTGGTGAAAGTAGTATTCTGGCGTGCTGCAGACATAATGGTTGACTCAACTGCTTGGTAAGTTTCAACCCGGATCAAGCTATCCAAATTAAAGAGTACTTGTTCTAGAACCATAGCTTCTTCTGAGAGAGTTTCTAGTTTGGAATCAAATTGAGCAGTTGCGTCGTCCATTACTGGCCCCAACACTTCAAAATCGGAACTTGCCTTAATTGACTCAGCAAGTGCAAATTCGTGTGCTTGTTGCTCTTCTAGAACAGCATTTAACCTGTCAGCAAAAAATAGCTGTAATGTGTTAACCACTTGACTGACTTCCCCATCAATCGCGCCTTGACTTCGTATTGCCTCGCTCTTGACTACCGTTCTCGCCACAACCTCATCTCTAGCTAAATCAATAAAAACGGGAAAAGCTAGGGGGGTTTTGACCACGCCAAATCGCCTTCTGAGTTCAATACTGGCTTCTTGCTCTGCCTGCGGTACAGACACTCTTTGGATCTCTTCCGTGAGTGCTGTGGAGACGACTGATCCCGATTGAGCTAGTAACTCCCTAAGTTCTCTGCCAAGATCGCTAGATGTATCAACCACCATCTCTAATATTGAAGGAAGTTGGGTCCACACCTGTTTTTCAGCTGCCTTCCAATCTCGCTCCAAACTTATTTCTTCTCCATAAAAACTCTGCATTGTCTCAATAGCTGATGCTCTCATACAACCTTTCTGGCTTCTTCTGTTTCAAAAACAGAAAAACCAGCACGCTTAATAAAACTATGGATCGTTGCCAAAAAAAAACTCCCTTATAAGGGAGCATTCGAGTTTTCTAAGCCACTAAGGTGGCTGAAAATCTATCAGAGTTCTGAAAGACTCGATGCTCGTCAAGTTTTTTTTGCTGAAGATCGGACTTGTAACTATTATTAGAATAGCTTTTACCGTTGCGGCACAGTCGCAGATTTTCACTGCGTTCCACAGCAAAGTTAAAATATCAAAGTTAGTTAAAAACCACAATGGTGAAAGGTGTGACTGAAAAAGGAGCTGATGAAAGCCTCTTGATAGCAGTATAATCATCCTTATGGCTGATCAAGCTTTTGTCCCTCCTTTGCCATCTGTTCCCGATAGTGCGGTAAACATTGCTGATTTGAAGCGGCTGGATTTACTGGCTACCCAAAAAAAAATAATTCCCGTTCAGAACCTGCTGCTGCAGTCAAAAGATGTTTTAGAGCGATTAGTAAGTCCAAACAGCTTTGATGAAAGCACTCAACTGGGAACACAACTCAGGGATCCTCTTTTATTGGATAACAACGCTGAAAAAAGATATGCACTCTACTTTGAGCCCCAGCATAGATCACTACTAAAAAATTTGGGAGAAAATAATCTTTACTTGGGAGATATAGCTCAGCTACTTCCTGACATCGTTTCTTGGCTCAAAAGCGAGTATGGATCAAACGACAAATCTGTTTTTGATAGATTGCAGAATCGATATGCTCAGCAAAACCTAATCAGCCAAGAGAAAAAAACAGTTGATGGCCAAGAAGTTGTATATGAAAGTCAGTTGTTTGCTCTTCGATATGAATTGCTTAAACAAGTAAATTCTGTTTTAGAAATAGTTAAAAAAATTACCGAACCAGGCATTACAACCCTAGAGTCGAGTGATCCTGAAATTTTAGAATTGACAGATTCTTTAAAACAGGTTGCTACCTGGACGGATCTGCTTTCCCTGTGGCAACAGGGAGCTGGTATTAAAACCAAACTTTCTGCCGCTATTCCCAACAGCGCTACATTCTCCGCTCAAGACATCACCTTATTAGCCCGGCTGACTACCAATGTTGTTAGGCAACTCATTTTTTCTACAGGAATATTTGATTTAATTGCAAGTTCCACAAGGTCTAAGCTCTCAATAATTTTGAGAGCTTCAGAAGAAATATTTAATTTTGACAGCCTTTACACAAAAGAAAAAACTGCTGGTTTTATTTCTTACATTGATCAAGTTTTAGTAGACGTTTCAGTTAGCGAAAAACAAATTAAAGATGCTTTGAGCACTCCCAGCGAGACAGGGTCAACGAGGGACATCCCCGCTTCAAAGGAAGTTGCTGAAAGTAATGTTCCCACCAAAGAGCTCTTAAACTCTTTACAAATCGATCGGTGGAATAGCCTATCTCAAGACAAACAGGTTTCTGTTACGCACAAAACCCTTGGCCTGCACGTCGGTTTTTTACAAAACCAAATTGCTAACCAACTTTTTGCCTTTTACGGCATACCTCTTGCTGGCTCAGCGTTCTACCTTTTACCACCACTATTGCGCTACCAGCTAAATCATGACTTACTCGTCCAGCTGTCACAATTAAGCCCTTTAGAACTACAAAGATTGAGTTTAAACAGACTTTCTTGGGGAGAAACCTTCTTTCAACACTTACTTACAACTGATCCCACATTCTTGGTTCGCTTTGAAGTTTTCTTATCTCAATACTTAACTCAGATTCCGCCAGAGACTCTTAATAGTTGGCGAGAACAAGGCATCCCTATAGACGAAATACTTGAGCGTCTAAACAGAGATGTTCATAACTCACAAACAACACTTAGAAACTCGGTAGCCACAGCTCAAGCTGTTTTTCAAAATCACACAACTGATCAAGAACCTCCAGAAAGCCTTGTTGAGAGCTTGATGCTTCTTTATAGCACCGGCTTTTTAAGTCAAAACCTAGCAGAGAGTCAAGCCTTTTTTAGCGAAACCTTGAGTTTGCTTGGTTTGGGAGCCCATGAGGTTTTAGACTTACAACTTAGAATCGGTGATGGAATAGCAAATCATGAAGAACCCAAACTATTTCTTCGACTACTGTCCCAGATCACACCTGTTAAAAACCTTACTCCAGATAAAAGACAGCTGTTTTTAATTTCTAGCGAGAATTTTTGGTATAAACAGCTAGGTTTCTTGATATCAAACACTGAGAAACCACTTATAGGCGCTGTTGTTGGAGCCACACCCAATGCTCAAAATACCGAACTTCTTCTAAAAAACATCTCTGACCTTGACCCTACTCCAAGTCAACTAGATAAAACCAGCCCTTCTGGCTTAGACCTTTCCGACCCCGCTATAATCTCAATGTTAGAAAGGCTTTCAGCCAGATCTTCTTTGATATCAAACAACGACGATCTTGATTCCCTTGTACTATTATTAGCCCAACATTTTCCCGCTTCAGAATTAAAGCTAGACTCCACAAAAATCCTTATTCAAAAACTATGGTTGCCTTTGGTAGAGAAGGACCCTCAATCAAGCCAGCTAATCGCAGCGAAGTATCAACAATTACAGGAGTTGAACCAACAACTAGTAGACAGCACAAACCTTAGTGTTACTGAGCACCTAACAAAACGACAACAACAATACTATCGTGCTCAAATCTCAGTCATTCACACCTCAAAAGAAATCGGGAAAATCCAGACTAGTTTTGTTCCTGAGACTAAAGCCACCATAGTTTCAATAAAACAACAAAGATTGAAGAAAAATGAATTTTTTGGAGCTCCGATCTGGGTTCGCAAGAGAGATCAACTAAACAACTCCTTTCCAGAAACTAAGTTGATTGAGCCATTTGTGGCAATGAGTATTGCCGGCGACTTATTGCAGACTGAGTTGCAAGCTGAATTACAAACTGAGCAACTGCCTAGCGTACTACAAAACGGTTTGAACTTACAACAAAGTATTTCAAATCCTGACTCTAGCGTCGTCTACTTTCCCAAAGAGCAGGGTCAGGAATTTGTTCAAGAACGATTATCTCAAAACAGACCACTCCTTTCTCAATCAATTGACACAATCCAGAACTTTCGCAGTTGGGGGAAGAAAACACAGCAAGCAAAAAATGCCATAAGTAAAACGAAGTTCTTTACTAAAACAATTACAAGGATTAAAAAAGTTGCAGATGATACAAAAGCAGTTCTTCAGATTGGGAAGATTTTTGGAACCATTAAATTTCTCCTCGATGCTCTAATCTCTGCTATCACAACAATTATTCCCCTTGCTATTGCTGGCATAACTGCCCTAGCGGGTGTAATCTTTTCAGTAATTGGGTCACCAGTTGTGTTGGTTGGGGCAGGTATTACGGCTGGCATACTAGGTGTTTCTAAAATCATTCAAAGTCTAACTGGTCAGACAGCGGCTGCAGAAACAATCGCTTCAAGTAGTGGCGCAGCTACTCAACCAAATAGTTTTCTTAAGTCAGCCGCAAATAATGTTACTGCTCAAGCTAGCTCTTCGGCTGGAGTGGGGGTAATTGGAACCGCTGGAGTATGTGTTGCGAGTGCTGTAATCACTATTACTACTCAAGGTGCTTTTCTCAACCCTCTTCCCACATTGGGAACAAACGACTATATTTCTGAATACGTGGTGATTGAGAAAGGAATAAATGGTGGGACTCGATTTGACATCCCCACTGACATAACATATTCCGTTAGAATTCGGGCTCAGGAAGGCTATGTTGTTACCCTACTCGACACGCCAACAGATACTATTACCATCACTGTTAACACTGAAGCAAACCCCCAAGCAATCACAACGCCACCGGCTAGCGAATCTTATTCTGATTTTGTAAGCTCGCTGGAAAGTTTTATAACTGAAAACCCACAAATTGGTCAGGAGTTTGTAAATGTGGGATCTTACAGTCTTAATTTTTCTGAAAATCCGGCTCAATATGATGCTACCAACATCAACAACGTTTTTGCAATTCGCTTTGAGGTTAGAGATTTGAGCGGAAATCTCATCAGTGATTCTGAAACAGCGAGCGGAGCTCAATCAATTTGCTTCGGTGAATGCCCTCAAGTTCAGGAGGGTTGCTGGCCTGTGAGTGGTCGCGTTAGTCAGATCCCATATATTGGGACTACACACGCGGCTCGCTCTGAGAGCAATCCTTTAGGACTTCTACAGGATGCCTATGATATCTCAGCCCCAGTTGGTACTAAGGTGTACGCTCCTTTTTCTGGAAGAGCATGTTGGGGTAGTTTGGACACAAGATATGGTGAGCATGTCATAATGGAAGTCCCAACCACATACGAGGGGGCTTCAGGAACTATGTATTTAATTTTCGCTCACCTAGACTCTATTGATGCTGGCATTACAAATGCTCCTAGTCAGTGTGCTCAAATTAGTGAAACACAGCTGTCATCACCAAATGGGTTTTTACTTGGTAGGGTTGGTAACACAGGAAACTCATACGGACCTCATCTGCATTATGAGTCCCGGTGGAATACATTAGCTGTTTCAGGCAAGGTGATTCCTTCACTAATTGAGGGACATGTCCCCAACGGCGTAGGGGTGAGCGTCGGTTTGCCAGTCAGGAGCTGTCATGAATAGGCACGAAAAAACTCCAAAGTGGGCTGTTTTCTTGGCTGTTGGAGCGGTGTTTGCAATCACCGTTTCCACAATATTCAGACTACTCACACCATCAGCTCCGCCCATTCCTCAAACAGGGCTGATAACAAATAATTTCAACAACACAACATCTAGCTTCACAAATATTGCCTTTACTGGAACTGTTCCCCCTTTGCCAGAAACACTACCCATTATCACTTTCGAGGCCGATTCAAACACCTCAGAGACAGTTAAAAACTTGCTTATTGAAGAATATGCGTTAGCTTCCAGCTCAGACAGTAATACTGTTTTTTTGGGCGTAGACTACTATCTTTCAACCACCAACCCCCAACAATGGAGTTTCGGCCTACAGACACTAGTTGTTCCAGAAGGATTTATTGATAATGCTGCCGCTCTAGACGTGGCCACAATCTTTGTACAAAAACACTTCGGCCAGAATTGGCAACCAGCTTTAGCTAGTGTTGAGTATTATAATACCGACGGAGCAGACTATCACGAAAGCCCTCCAGAGACAGCAAATGTCATTACCATTCCTTTTACTCAAAACATTGGTGATTTCCCCACTTACTACACAAACCAACGAAACCTTCCGATTTTGGTTAATATAACGAGCGAAAACACGGTACAAAGACTAAGTTTTAGCCCTACTCTTTTCACATTGAGTAGTAGTGGACCTGAGCTAAAAACAACATCTCTAGAAGATGCTATTACTAACATCAATCAAAATCAGGCTGCTATTATTAGTTCTACTCAAGAGCGTTTTGGCCCTCTAGATATGGCCACGATAATTGGGGGAACACTAACTTCTGTCTCTGTTGAATACCGAACTGATGAAGAACTAAGGTTAGCCTATCCTTTTTATCACCTTAAGGGAGTCTTATCGAATCAACAAGGGACTGCTCTTAACGCTGAAGTCATCACCCCAGCGGTAGCCACCACAACTCGTTAACTGATACAATAAAACTCAAAGTTAGAATCGAGTATGTTAGACCATCCCATCCCCCAAGACATTGTTGGGTATCGCTTCCACATTGTGGGAAACATGACCCTGAAACAATTTGCTGAGATTGGCGCTGGCTGCATCGTGGGTTTTTTAATTTATCAAACCAACTTACTCCCCCTTTTCAAGTGGCCTTTTATTTTCATGGCCGTGAGTGTGGGTGGAGTTGCTGCCTTTGTGCCTTTTGAGGAACGGCCGTTTGACCACTGGTTGGTGACCTTTTTTAAGGTTTTATACAAACCAACCAAGTTCTTTTGGAAACGAGAGGCCCACATTCCCGACGCTTTTAAATTTAAAGCTGATCCCAACACCACTCACCTTGGCCAAGAACTGGACATGACTCCTTTGAGACGGCAACGAATTAAGGAGTACCTCTTCTCTATTAAGGGTTCCCCGAGTTTGGATGCTTTTGAGACGGCCGAACAAGTTCACATCAACAGTATTATGAGTGCTTTTAACAATGTGAGAGTGACTGAAACCTCCGTTGAAAAAACTGTTCAAAAACCGAACCTCAAAGTCAGGCCGCACCAACTTAAAAACCCTCAATTTGCCCCAGCTGTGCCGTTGTTTACTGTCGATAAAGTATTACCGGCTTACCCAGAAACCCACCAACATCCTAACACCATTGGCCATACGCCCCTGGCCACAGAATTTGTTGCTCAAGACATTGAGATACCGGAGTACCAAACAATATCCCTCGAGGCGGCTGCTCCAGAAACCCAGCAACTCGCTGCCCAAGGGGCCAATGCTGAAGAACGAGCTTATCTTGAGGCTCAGCAAAGCATTGGCACTGATACTAGTGAGGTGGTTGTCCATAATGCTGACTTACCCTTTCCTGAACCACCAGATATTCCCAATAAGGTGGTGGGGATGATTCTCTCCCCAGCCAATGATTTAATTAACGATGCTATAGTTGAGGTGCAGACAACTGATGGCCGAGTTGCCCGTGCAGTAAAGACTAATGCGTTGGGTCAGTTTTACATCACCACCCCCCTAGAAAATGGTGAGTATGTGTTGTTGGTTGATAAAGATGGTTATAACTTCTCTCCTCAGCAACTCACTGTAATGGGAGAACTTGTTCCTCCCATCGAGATTAGAAGTGTTGTTTAAACTCTAAAATCAACCTGATACAATAAAACACGCCATTCTCTGGTGTATTTTACTCATGCCAAAACAACCCGCTTTGCACTCTACCACCCAGCTATTTCTTGATATTTACGACATTTCCAACGATCTTCTAATTATGAAGGACGGCGCTGCCTCGATGATTTTGAGTGTCGGGGCCATGAACTTCGGTTTGTTGGCTGAAGAAGAACAAGATGCCATTATTTATGCCTATGCCGGACTACTCAATTCTCTCAACTATCCGATTCAGATTGTCATTAAATCCCAGACCAAGGACGCGACTAAGTACCTAAACTTACTAAAAGAACAAGAAGAGTCTGCTGGAGACGCCTCCAAGCGAAAAGCGATTCAAAACTACCGAGAGTTTGTGAGCAACTTAATTAGGGAGAGAAACGTCTTGGATAAAAAGTTTTATGTCACCATTCCGGCATCTGCTTTAGAAATGGGCCTACTTCCCCCTCAAACCGTCATCCCCGGAGTAAAGCAAATTGACATTAGCTCAGTCGAGAGAAGTGTGATCTTGGAAAAAGCCATCAACATCCTGGATCCTAAACGCGATCACTTAATTTCCCAGTTTAATCGCATTGGCTTGTTTGCTCAACAACTGACCACTCAAGAAATTATTCAGCTGTTCTACACCAGCTACAACCCTGAGGCTGCTGAAGGTCAGCAAATCACTGAAACCAACAACTACACCACAACTGTTGTAGAAGCCCAGGCAAGTACTGATTTTTCTGCTACTATTAAACCAAGTCCTGTCTCAGTATCAACTACAGTAGGAAACACACCTATGACTGACGCCACTATTTCTCCTAATCCCATGGCCACACCCACCGAGCCGGTGATTGCCGCACCCACATCGAGTGCTCCAACTCCAACTCCAGCTATGCCAACCATGACCCCACCCACACCCCAGCCTGTTGCTCCTCCAGAAATGACGCCGCAACCAACTACACCAGTCATGCCCACCAATCCCCCAGTTATTCCACCCAACCCCGGGGCTATCTCTTCCCCGCCACCAATGATGACTCCCACTACTCCTGAGCCAATACCAACCAGCACCCCACCAGTTGAGATGAGCTCTGCCCCAGTGGCTAATAAGACTCCCGCTCCCGAAGATCCTCAGTCGGTCATAGATAGTCTGATTAAGGTTGAACCTGGTTCGACGGCTGGCTCGTTGCCAACACCCACCATGAGCGCGGGCACACCACCCGCAGGATCTATGTCGGTGCCACCAGCTACACCACCAGCTTTGGGTGATAAAACTCCAAACATGGGTGTTTCAGCGGACAACATGCCGCCACTCCCTGAGATTTAAGCATAAAAGCTGACCTAGCCGAGTGTGGGGGTTGTGTTTTACAATAGACTCCAATGCCTCCTTTGTCTTTTCCATCTATCCGACTTCCTTTCTTCAAAAAAGCCACTAATACCAACGGGGTGTCTGAGCAAGAGCAACAAGAAAAGTATGAGTTGGAAAAATTAAAAGAGTTTTCTCGAGGTTTGGTTACCATTCAAGATATTATTGCCCCTGAAGCAATTGAGATTGACTTTACTTACCAAAAAATAAACTCTACCTACACCAGAACTTTGTTTGTAGCTGGGTACCCTCGGTCAGTGCCTGCCAACTGGCTTTCCCCCTTAATTAACTACCCTCATCAAATTAATATTTCTATGTTTGTGTTCCCAGTCGATGTCAAAGAGGTGCTCGATAATCTCAAGCGCAAAATCACCGAGATGGAAGCTGAAATCACTTCTGACATCAGAGCCGGAAAAATCAGCAATATTAACACTGAAGTAAAATTGGAAGATGCTCGGTCAATTCGTGAGCAGCTGGCCAAGGGAGCGGAGCGTTTTTATCAGTTTGGGTTATATGTCACAATTCAAGCCGTAGATAAAGAAGAGCTTGACCGAGTCACTAAAAACATTCAATCGACGCTCGGCTCCTTATTGATTGTCTCTAAAAAAGCCACCCTCCAAATGGACGAAGGTTTTAAAACCACACTACCAATGGGAATTGATAAATTACTAGTTACTCGCAACATGGACACCACGTCGCTGGCTACAACTTTTCCCTTCACCTCTTCTGAGTTGACCATGGAAACGGGGATCGTCTATGGCATTAATGAGCACAATGACTCGTTAGTTATTTTTGACCGCTTTAAGATGGAAAACGCGAACATGGTCATTTTCGCTAAATCGGGGGCTGGTAAGTCATATACGGTTAAGTTGGAAATTTTAAGACAACTGATGTTTGGGGTCGAAGTCATGGTGTTAGACCCAGAACATGAGTATGAGGATTTAAGCAAGTCGGTTGGTGGAGACTACATTAACTTCACCTTTGGTTCATCTGCTAAGATAAACCCCTTTGACTTATCTAATTTGTATGAAGAGGGTGAAAACGAACTTGGTCAGAAAATCATTTCACTACACGGTTTGCTCAAGGTGATGTTGGGGAGCATGACGGCTGAACAAGACGCTTTGTTGGATCGCGCCTTGGTTGCGGCCTATAAAGCCAAAGGCATTACCCCTGACCCCGCAACCCAAACAAACGAGCCCCCATTGATGGAAGATTTATACAAAGCTTTGATTGGTATGGAAAATGCCTCTGCTAACGATATTTCCGCCCGGCTTGAAAAGTACATCACCGGCTCATTCCGAGGCATCTTTGATCAGCCTTCAAATATTGATATTAAAAACGAACTCACTGTGTTTTCGGTCCGAGACATGGAGGAAGAGCTTAGGCCGGTAGCTATGTATGTGGTGTTAGATTTTATGTGGACCAAAATAAAAAAGAATCTTAAAAAGAGAATTTTAGTCATTGATGAGGCTTGGTACTTCATGAAACATCCTGATTCGGCATCTTTCATTCACTCAATGGTAAAACGAGCACGCAAATACTATTTAGGAGTCACAACTATCACCCAAGACGTGGAAGACTTTCTAAATAACGACTACGGAAAAGCCATCGTCACCAATGCCTCAATTCAGTTTTTGATGAAACAATCGACCGCTGCAATTCCCATTCTGAGTGAGACTTTTTACCTCTCAAATGGAGAGCGACAACTACTAGTGTCTTCGGATATTGGGGAGGGGGTTTTCTTCGCCGGTTCAAATCACGTTGCTCTTCGGGTAGTAGCCAGTGACGCCGAACATCAAGTTATCACCAGTAATCCAGAAGAGATTTTGCGCAAACAAAAAGCTCGAGCCACTCTACCTCAGGCTCCAACCAACTCCAGAATGAGCGCTCCACCAGTCAATAAAACTGTTTTTTCAGCCCCCACTCAGCCCGCAACACCTCAAGCGCCTAACCCGAACGGCGCTGCTCCACCCCCTTTTCAGGGAAGTTACAGTATTGACCAGTACGTGCCCCCAACCCAGTAATTTCCCCCTTGCCTAATGTGGAAAAACCTGTGTATAACTTGGGTACTCAAAAAACCTCCTGCCGCCATCAAAACGAGACTTTGCCTGAGAAAATATTACTATGGATACTACTGCGTTACCTGAAGCTGATGTTCAAACTATTTGGAAACACGCGTGCGCGGCGCTCCAGCTTGAACTTAGTCCAGCCGTCTATAATACCTGGATTGTATCCAACCCTTTAACAGGCTTGCTTGTTATCAATGAACAGTCAGTCGTGGGGGTCATCACCAGCCCCACAGCCTTTCACTCAGCCAACGTCCAGAAAAACTTAAGTCCCCGTATTGCCGCAACTTTATCCGAGATATTGGCTAAACAAGTCATTCTGGAGTTTAAGGTCGGAGAGCCACATCTTTCAACCACGACAACTAGCTCAAGCTCTACCCCGCAGGCCATCCTCCAAACCCAAGCCACACACACATCGCTCGAGAGTACTAAGCAGCCACCAACTTCTGAGACAGCTAGTCCTTTTGAGCAGTTTTCCCCTCCCCCACAGTCAACCAACAACTCTGGTTCGCCGCGAGTAGAAGACCTCTTTTCGCCAGCCAACATCCAATCAAGCTCCATGGATCGCGCTCAAGTCGTATCTCGTCAAGTTGGCCTCCGACCTGACTACGCTTTTACAACCTTCGCCGTCTCAACCACCAACGAGATGGCTCACGCCGCTGCGACGGCTGTTTCCAACAATCCTGGCGGCTCTTACAACCCACTATTCCTCTATGGAGGGGTTGGTGTTGGCAAAACCCACTTAATGCACGCCATCGGCCATAACATTATTAAAAATAACCCTAATATTAAGGTCCTATACTGTACGGGCGAAGAATTCACCAATGAGATAGTTAGCTCGATTCAAACCAAGAAAACTCTTAGGTTTAAGGAGAAATATCGGAATGCTCAAGTCCTACTCATAGATGATATCCAGTTCATCGCTGGTAAAAATGCCGTTCAGGAGGAGTTTTTTCACACCTTCAACGCCCTAACCAAGCAAGCTAGTCAAGTGGTCTTGACTTCAGACAGACCGCCTCACGAGATAACATTGCTTGAAGACCGCCTGAGATCTCGGTTTGAGGCGGGTTTAATGATTGATATTCAGCAACCTTCGTTTGAGCTCAGAACAGCGATCTTACTCATTAAGTCAGCGGCGTTAAATATCACTATCCCGATGGAGTTAGCTCAAATCATCGCCTCAAAGGTAGATAGTGCGCGCAAAATTGAGGGAATTATCACTTCAATTCGGTCAGAAGTAGAACTAAAAAAGCGGCCGATCGATATTGCTTTAATTGACGATGTTTTACGACCAGAAACAGAAAGAAAGCGGCCGCGACTAAAAGTAAATCCAAATGATGTTTTGCGCGCTGTAGCAAACCATTATCATGTTAAACAAGCTGCAATTAAGGGCCAGCGGCGAGTTCAAAATTTGGTACAAGCAAGACATGTGGCGATGTATTTACTAAAGGAAGATTTGAACTTACCCTATACTGAGATTGGTCGCTGGTTTTCTAATCGTGACCACACCAGCGCGATGCATGCTATTCGAAAAATTGAGTCTGACTTAACAAAAAATGAGCTTCTCCAAAGAGATGTTTCTGCCCTGAGAATGTCTTTGACAGCCGTATCTCGTTAAGAGTTATCCACTAATGTGGAAAACTCGGTGCACAACTTGCGAGTAAGCTGTATATAAGCGAGAATAACTTGTGCGTCGGGCGTAGTGTTCATTCAGTCATTGTGAATAAAAATCAAAAGTTTTACACTCATTGCTCACCTTGGCCGCAGACAACAATTAACATCACAAGTCCGAACGAATCTTGAGGTTGGGCCGGTTTTTATTCACGTTGCACACTGCTCTATTACTACTGCAACTATATATATATTAAAGAAAAAGAAAAGATACAACCCCTTATATGAAAATCACTTTGCTGCAAGAAAATCTAAGAGTCGCTTTAAACAATGTTAGTAAAGCCGTTCCCACTAAACCACCATTAGCCATTTTGTCATCAGTCTTATTACAAGCTCAACCTACGAATCTTCAACTCTCAGGGACTGATCTATATCTAGGGATCAGAGCCCAAGTCTTAGGCTCAACTGAAGAAGTTGGGGAGTTAGCAATTCCGGGGAAACTACTCTCTGAATTAGTTTCAGCCCTACCTCCAGGGAAGATTACGTTGGAATCAAAAGACGCTGCGCTTATTATCACCTCCGCCTCGGGAAAAACCCAAATTCAAGGTCAACTGAGCGATGAGTTCCCCCCCTTTCCAGCCTTAAGTGGGGATCAATATGTATTGAGTGGTCAAGAGTTGTTGCAAATAGACACCAACTTGAGGTTTAGTGCCGGGCTTGATCCAACCAGAGTTGTGCTAACTTCGCTGAAATTCGAGTTCTCACCCGAGGGATTAAAAGTGATAGCCACCGATGGTTTCAGGCTAGCAATTCAACTCTTTCCAGAACACTCCTCCTCAGAGATAACTCAGTTATTAGTTCCTGCTAAAGCATTGTCAGAAGTAAATAGAATCGCTCAGGCTGAAAAAATCCAGAATTTAACTTTTTCAGTTGCTAAAGAACTAAAACAACTGTCTTTTGTCATTAACGACACAGAAATTTTTGTGCGATTGATCGAGGGCGACTACCCTCCCTATCAGAAAATTTTACCGTCGAGCTTTGAAGTTGAGGCTGAGTGGGATGGTGAAGAGTTTGTGTCTCAACTCAAGAGAGCTCTGATCTTCGCCCGGGAAAGCTCTCATATTATTCGCTTGGAGTTAACCGATCAACAGCTGGTTGTTAAATCAAGCTCTACCGCTCAAGGCGAGTATGAAGGCAACCTCCCCTTATCACTAATAAAAGGCAGCGGCGGAATAATTGCTTTCAACGCCAAGTACTTACTCGACTTCATGACTACGATTAAACCCAGTCGCGTCTGGTTTGGAATGAATGAAAGTCTTAAGCCAGCTATGTTTAGAGCTCATGGAGTTGATGGTTACTCCCATGTGGTGATGCCTTTTAGAGTCAATGAGGGTTCTTAAAATCTCCAGACTAGTAGTACTCATACAATCTGGTATAATTTCCGTTTTGTATGAGTAAACGAACTTGGAACCCCAAAAAACACAAACGCATGCGCAAGCACGGCTTTCTAAAACGAATGGCCTCAACTATGGGCAGGATGGTTTTAAAACGCCGTCGACTTAAAGGTCGCCGGATCTTGACCGTCGTTCGCAAGGGAGTGTAATCTAACCCTATATGTTTCCTCGTAGGCATCGGCTGCAACTACGTCAGAGCTCGAGTTTCTTTAGAACAGCTCTCCGTCGATCAACCCGCTTTTTTACGGTATACCTGCAGTCGGCTCCAGTCTTTCAAGTCAGGGTGGTTGTCCCCAAAAAGAATGGATTTACGTCAGTGGAAAGACATCGGCTTAAACGACAAATCTTTTCAGCTTTGCTAAAAGAAAAAACACACCAAAAACAAATGGTGATAGTGGCCAAAAAACTTCCACCAAACTATGAACTTTCAAACGTCCTAGTAGACCTCAAGCAAGCCTTCCAGTCATGAAATCCAAAGTTCTAAAACAACTCTACCAAGGGGTTCGTCTGAGTAAGCACACCCTCTTGGTTTCAATCTTTGGCTATTCTAGTGTTTGTCGACACCAACCTAGTTGCAGTGAATATATGGTCACTCAGATAAAAGGACATGGTACAATCTTGGGGTTCTTCAAGGGATTTATTCGCATAGTAAGGTGCAGGAGTTTATGAACTATATATCAAGTCTCACTAATATCTTCGTCAATTTTTTAAGCTACATCTACTCTGCCGTAGGTGATTTGGGAGTAACCATCATTGTTTTCACCCTGATTATGAGATTTGCATTACTACCACTAACACTCCCCTCATTGAAGTCGCAAAAACAAATTCAAGCGATTCAACCCGAGCTAGCGGTGCTAAAGAAGAAACACGGGAAAGATCAGAAGGCATTTCAAGCGGCTCAACTCGAGCTTTATAAAAAATACAATATTAACCCTCTCTCGGGCTGTCTCCCCCAATTACTTCAGATCGGAGCCTTAATCCTGTTGTATCACGCCCTCACCTCATTCTTGCGATCTGACTCCATTAATACCAGTTTTTTGTGGCTGAACTTGAGTGTTCCTGACACTTTGTATGTTATTCCAGTCTTGGCTGGCGTGAGTCAGTTGGTTCTGTCTTTGATGATCGCCCCTGGTGGTGAGGTGAAAGATGACGTTCCCAATCAAAGTAAAAGTAAAAAAGTGCAAGTAGAAAACAAAAAAGAGGAAAACACCGCTCAAATGGCCGCCATGATGCAACAACAAATATTGTTTGTGATGCCGGTTATGACCGGGTTCTTCGCGCTCGGGTTCCCTTCAGGCTTAGGTCTGTACTGGATCATCACTACGGTTTTTAGTATTATTCAACAATATTTTTTGGTGGGACCAGGGGGCCTGGTTATCTACACTCGCCGATTTTTACTTAAAGTTGGCTTGATTAAACCAACAATCAAAACCACGTAAAGGAAATCATTATGACCATTCAGAACTACTTGATGAATCTGTGTCAACACTGTGGTATCGACTCAGAAGTTTTAGAAGTTACGATCGACGAAGCTGATGATCGAATTGAGGCCAAAATTACAGTTCCTGAAGAAGATTCAGGGTTATTGATTGGCTTTCACGGTGAAACCTTGAGCTCAATGCAGCGCTTGGCTAGGGTGGTTTTTCAAGAGGAGCTTCAAGACAAACGACTCGTGCTCAATATTAACAATTACCGAGAGCAGCGGGCTGAAAAACTGCAAGACATGGCTCGAAGTGGTGCTTATAGAGTGATTGAAACTGGTCAGCAGCATATATTCTCTTATCTCCCCGCCAACGAGCGATATGTGATTCACACCACCCTAGCTGATGACGCCGAGTTTTCTCAAGTGGAAAGTGTCTCGGAAGGTGAAGGTCGCGAGAGAGTCTTAATTATTCGCTTAAAAACTCCAACTGTAAATGAATGATCTTGGTGTTTTAACTATCTTTACTGATGGTGGTTCTAGGGGAAATCCCGGCCCAGCGGCAATCGGGGTGCACATTCTCAACGCCGCCAAAGAAACCGTCTGTGAGTTGTCTGAGGTCATTCCTTCAGGAACAAATAACGAGGCTGAATATTCTGCCATCATCGCTTCTCTAAAATGGTTACTAGAAGCGTCACCCCAAACACAAATCCACTCAATCCGGTGGTTTCTCGACTCAAAACTAGTGGTTGAGCAACTAAATGGTCGTTGGAAGCTCAAACAACAATCGTTAAAACCTTTTTTTGATGAATCCATACAACTACTAAAACAACTCCCCTACCCCCACACACTTACTCACATTCCTCGAGAATTAAACCGAAGAGCTGATGCCTTGGTTAATTTAGCGCTCGACAATGCAGGGTAAAGCTCCAACTCCCCTATACTAAGTTTTCTCAGTTGCCTACAATACTGGGTGAACCGCTATGCCCGCACGAATTGTTACCAACTTGGTCGAAGATCAACCGAAAGTCTTGTTAATTGCCTACGCTAGTCCGGTAAGTCAATGGTTGCAAACACTCCTTGAGCAACAACATCTTGACGTTGTTCAACTTTCACCCGAAGATTTGCAGCGAGAAATAGAGTTGGGAAATACCTTCGCCGATCTGTATAAAATTGTGTGGTTGTTTCAAATTACTTCAGTATCGAATCACGCCCAAAACATAATTCAGTGGCTGACTACAAAAACTCAATCAACAGTCGTTCTTACCGCCTTTACTTCGCCAATAAATGACGACAGGCTGATGTATAAAGAGTGGTCTAACCAATCTAAAACTGAGCAATTGGCTGTGGAAGTGCTGCAAGCTCAGTTGCCCTCAGCCACGATCTTAATCGGTCAGGACGTCTTCTTCTCCCCTTCAACTTTTTTACCGCTAAAGAGCTTGCTTTTTTTTCTAGAAGAACACAGCCTGGTTGATCCCAATGTCTTATTTACCCTTCAGACAGCCAGGTCTTTTTGCCAGGCCGTGTTGCCGAACATGATGAGTCCCCTAGCCCACCGAGTTGTGGTTCAAGGAAAAAAGGTGACTTCGGGCGAGCTGGTTAAAAAAATCCAACTTGAGTATCAGCGAAGCCGCGGAGTGTTGCCCACCATTGAGTTATTAACGACCGAGGTGATTAAAACCTCCGGTCTCCCCACGGTTACTAATCCCGAACTTGAACCACTCTCAAGTTTTGTGAAAGATATCCCGCGCAGCTTTGCCCTATCTAAGACCAAAAAAACCAAACCAACCTCTCGAGAAAGCTTCGCTCTCCCCGCACCAAACTCCTCGCTGGAGAAAATCGATGTAGAAGTTGGAGCCGTCCCCAACCTAACTTTCTCCGCCAGAGAGACGGTTTTATCTCATCTCCCTACACCTCTGGATCCCACCGAACAGGAACGCCCACCAAGTATGACTCAAGGAGATGGTTCTAGTCCGTTGTTAGTTGCTCAAGAGCCTCCGAGTGAGCCTGAGTCGAACATTGCTATTGAAGAGCAAGTTGTGCAGTTGTTTGACAAGTATCGGTCAGACCACAAGGTCCAACGGGTCGAAAAACTGGCTAACAACACAGCCACCACTGTTCGTAAACAAACACGTAAGAAGAAGCTTTTTTGGGCCGGTATGGCCTTTGTGGGGTGTGGTTTGGGAGTGGCGGCGTTAGTCGTAGGATACTGGGCGACTCAATTTGGGTTACAGACAGCCCTAGTCAGTACTTTAGAGAATACCCAGACAGCCACTCTGCGCAAGCCGCTGATTGCCCGAGCTTTACCAACACTTGCCAACTTGGTTCAATGGCAAACACTTAGTTATGGGGCAATTTTTGATCAAGCATTTTTTGACCATCCACAGCAGTTGGTACAAGTGGCGCAATCGGTGACTGAGCTCGAGACAACTACCCAAGCGCTCGAGCCAATGGTGGTTGCTGGCGTCACCCAGTTCCTGGGAGGTAATGGGGGTTCTTCATTTGATCAGCTTGACCAAGCACTTAATCAAGCCAAGCTTGTCTATGAAAAAGTGGCTGAAACCCAAGCCGCGGTTAAAACCCTCGACAGCGAGCAGTTGGGCGAAAAAAATCAAAACCTAGTCAAGCAGTTCGATCAACAACTAACCCAGCGAAAAAAATCTTTACTTCCCAGTCAGTACTTGCAACCACTCCTCCCCAACCTGTTAGGCATCAACTCCCAAAGAGTCTATGCGGTGGTGCTTCAAAACAACCAAGAACTCAGGCCGACTGGTGGTTTTATCCAGGCCGTGGCGTTAGTGACCGTGTCTGACGGAGTTATTTTTAACGTCCAGGTTAAAAGTGTCTACGACTGGGACAAGCAAGTCTTGGGAGCTGTCGCTCCACCGGGTGAAGTTGTTCGTTTTCTCGGAGAGACACAGTGGTTTTTGCGAGATAGTAATTGGAGTCCAGATTTTCCGACAACCACCAACCAAATAGCCTCTTTCTTAGGACGAGCTACGAACGGGCAAAAAATCGATGGTGTGATTGCCTTAAATCTGATTTCCCTTCGTGAAATACTGCGGGTTTTAGGCCCACTCGACCTGCCTGAGTATAACGAAGTCATCACCGACAAAAACCTAGCTGAGCGGATGGAGTTTCACTCAGAGATTCAGTTGGTTCCTGGCTCGACCCAAGATTACTCTACCCTCATTTTAATTAAAAGCTTAGAGAAAATCAGACAACTCCCCTCTCAAAAGACAACGGAGCTTCTGACTGCCCTGCAAGAGTCGTTTGATAGTAGTCAACTCCAACTCAGCTTGACGGATCCAGCTGAAAACAGCAGCTTAACAACACTCGGTTGGACGGGCGCTCTGCTCCACCCCGCCTGCCCCAGTCAACTAGCAGACGCAAGTTGTCACGTTGATGTGGTAGCCCAGGTGGAGTCAAATGTGGGGGTAAATAAGGCCAATAAATACATTTCTCGAAAAATCGAGCACGTCGTCTCAGTATCTAGACAGGCTTTTCAGCACCGACGAAAAACGACCTACACTAACACCGCGACCTCCCCTGCTTGGCCCAAGGGTACTTATAAAAACTACTTACGTTTATACGTAACGGCAGGCTCACAACTTGAGTCTATTAGTATCAACAACACCCCAGTTACCAATGATCAGATCATCATCCGGGATGAGTTGGATCGGCGGGTGTTTGGCGTGTTAGTAGAAGTCCCCATCAACCAAACAGTGGTTGTGGAAACTATTTACTCCGTCCCCCACTCCAACACTGGTCCTTTTTCGTATGCCTTTTTTGACCAACGCCAATCAGGGATTGAAGACCCCCAACTTCAAGTGGTGTTTGAGCAAGACATGAGCTTGAGACCAGTGGTGATCGCTCCTCAGGCTGAAGTTAAAAATCAAAGTATTCGCTTTGCCCCTTCCCTACTCTCTCACACATTTGTGGGAGCTCAATTTAATTGATACATCCTGCTAAAAACAGCACCTCTTGGCTAATAGTAGTTGTTTTGTTAAAAACATGACTCTAACCACTTTCGACATCCGGTGTTGTCTGATATAATACCCGTCTTACGTTTAGAAAGTTGCTATGGCAAATAAAATTACTTTTTCAGCTCAATCACGAACAATTTTAGGTAAGAAAACCAAAAACTTGCGCAAAGTTGGTTTGGTGCCTGCCAACGTTATGGGGCACAACATCGACTCAGTTCCCCTCACTGTTGATCGCCAAGCGTTTAAAAAACTCTACTCCAAAGTAGGGGACACTGGCTTGTTTTACCTCGAGCTGGGTGATGAAAAAGTTGACCGACCTGTTTTGATCGACCAAGTTAGTTTTCACCCCGTCACTGGCGACGTCGTTCACGTAGTTATGAAGCAGGTAGATTTGAAAGAAAAAATCTCTGCCGAGATCCCAGTCGAGTTGGTAGGGGAGTTTGATGTCAAGGAAGCCACCGTCTTAACTGTTCATCCGACGATTGAAGTCGAGGCTCTCCCTACTGATTTACCCGAGAAGTTTGAAGTTGATATCTCTCTCTTTACCGAAGTTGGACAGAGTGTTTTGTTTAAAGACCTGGTGTTCGACCGCTCAAAAGTTGAGTTGATGGTGAGTGAAGAGGAGCTCGATACCCCGGTAGTACTGGTCCAAGAACTAAAAGAAGAGGTCGAAGAAGTTGAGGTTGAGCCAGTTGCTGGTGAGATCGGTGAGACAACCCCAGAAGTAGGTGTTGAAACACCCACAACTGGGCCTGATCAAGACTAATTTTCAATACGTGCTTTTTTCTCGAATTATCTCAAGCGAATAAGTTGATCCGTCAGTGGATTGTTTGGGTCCACCGCTTTTGCTAAGCGGTAAAATTTTTGCGTCTCCTCGGTCATACCCTCCGCTTGGTAAATGAGTGCTAAGTTGGTCAATACATCTCGATGTGTTGGTTGGATAGAGTAGAGGGCGAGCCAATGGGAAAGCTCTTGAGTGTTGGTGGTTTGAGTTCCCAAAACCGCACTCTGAAAACTTGGTGGGGGGCTCAAAACCGGCGGCTGCCCGGTCAAGACTAAGCCAAGTAAGCAGATAGATAAAACAACAGGGGAGAGCGGGGGTAGGGATGGTTTGGCCAATCGAATAACACTCGGAAGTGAGGCCAGGGCCAAACGCATTAAGAAAAAAGGAAAAAACACCATTTTCATAGGGAGTTACTAGATATCATACTTGGCGTTGTCAAAAAAATCACTTGATGGGGGTTGTTTTAGTGGGCCAAGGAGTGAGTATTAAGAGTGGTTGGTCACGATCCTCTCCCAGATTCGAAAGCTCCTGCCAGACAGCCTCAGTCACAAAGGGCATAAAAGGATGAAGAAGTTTTAAAAAGGCAACCAAACCAGTGAGTAGCGCTTGATTAGAAAGAGTCCCCGACTTATTTTTTTCAATTGAGCCATCGCAAAAACCGTGCCAAAAGTCTTGATATAGCGTCTCGGCCGCCAACCCCAACTTGAGTTTATCTAGCTGTTTGGTGATTGTGGAAATCGTTGTATCTAACTCTTGATAGAAAAGCTCGTCAGCCGTGCCCGGTCCACCATCATTATTGAGTGTGTTCTCAAACTGCATTAGTACAAACCGGCCAGCATTCCAGATCTTATTGGTGAAGTTGCGCATGGCTCGAAAGTCATTGTCTCCCACGGATTTATCGAGCCCAGGCGTTGAGCGAATCACCAAGGCCATTCTTAAGGCATCAGCTCCATATTTATCGACCACCTCGAGAGGATTGAGCACGTTGCCCTTGCTTTTACTCATTTTTTGACCGTTTTGATCGCGAACCAAGCCGTGTAAATACACCTGTTCAAAAGGAAGTTTGGTGGTGGCTTCTTTTCCCAACATCAGCATTCTCATTACCCAAAAGGGTAGGATGTCATACCCAGTTTCCATGATTTGAGTGGGGTAAAACCGTTCAAAATCTCCGGGTTGAGTGTTCTTTAAAGTCGCAAACGGCCACTGACCTGATGAAAACCAGGTGTCAAACGTATCTGTTTCCTGGAGGAAGTTCTCGCCTGGTGGGGTGGAGGAGACGACGTACTCAGTTGCAATTGAGGCTCGTAACTCTTGCATGCCTTTGGCAACCTCTGCCAAGGAGTAGTTTTCGAGGATTTCTCCCACTGGCCCGGTGACTTTGACTTTGTTTTCATCGATAAAAGAAATCTGTAAAAGTGGGTTCTTTTCAACGTCATACCAGATGGGAAGTCTGATACCCCACACAATCTGGCGGCTAATGTTCCAGTCATGCAAGTTTTCCAGCCAGTGTTTTAAAATTTTGTCATGGCCACTGCCGTGGATTTTAAGTTGACTTTTTTTAAGCGCCTCGAGAACTGGCTTCACCAATGGTTTGACCTTGATAAAAAACTGCGGCAGCGGGAGTGGTTCTAACACGCTGTTACAGCGATAGCACACGGCTGCTGAATGCGTGTATTCGGCGTCTGTTTTCACCAACAAGCCATCAGCTACTAGGTCAGCGACTATTAACTCTCGGGCTTGGGCAACTTTCTTGCCTTGATACAACTCTGCACGGGCGTAGTATTTTTTCTCTAACTCTGCTTGAGGGTTTTGATGAGTGTTTAAGTACCAACTAAAGTCCATGCGCCCATCAAAATCAATGATGGGGGTGACTGGTAAGTTGTGTTTTTTCCCGAGCTCAAAATCATGTGCATCATGGGCGGGAGTCACCTTCATAATTCCCGTGCCGAACTCTGGATCGACTCCCTCATCACTAATAATCTGAACCGTAATTGCTCCAAGCAACAGGGGAATCTCTAAGCTTTTGCCAATCCAGTCTTTATATCGTGGGTCACGAGGGTTGACCGCCAGAGCTGTATCTCTGAACTTAGTTTCCGGTCGGACGGTGCCAATGGTAAATGGCCCATACTTAATGTAGTAAAAGGGGGTAGTCCTCTCTAGGTGATTTACTTCCAGATCTGAGTAACTAGTTCCGCACGTGGGACAGTAATTAACCAGTTTTAAATCACGGTAGACGAGTTTTTTATTGACCAACTCGGTGAAGGTGTTTATTACGGTGGCAACCACCTTGGGTTCGAGGGTGAATACGTAACGGTCCCAGTCTGCACTAGCGCCTAAACGCTTCATTTGCTCAACCGCCACCCCTGAGTTTTCTTGTACATACTCCCAGATCATTTGGTACATTGTTTGCCGGTCGAACTGGAAGCGATTTTGGCCTTTTTTCTTCAACTTTTTTTCAAATAAAAATTGGGTCTCGATTCCCGCATGGTCAGTTCCGGGGATCCAGACGGTGTCGTCGCCCTTCATCCGGTGGAAGCGAATGAGGATGTCTTCCAAAGCCACAAACATGGCATGTCCAATATGTAGGGGATCGTTCGCGTTTGGTGGGGGCATGATAATGCAAAAAGGTTGTCGCTTTTTTTCGCCTCCTACAAGCGGTGTGTCAGGGTTAAAAGCACCCGCCTTAAGCCATCTCTGGTAAAGTTGCAGTTCGTGGTCAGTATGTATGAAGCGTGATTCCATGGAAATATTATACCTCTTAAAAATTAGTGCGACAGATCCTACTTTTTAGTATTTTAAGTTTTTTCCGAATGCAGGTCCACGTGCTTTTTGTGGATCTATCGCTGTTTTTCGGGCGGTCACTTTTGGCCTATTTACGGGCCCTTTTTAGATATGCCTTTTAGGCCTGTAGTTTTAGGTTATGGTCCAACCAAGTATTTGGCCGACCACGGGATGTAGTTGGAAGTATACACGTCCTTACTAATAATTTGGCCGGATTTATCTTTAATGGTGTTTTTAAAGCTGGTCTTGATGCCGCTCGCTGCCCAATCAACTTGTTTTTTCGACCCCGGGGGAAGGGTTTGATCGATCGTAAATACGGGTGGTGGAGCGGGAATTACGGCCGAGCTTTTATACTCGCCGATCTCAGTTGTCCGGCCGTCTGAGGTCCCATATAAAACCACCTTCATGTATAAGTTCTGAGCATCAGCCACAGCATGAATCAGCACGGCGTCTTTGGTGTCATTGATGAATCGCAAATCCACATCTCCGGAGTAAACAGTGGCATCAAAACCGGGTTTTTGGTTCAGTTCGTAATAGGTGACGCGATAGCTGTGCGGCCGGCGTTTGGTAATCTTGAGGCCGGAATCGAGTAGGGCTCGAAAAATTGTGGTGCTCACCTGACACACCCCACCACCATCGCCGAGAACCGTCTGTCCATCTTTAATGATGTAGGCAGGCTTAAACCCCGTTGCCGCCGAGACGTCACCCAAGGCTTTATTAAATGAGAACTCTTCTCCAGGCTTCACGATGATGTTGTTGATTTTGGTTGTTGTCAGTGCCACGTTGTGGACGCGGGTGGCAATCGAGTGCGCATACTCACTTTCACCAAAACCAATCTGCTCGGTAATGCCCAAGGTGTTGGTGGCGGCCAGTGGGATGGTGGGAGGTTTCACAGACAGTTGGAGGTCTTGAGTGAGGGTGGTGGGGGAGTCTTCAGCTAGTAAGCTCACCAGCGCTGCGGATATTTGTTGGCTGGTGGCGGAGGTGTTTAGCTCTAGGCCGTTAAGGGAGGGGACGAAGTTTTTAACCACCAGTGTCTCAGGATCATGTTCAAACACGGCATTTTGGGGATCTCGAGTTACTTGTTGTTGCCACTGTATTAATTGGTCGTAGAGCCGACTGGAGCTAATGCCCTCAGGTAGTTGGAGCAGAGCGATCAACTCTTGGTCTGACAAAATCAGATCGTAATCTGGGTGTTGAAAATAAAGTTGTTTGCTCACTAATTTTTCCGCTCGCTCTTGACTTTTTTGGAGCTCCGCTTCATTTAGTTGGGCGCCGGTAGAGGCGACTTGGGCAGAGACAAAGACCGAGTCATTATTAGCTTGACCCATGACCAAACCGACGTTTTTTTCTAACTCAAGCACTCGGCCTGGTTTGCCCGCAAAAATGGCTATAGTGTTTTTGTTTCCTGGTGTTTTTAGGGTGGCTTGAGGTTCCAGACTGGGCAGATCAACTTGCTTTTTTAACTCCCAAACCATCGTCTCGACTTGGGTAGCGTCAAAGGAGCGCTCCAAGGAAAAAGTTTGTCTTTGAGTTTGAAGCTTGAAGAGAGTTGAGAGTTGGTTGGGGAGAGTCCCGGTTTTGGCATAGGCAACCGCTTGAGAAATCACCGGCTCTAGTTGGTATGCCAGTCCCAGTTCTGAGCTACTCGAAGCAACCATGATGTCGTCCATATGTAGCTCGACTAAAAAAGGGTCTGGGGAGGAAAACCTATCCGTCAACAGAGCGGTCGCTTGTTCGTGAGTCAAGTCGCCAACATTGACATCATTGATGTAGACATTTGGGTATATTCGCCGTTGATGAGAGTGAATATAAGCGCTGGTTCCACCTACCCCGAGGATCACCAGCCCCAAGCCGAGTCCCGTTAACCAAGTTTTGAGTTTGGGCTTTTCGAAAAAATTATTTTGAAACAAATTGATTTTAACTGGCATCATGCATGAAAAATATCCTCTTCACCAAAGCCAATCGTACAGGCATAATAGAGTATTGGTATTGTGCCAGGGTTTAAGTGCTTTTTACAAGGCCAAAACCAGGCGCGTACGCGACTCCAATGGCTTTCTTATTCAAAGGAAGTGTAGAATAGTGGAGTACTGGTTGT
>Ga0163150_10001351_pt1 | contig 41824 bp, 28 predicted proteins | sample OliLakLV19P2IB_FD_148628 | JGI IMG/M metagenome (GOLD analysis project Ga0163150, IMG submission 148628) | Freshwater microbial mat bacterial communities from Lake Vanda, McMurdo Dry Valleys, Antarctica - Oligotrophic Lake LV.19.P2.IB | ecosystem: Environmental > Aquatic > Freshwater > Lake >... | reverse complement strand
GGGGGGTGTGCTTCATGATCTTCTGACGTACTAAAAGGTCGGATTCGAGACGCTCGGGTTCGACAGCGTGGGTCGCAGAACCGGGGGGAGAGCGGCTGCCGGATCTTTCCGGCGAGGGACAGAGACCAAGGAGCATGCCGGCGAGGGAGTCAGGCTGTATGTAGATTCCGTGTGATCATCCAACCGTGGGAAAAAAGGCCATATGGAAGGCCGAGGGGTCCGCATATAGAGGGTACAGGTCAGAAAGGTCGGCTCGGCGGCGCCCCTGCGAGCCAGCGCCCCGTTACGAAAGCGGCCCCGCGCGATGTCATTCCGTAACCCAGAAGTCAGGCGTTCTTCTCCGCCGGCGCCGGATCACACCGCCCTACCGGGCGTTTGCACCAAGGCTTTTTTCTCAGGATTACGCGACGTGCCCGGATGAATCCGCTCAAACGGCTCAATCACTTTTTTTGGAAGTACCGGAAGCAGTTCATTCCCGGGCTCTTATTCGCCGCCATCTCAGCAGCGTTTTCGGTGGCGGTGCCGGTCGTGGTGCGGCAGGCGGTAGATAGTATCCCGCGCTTTGTAGAATTGTACCACGTGTACGACGGCTCGCCTTTCCAATCGTACCTCTTCTCCTCGTTCTCGCTGAGCCTCCTCGTGTTCGGTCTGATGATCATCGGCCTGAGCCTCGTGAGCGGTGTGTTCACGTTCCTGATGCGGCAGACGATCGTTGTGATGTCGCGCCATGTGGAATACGACCTCCGCAACCAGCTCTACGCGCACATGCAGCGGTTGCCGCGGCGGTTTTATGTGGATCGAGCCACCGGGGACTTGATGACGCACGCCACGAGCGACATCGAACAGGTGCGGCGTTATATCGGGCCGGCGATGATGTATATCGCCCGCGCCTTTGTCCTGGTGGTGGCCGCGCTGACGGCGATGATCCTGATCTCGCCGCGGCTGACGTTTTTTGCCCTCATCCCGATGCCGTTCCTGGCGGTTTCGGTGTTTTTTGTCGCCAAACTGGTTCACACGCGCAGCGATGCCCTGCAGAAGCAGTATTCGCAGCTGACAAGCCGCGTGCAGGAGGCGCTTTCCGGCATCCGGGTGATCAAAGCCTACACCCGCGAGGATGCCGAAGCGCGTGCGTTTGATGCGGAAAGCAGCGACTACCGGGGCCGAATGCTGGATCTGGCGCGCGTGGACGCCGCGTGGCGGCCTGTGTTTGTGTTGCTCATCGGGTTGTCGACGATCATCGTGGTGTGGGTCGGAGGCCGACTGGTGATCGATGGCGCCATCACGTTGGGTAACATCGCCGAGTTCATCATCTACGTGACGCTCATGACCTGGCCGGTCGCCTCGGTCGGGTTCGTGATCACGATGGTCCAACGTGCCTCCGCCTCGATGACCCGCCTCGCGGCGATTCTGGATACCGAGCCGGCCATCGCCGACGGGGAGGCCACGGACGCTGATTTAAAGTCGATCGAGGGCCGTATCGCCTTCGAAAATGTGTCGTTTCGCTACGGCATGGAAGGGCCGGATGTCTTTTCCGGCGTCTCCTTCGACATTGCGGCCGGCTCGACGCTGGCCATCGTCGGGCGGACGGGGTCGGGTAAGAGTACGCTGGTGGAGCTCATTCCCCGGCTGCTGGATCCCGGTGATGGGACGGTCCGCATCGACGGGCGGGATGTCCGCACGTTCCCCATCGAAACTCTCCGCTCGCACATCGGCTACGTGCCGCAGGAGGTGTTCCTGTTCAGCGACACGATCGCGAACAACATCGCCTTCGGCACGCTCGACGCCGGCCGTGACGCCATCGAGGCCGCCGCAGGCGAAGCCGAACTACTCGAGAACGTGACGGGGTTTCCGCAGGGCTTCGACACGTTTGTCGGCGAGCGCGGCATCACCCTGTCCGGCGGCCAGAAACAGCGCAGTTCGATCGCGCGGGCCCTTATCCGCGAACCCCGAATTCTGATCCTTGACGATGCGCTCTCGGCGGTCGATACCAACACCGAGAGCCTGATCCTCGGCCATCTGCGCAAACAGTATGGCCGGCGGACGATCGTCATCGTCAGCCACCGCATCTCCGCCGTCCAGGACGCCGACATGATCCTGGTGCTGGACGACGGCCAGGTTGTCGAGCGCGGCTCGCACGCCGATCTCCTCGCGCACAACGGCCTCTACGCCGACCTGCACCGGAAGCAGCTCCTGGAGCAGGAAATTGCTTCGTTGAATTAGTTGGCAGGTTACAAGTTGGCAGGTTGCAGGTTGGCAGGTTCTTTCGAATGAACCGTCAGACACCAACCTGCAACTTGCCAACCTGCAACTTGCCAACCTGCAACTTGCCAACCTGCAACTTGCCAACCTGCAACTTGCCAACCTGCAACTTGCCAACCTGTAACCAACCCCATGTTCTCCATTGTCCCGCTCGGTGTCGCTTCGGCGCTGCCGACCCTCGACCGGCATTTTTCATCGACCGCGCTCGTTCGGGAGGGCCATGTGTTTTTGTTTGATTGTGGGGAGGGGACGCAGTTGCAGCTCGTGCGGGCGGGCCTGAAACGGCCTCGGATCGAGGCGATCTTCATCACCCATCTGCATGGCGACCACGTCTTCGGGTTGCCCGGATTACTCTCTACCCTGGCTCTCCTCGAACACGACCGGACGCTGCGCATCGTCGGTCCGGTGGGTCTTCAGGCCGCGTTGACGGCGTTCATGCAGCCGACGAGCGGACGCGGCGTCCCCTACTCGATCGAATACATCGAACTCCCGCCCGACCTGTCGCACGCCGTTGTCCTCGAAACGCCCGAGTACCGCGTCGAGGCCCGCCCCCTGTCCCATAGTCTTTTCACGGCCGGCTTCCGGTTTCAGGAAAAGGCGCGTCCGGGAACGCTCGACGCCGACCTCTCGCGTGCTCTGGGCGTCGTCCCGGGGGTGGATTTTAAGCGGTTGAAATCCGGCGAATCAGTCGTCACGGCCGATGGGCGCATCGTGGCCCCCGCCGATGTCGTCGGCCCCGCACGCCCCGGCGCCTCGTTCGCCTACGTCACCGACACCCAGCCCTGCGACGGCGGCATGGCGCTGGCGGAACAGGCGGATCTGATGTATCATGAGGCCACCTTCCGCCAGAGCGACGTAGACCGCGCCCGGGAAACCAGGCACGCCACGGCGCTCGAGGCCGCCGGCGTGGCCCGCGAAGCCGGCGCGCGTCAGTTATTACTCGGCCATTTCAGCGCCCGCTATGACGGCGCGGACCTGCGCGCCCTGCTGGAAGAGGCTCGCACCGTCTTTCAGAACACCGAGGCGGCTGAGGAATTAAAGCGCTATTCCGTGGCGCCGCCCGACGCCAATATTCCCGCGACTATCCCCTGGAGTTCCGTTGTCCCAGAACGACCCGAATAGCGACGAAGACAAAAAGCCTCCCGGCCTGGACGGCAAGCTGTTCCGGCGCATCATCACCTTTCTGAAGCCTTACAAAGGATGGGTCGCGCTGGCGTTTGTGCTGGTGATGGTCGCCGCTTTCCTCGGGCCGCTCCGCCCGAAGCTCGTCCAGATCGCGATCGACGAGCACGTCGTCGCCGGCGACATGGATGGGCTCCAGCGGATGATTTTTATCCTCATGGCCGTACTCCTGGGCGAGAGCGTGTTGTCGTTCGTGAACAGCTACCTCACCCAGTGGATCGGGCAGCAGGCCATCTACGACGTCCGCACCCGCGTCTACCGGCACATCCAGCGGCAATCCCTCCGGTTCTTCGACCGCACCCCCATCGGCCGGCTCATCACCCGCACGACGAGCGACGTCGAGTCGCTGAGCGACGTACTCTCGGCCGGCATCGTCACCATCCTGGGCGATCTGTTCCACATCATTTTTATCGCCGCGTTCATGTTCTCGCTGAACTGGGTGCTGGCGCTCGTGACCCTCGCCGTCCTGCCGCTGATGCTCTGGGTGATGTCGTGGTTTCGAGAGAAGGTGCGGGATCAGTACCGCGAAACGCGGAAGCAGGTGTCACGGCTGTACTCATTCCTCCAGGAGCACATCACCGGTATGAGCATCGTGCAGCTCTTCAACCGGGAGAAGGAAGAGATGCGGCGGTTCGAGGTGATCAACGACGAGCACCGGACGGCGCAGATCAAAACGATCTTCTACTTCGCGCTCTTCTGGCCGGCGGTGGACATCCTCGCCTCGGTCGCCCTCGGCCTCATCATCTGGTTCGGGGGGATGCGGGCGATGGGCGACGTGCTGACGCTGGGCGTGCTGATCGCCTTCATCCAGTACGCCCGGCAGTTCTTCGAGCCGATCCGGAATTTGTCCGACCAGTACAATACGCTCCAGAGCGCGATGGCCGGCGCGGAACGGATCTTCGGAGTGCTGGACGAGGACGACTCCATCCGCGAGGTCGCCGAGCCGGTGGCGATGAGCCGGTTCAAGGGCCGCATCGAGTTCCGAAACGTCTGGTTCACGTACGACAGGGAGATCGAGGACGGAAAGGAGCCGAACTGGATCTTGAAGGATGTCTCGTTCACCGTCGAGCCCGGTCAGACGGTGGCGATCGTCGGGGCGACAGGCGCCGGCAAGACGACCATCATCAACCTGCTGCTCCGGTTCTACGACATCCAGAGAGGCCAGATTCTGGTGGATGGGGTGGATATCGCGACGATGCGGCTGGCGGAGCTACGCCGGCACATCGGCCTTGTGTTGCAGGATGTCTTCTTGTTCTCGGGCTCGATCGAGCGCAACATAACCCTCGAAAACCCCGACATCCCCCTCGAAGTCGTCCAGGCCGCCGCCCGGTCGATCGGCGCCGACACCTTCATCGAGCGGCTGGCAGACGGGTACCAGCACGACGTCCGCGAGCGCGGCGCCTCGCTCAGCCACGGCCAGCGGCAGCTGTTGAGTTTTGTGCGCGCCCTCGTCTACGACCCGGCGATCCTCGTGCTCGATGAAGCGACATCGAGCATCGATACGGAGTCCGAACACCTCATCCAGTCCGCCCTCGAAACGCTCCTCCAGGGCCGCTCCTCCCTCGTCATCGCCCACCGGCTCTCCACGATCCAGGATGCCGATTGTATCCTCGTGATGCACCATGGACAGCTCCGCGAAAGCGGAAGCCACCAGGAATTGCTGGCGCTCAACGGGTTGTACCGGAAGTTGTACGAATTGCAGTACAAAGAGCAGGAACGCGCCGCCGCGTAGGCCGGGTTAGGTCCCGCCAGGGACCGTAACCCGGCGTATCCCGGCGTATCCCCCGTATCCCGGCGTATCTCCCGTATCCCGGCGTATCCCCCGTATCCCGTCACCCCCATGTTTATAGTTTCGGGCACCTCCCCCCACATCGACCGTCCCAGGCCAGTTTTCCCCTACCATTCCCTGGCCAACCATGTACATCCGACGCCTCCTCGTCCCTGGCGGGACCTACTTCTTCACCGTCGTCACCGAACGCCGCCGCCCCATTCTGATCGATGAAAACGTCTCGCTGCTGATGCAGGCGTTTAAAGCCGTTAAATCAAACTACCCCTTCCGGCAGGAGGCCATCGTCGTGCTGCCGAACCATCTCCACTGCCTGTGGACCCTCCCTCGCCACGACGACGACTTCTCAAACCGATGGCGCCTCATCAAAACCTGGTTTTCGAAGCGAGCGAACATCGAGGACCGCTGCCTGATGACCCGGCGCCGGCGATCGAAGAAGATGCGGGCTATCTGGCAGCACCGGTATTGGGACCATGTGATCCGCGACGAGCGGGACTACGAAAATCACCTCGACTACATCCACATAAACCCGGTCAAACATGGGTATGTGGATCGGGCGATCGATTGGCCGCACTCGAGCTTCCGGGCGTATGTGCGGCTGGGGTATTACGCGGAGGATTGGGGGTCGAGACGCCGGCATGTGACGCCGGCATGTGACGCCGGCATGTGACGCCGGCATGTGACGCCGGCATGTGACGCCGGCATGTGACGCCGGCATGTGACGCCGGCATGTGACGCCGGCATGTGACGCCGGCATGTGACGCCGGGTTACGGTCCCTGGGGGGACCTAACCCGGCCTACGGGGAACTCATGTGCCAACGGTCGACGAGGTAACGTATCAAATCTCCCCGTTATTCACCGCCTTCACGGCGAAATCCACGGCACGGACGGTGAGGGCCATGTAGGTCAGCGACGGGTTCTGGCAGGCGGAGGAGGTCATGCAGGCGCCGTCGGTCACGAACAGGTTTGGGACGTCGTGGGCCTGGTTGTGGGCGTTGAGGACGGACGTTTTCGGGTCGCGACCCATGCGGGCGGTGCCCATTTCGTGGATAGCGTCGCCTGGGGCAGTGACGGCGATGTCGTCGTAGGCGGTGATGTCCTGCACGCCGGCGGCCTCGAGCATCTCGACGGCCGAGGCCTTCATATCGTTGCGCATCGCCAGCTCGTTGGGGCCGTACGCGGCGCTGGTATGGACGAGCGGGATGCCCCACTGATCGGTCTTCTCCGGATCCAGGTAGAGCCGGTTGTCGAACTCGGGCAGCATCTCGCCGAACCCGTTCACGCTCATCGACCACGGCCCGGGGTCGCGGAGGCTGACTTTGAGCGCCTCGCCGATGCCCCGCTGCCGGCCGCCCCGGCCCCACGATGCCCGGCCGGCGCCACCCGAGTAGTGGAAGCCGCGAATATAGTCAGCCTGCATCGTCTCCGGACTCACGTTACGGAAGCGCGGGATGTACGTGGCCGACGGGCGGTTGCCCATGTAATACCGGTCCTCGAACCCCGGCATCGTGCCCCGTGCGCCGACGCGGAAGTGGTGATCCATCAGATAATGCCCCAGCACCCCGCTCGAATTGGCGAGGCCGTTCGGGAACCGTGGCGAAGTCGAGTTCAGCAGGATCTGCGTGCTCGCCAGCGCCGAGGCACACAGGAACACCAGCTTGCCGTAATATTCGATCGTCTCTTTCGTCACGGTATCCACAACCCGAACGCCAACGGCGCGGTCCTGTGCCTCGTCGTAGATGACGCTGTGTACGACCGAGTAGGGACGCAGCGTCATCTTGCCCGTGGCGGCGGCGGCCGGCAGGGTGACGCCCTGGCTGCTGAAGTACGAACCGGTCGAACAGCCGCGCATACACGGGCCGCAATAATGGCAGGCCGCGCGCCCGTTGAGCGCCTCGGTGAGGATCGCCATCGGGAAGATGGTCATCGTCCGGCCCGGAAAGGAGGCCTCGATGCGCTTGCGGACGTGTTTTTCGACGGCGTTCATCTCCATCGGCTTCTGGAAGATGCCGTCTGGGATGGCCGGGCTGTTCATCGGCTCGCCGTTGACGCCGATGTAGCGCTCGACGTAGTCGTACCAGGGCTCAATATCTGCATAGCGGATCGGCCAGTCGATCCCGTGGCCGTCCTTCAGCGGCGCCTCGAAATCCAGCTCGCTCCACCGCGGCACGCCGCGGCCCCAGATGAGGGAGCGGCCGCCGACCTGATCGCCGCGGACCCAGATAAACGGGCGGTCCTCAACGTACGGCTGCTCGGAGTCCTTCGCGAAGAAATGCTTCGTCTCCTCGCTGATGACGCGGGCGCGGTTCTGGATGGGGTAGGTGTTCTGAAGCTCGGCCGGCGTCATCCGACCCCGGTTCGGCAGCTCCCACGCGGCCTTGTGCTCCGTGATGTAGTCCTTGCCGTGCTCTACGTTCCGCCCACGGTCCAGCACGAGCGTGTTAAGCCCTTTTTCGGTCAGCTCCTTCGCCGCCCAGCCGCCGGCCACACCGGACCCGACCACTATCGCGTCGTATTCCTGCCGTACTTGTATCGATGCCATGTGAACCTCATTACGCATTCAAAATTTGCCATTCATGAAACAAGCGTCGGGTTACGGCCTTCGGCCTAACCTGACCTACGGACTGCCATCCCTTAACGGGTGTCGGGTTACGGCCTTCGGCCTAACCCGACCTACGGACTGCCATCCCTTAACGGGTGTCGGGTTACGGCCTTCGGCCTAACCTGACCTACGGACTGCCATCCCTTAACGGGTGTCGGGTTACGGCCTTCGGCCTAACCCGACCTACGGACTGCCATCCCTTAACGGGTGTCGGGTTACGGCCTTCGGCCTAACCCGACCTACGGACTGCCATCCCTTAACGGGTGTCGGGTTACGGCCTTCGGCCTAACCCGACCTACGGGGCCGTGTAATATTTAATGTGCCATGTGTAATCATTTTACGCCCAGGCACGCTCGACCTCCGACACCGAAATATCGCCCCGGAAACTCCCCATCGGGTTGACGCGGAGCTCCTGCGTGGCGCCGATTTCGGAGGTGTAGTAGCCGGCGAGCGTCAGTTCCTTCAGCGTCGCAATGAACGGCCGGCCTTCGGCGGCGCGGCGCGTCTGGAAGGCCGTACGGTCGGCCTCGCTCATCACGGCGAGGTCGGGGAAGGCCTCGGCGTCCAGCGCATCGAGCCGAGCGAACTGCTCGCTGGCGGTTTTACGCAGGAAATCCTCGGCGTCCAGCGAGGCCAGCCCATCGAAGAAGCGCCCCCGATCCGCCTCGGCGTAGAAGTCCGTCATCATCATATCGATGAACTCCGTCACGCCGGCGGCATTGGCGCCCAGAGTGTCGGTCCGGGGCAGGATGTGCTCGGTGAGCACATCGAGAAGGGATTTCTGCGCGGCCGCGAGGGTGCGTAGGCCGGCGCCCGGGCCCGGGGGCTGGCAGCCGCTCAGCAGGCCGGCCAGCGTCGGCCCGGACAGGGTGAAGCCGAGCACGGCGGTGATGCGTTGGATCGCTGCTCTCCGGTCGATCATGGTCGATGGTCGGGTTGAAGTGTCGATGGGGGAGCCCACAAACTAACGCCCCCCGCCCCAATCCGCCACTTTTTTTTCGATCCTTTTCCAAAGACGGAAACTATTATCGTATATCTACGATTAACGATTAAAACACGCGACCATGGCACACTCAAAAAGCGATCAGTTTCCAGCCGGCGACATCCAGCTGGCCGAATGGGCGAAGGCGCTGGCGCACCCGGCCCGCGTGGCGGTGCTGAAGGTCCTGGCGGAGCGGAAGTCCTGCATCTGCGGTGAGATTGTCGACGTCTTGCCACTTGCCCAGGCGACCGTATCCCAGCACCTCAAGGCGCTGAAGGAAGCGGGCTTCGTCCACGGTACGATCGACGGGCCGCGGTCGTGTTACTGTCTGAATACCGAATCACTCCAACGCGCCCGCGAAGCGCTGGGCGCCTTGTTCGATCATCTAGACCAGGCATCCTCATGTTGTTAAGCGAAACCCAATCCCCCGAAGAACTCCGCGCCCATGTGCGCGCCACCTACGCCGGCATCGTCACCAGCACCGGGGCCAAGGGCTGCGGCTGCGGGTGCGGCACGACGGAGGTAGTGTCGTTTGTCGGCGACTCCTACGAAGACGTCGCCGGTTATGAACCCGTGGCCGACCTCAAGCTCGGCTGCGGCGTCCCAACGCATCTGGCCGATATCCGGCCGGGCGACACGGTGCTGGACCTCGGCTCCGGCGCCGGCATCGACGCCTTTATCGCCCGCTCGATCGTCGGCGACGAAGGCACGGTGGTCGGGGTCGACATGACGCCCGAGATGGTGGCCCGCGCCCGCGCCAATGCGGAAAAACTCGGCTACCGGAATGTGCGATTTTTACTGGGCGAGATCGAGGCGTTGCCCGTGAAGGACGCCTCGGTGGATGTCGTGATCAGCAACTGCGTCCTCAACCTGGTGCCCGACAAAGCCGAGGCCTTCGCCGAGATGTATCGCGTGACGCGGCCCGGCGGCCACTTCTGCGTATCCGACATCGTCGTCCGGGGAACGCTGCCGGCTTCCATTCGTCAATCCGCTGAAGCCTACGCCGGCTGCGTGGCCGGCGCGCAGGAGATGGACGTCTATCTCGATCTCTTACGCGCGCAGGGATTTGTGGATGTGACCGTCCTCGAAGAGCGGCCGATCGCCGTACCGGACGACCTACTCCGGTCCGCCCCCCGGGCCGATGTAGAGGCCTTCCACGCCGGCGGCGGCTCGATCGTTAGCATCACGGTGACGGGCAAACGCACGATTACGGATTAAGGGTGTTTCGTAACCAAACAACCAGTCGCCATCCCGAGCGCACGCAAGGGACCTACGTAGAGACGCCCCGATGGGGCGTCTCTGCGTGGTTTCCGTTTTTCCGGCATCCACCCAATAAAAGTCAGGGTCAGGATCAGCAGACGCTCCACCGGAGCGTCTCTACGTCGGCCCGGGCGCCCATGGTCGGTGTCATCGGGATCCTCCTGGCCGTCCTCCTGACTGGGATGGGCCGTGCGGATCCGGCGTCCAGAGCATTTGGAGAAGAAGACGGTCCGTGGGCCGGCCAGATTGTTTTCCCCGCATCCACCCATCTTTTTCTGTTGTCCCCGGCCGCCGCAGGCATGCCGGCCGAACTGTCGCTCCCCGGCGAACAGGGCCTACCACCCATGCCGCTGCGCCAGGCGTCCACGGCCGGCGGTCGTGTGACGTTCAGCCTCACCTGGCTGGAAACGGAGTACCGATTCGAAGGGGTCATCGACGGCGCGCGTATGGCCGGCCGGGTGGAAGCGCTCGTGCCCAATCGCCTACTCGGCGTCTCGCTGGGCAACCGGGTGGTGGTCCGCGGAACCTGGGAGGCGGACCGTATAGACGCCAACCCGCCGGCACTGCTGGTCGAGCGGCTGCGCGCCCGATCGCTTCCACCGGGAGGGATTCAGTTCACCGAATGGCTGGATCGGATCGAGCCCGGCAAAGGGCGTATGGGTGTCCGGCATATGTACCTCGCCGATGGCCGCTACCTGCTCCGCGACGCCGCGACCGACGCCCCTCAGGAGGGATTCGACGGCGCCCGGTACTGGCGGATGCGGCCGGACGGACTCAGCGAATTCGTGGCGCCGCCCGAATCCGATCGGCTTCGTATGCTGGCCCTGCTGCGCAGCGGCGCCTGGCAGTCCGATGGGGTCGAAATCGACGTCGAGGTGGAAGGCATCGACGAGGCCACCGGGGATGTCGCGCTGTTCCTGCGTCCGTTGCGTGGCCGGGTGGGCGCGCGGGTGTGGGTGGATGGGGCTACGCACGCGCCTCTTAGGGCGGTCATGGAAGACGAGCAGGGCGTGATCGAACTGACCTTTGACGGTCACCGAGACGCCGGCGACTTCCACTCGTTTCCTGACGGCTGGGCGATCATGCAGTATGGCCGGCAGACGACCTCTCGCCTGAGTGAGCCCGCGGCCGCAACGGGCGGGGGCGCGTTCGAAAACCCGGGGATCCGACCCAGGGCCTCGTTTGCGGCGCAAGGGCCGGCGTATGTCGATGTCGAAACCGGCAAGGGCCAGAAAGGCCATCACTTCGTCCTCCCCCAGATTGACGGCTACACGGCCGGCTGGTTTCTGGTGGACAGCGGCGCGAGCGATCTGGTGATCGACCGAGAGATCGCCGACCGGATCGGGATGCCGGTCATTCGCGACCTGGGTGCGGGCGTGACGCTACGCCAGGGGAAACTCCTTCGTCTGGGCCGTCTCACCCTCGTGAATCCTGTGTTTATCGCGCGGGATCTCACCGAGCTCACCGGTCCGGAGGGCCGCGACCGCGCCGGCATCCTGGGTTTCCCGCTCTTCCAGAGCGCCGTAGTGGCCATCGAGTATCCGAACGACCGGATCGCGCTGCACGACCCGGCCGCGTACCGGCTGCCGGCCGGTGGCGACTGGGCGCCGATGTCCGTCGAAGCCCGCCCGTCCATCGAGGCGCGGGTCGATGCCGACTATGCCGGGCGGTTCGTAGTGGACACCGGGAAGTCTGCCCGGATTAGCTTCCGAAGCGCGTTCGCCGCACGGCACCGACTGCTGGACAACCGATCGCTGGAGCTCACCCCGACGGAGACGTTTTACGGCGACACCTTCGAGTACCGATCCCGGCTTTCTACCGTGCAGTTCGCCGGCTATCGCTTCCGCGATCCCCTCTTCCACGTGAAGATCCCCGGCACCTTCAACAGCGCCGGCAGCTACGACGGCATCATCGGCCGGGGTTTCCTGAATAATTTTACGGTCGTGTTCGATTACCGCAACGAGCGGATCGCATTTATCCGGTGACTGGAATCAATCGTGCGCGTGGGGCACCCGATCCATGATATACAACACCCCGACCACCACGACCGTCGACGCCAGCAAAAACATGGGCCCGAACAGCCAGAAGGTGAGCGGCACGGCGACGAAGTAGGCACGCATCCCGAAGGAGTAATAGCCCCCGGCCCGGACCATGTAGCGGACGATGGCCTCTTCGTCGATCAGTCCGGATCGCATCTCGGCCGGCACGCTCAACTGGTAGCCGACATGGTTGAAGAGGCGGACGGACATGGCGAACGCAAAAAACGCCACGAATAGATTGCCCGTGAGCAACAGCACCTTCACCAACCACAGACCCGTGTGGGAGGGCGTGAGGAGCCCCGTCTGCTCAAGCGCCGGCATGAAGCGATCTGCCTGGCCCGACAGGTTGAGTGTGCCGATCATCAGCAGCACCGCGGTCGTGGCGAAAAACGTCGCCGCCATCGTCGAGTTTCGCAGCGTCTGGATCGCCAGCAGCGAGCGGGAGGCCGTGTCCTCCAGGATGTGCCGCACCCACAGCGCCCGGATGACCTGGTTCGCGTTCTGCATCGTCCGCCCCGGATGGCGCCGGCCGCGGATCGTCGATGAAATGAAATAGGCCGCCAGCAGCAGGATGCTGACCGTAATGCCGACGATATCCTGGATGTGATCGCTCACGATTTAATATAGCGCCATTTCGAACATCCGGCGGTGTTTTTGGGTGAGGGGGTGGTGAGGCCCAAGCACCGCGAAGAGGGCGAGGCAGGCCTTGCGCGAGGCGTCGTCGAGGTAATAACGATCCCGCATGATGACCGCGATGAAGCGGCCGAGGGCCGTGTCGAGGTCGCCGGCCACAAGGGCAGTGGCGGCATCAGCATACTCGGTGCGTGCGGGACCATCGGGTAATGCGGCGGGGTCGGCGGCCAGCTCGCTGGTGGAAGCAAGGGCGGCGATGCCCTCCTTGAACTGGAGGCCGGCAGCGTCCGGCGGCTCCACGCCTTCGAGGAGTTCGGCGGCCTGCGCGAGGTCGCGCGCGGCGACGAGTTGCGCCAGGAGGAAGCGGGCCTCCGCGTGGTCCGGCTGTTGTTCGAGTAGCGCATCGAGGACTTCTTCGGCGCGCGACGCCTCGCCGGCCTGGAGCCACTGCCGCGCGAGGGCGACATCCAGGCGGTCGGGCGACGAGATGGCCTCATCGAGCCAGCGGCGCACTTCGTGCTCGGGTTTGGCGCCGACGAACTCGTCCACCACCTGGCCGTTGGCGATCATCTTGACGGCCGGGATGCCGCGGATGCCAAACTGCATCGAGAGCTCCGGCTGCTCGTCCGTATTCACTTTCGCGAGCTTCCAGCGGCCGGCCGCTTCGCCGGCGAGCCGCTCGAGCACCGGCCCGAGCACCCGGCAGGGCCCGCACCAGGGCGCCCAGAAGTCGACCACCACCGGCTGCTCAAAACTGGCGTCGATCACCTCCGCCTGAAAATCGGTCACATCGTAGGTCATATCGTCAATCGGTCCATACCGGACCGCCCTCCTCTATAAAATGGCGAATCCGCCCGGCCGGCTGAAACCTCCAGGCGCTTTCTCGTTTTCATGCTTGCCAACACCGTAACCCCACATCGAATCAGACCCCTGCGTATCATCATGCTCATGCAACCGACTCATCGGCACATAGGATTCCTGACGGCCGGTATCGCGCTGCTCGTTTTCGCCTCCGCCTGCACGACGCCGGAGACCGCCTCCGAAACCACCGCACCGGTCGCGGTCTACGACAGTGCCGCGGATTCGCTCCGTTTCCCGGGTGAGACGCACCTCCGTAACGTTCGCCAGCTCACATTCGGCGGCAACAATGCCGAGGCGTACTGGAGCTACGATAGCAGGCAGCTCACCTTCCAGAGCGACTTCAGCGGCATCAACGCCCAGGGGTGCGATCAGATTTTTGTGGTGAATATCGACGGCACCCCTCACGCCGACGGCTCGCCCTACCGCCTCGCCTCCACCGGTAAAGGCCGCACCACGTGCAGCTACTTCACCCCCGAGGGCCGCGTCCTCTACGCCTCGACCCACGCCGCCGACCCCGCCTGCCCGGCGCCCGTCGCCTTCGCTCAGGGCCGCTACGTATGGGCGATCTACCCCACGTACGACATCTACATCGCGGATGCGGACGGGGCGAATACCGCACTCCTCATCGGCGGCGACGGCTACGACGCCGAGGCCACGGTATCCCCCGATGGCCGGTTCATGATCTTTACCTCCACCCGCTCCGGCGACCTCGACCTCTGGCGCTACGAATTCGCGACGGAAGAAACGATCCAGATCACCGCTGCCCTCGGCTACGACGGTGGCGCCTTCTTCTCGCCGGATGGAACCCAGATCGTCTGGCGCGCCAGCCGGCCCGAAGGTGACGAGGCCAGCACCTACCAGGCCCTCCTCGCCGACGGCTTCGTGGAACCCAAAGCGCTCAATATCTTCGTGGCGGATCTCGACGGCGGCAACGCCCGCCAGGTCACCGACCTCCCCGGCGCCAACTGGGCGCCCTTCTTCCACCCGGATGGCCAGCGGATCCTGTTCACCACCAACCACCACGACACGCAGGGCGGCCGGCTGTTCGACATTTTTATGATCGGCGTCGATGGCTCGAACCTCACCCAGATCACGCACTCGGGCTCGTTCGACGCCTTCCCGATGTTCTCGCCCGATGGGAAGTACCTCGCCTTCTCCTCCAATCGCACCCTCGCCGCCGAGCCATCCCGAGACACCAATGTGTTTGTCGCGGAGTGGGTGGAATGAGTGGTTGCAGGTTGGCAGGTTCAAAAGATCCTTAAACCAACTTGCCAACCTGTTACCTGCCAACCACAACTATTTCTACCGAACTTATTTTTTAGCTGAAACTAAATCTTGAATTTGGACTAGAGAGAGAGGAAAGAATCACCTTTTCTCGACATCCATGCGTGTGCGTTTCGTTTCCCTCGGTGTCCTTACGCTGCTTGCGCTCGCCGGCTGCCGGCCGGCCCCTTCCGATAACCCAGCCGATCTGGCGTCGCGGCCGGTCCGCGTGGTGGCCACGACCAGCATGATCGCCGATCTGGCGCGCATCGTTGGGGGCGACCGGGTGCAGGTGGAGGGGTTGATGGGCCCTGGCGTGGATCCGCATCTCTATAAAGCCAGCGAGGGCGACGTCCGGCGCATGGCCGAGGCCGACCTCATCCTGTACAACGGCCTCCACCTCGAGGGCAAAATGACCGAAGTATTCGAGCAGATGCAAGGCCGCTCGATCCGTACGGCGGCGCTGGCCGAGGGGGCAATTCCGGACTCGTTGCGGATCGCCACGCCGGCGTTTGCCGGCAATTTCGACCCCCACGTGTGGTTCGACGTCCGCCTGTGGATCCGCGTGGGCGATCACCTCGCCTATGTCTACGGCGCCCTCGATCCCACCCACGCCGCCACCTACACCGCCCGCTGGGACGTCTATCGAGCCGAATTGGAGGCGTTACACGCGTACGTGGAAAGTCTGGCGTCCGCCGTGCCGGCGGAGCAACGCGTCTTGATTACTTCGCATGATGCCTTCGGCTATTTTGGTCGGGCGTACGGCTTCGAAGTGCACGGGCTCCAGGGCCTCAGCACCGCCGCCGAAGCCGGCACGGCAGACGTTCAGGCGCTGGCTGAGCTCGTCGCCTCGCGGCAGGTCCCGGCGGTGTTCATCGAGTCGTCCGTTTCCCCACGCGGCATCGAAGCCGTTAAAGCGGCCGTGGCGTCCCGCGGCTTCGACGTCGCCATCGGTGGCTATCTCTACTCGGACGCGCTGGGCGACCCCGATGGGCCCGAAGGAACGTATGCGGGGACGGTCCGCTACAACATCGATACCGTCGCCGGCGCCCTGAAGCCGGCGGCATTGTAATCACCCCTTGCCTTTTCTGGTATGGAAGACCGCGTCCCTGCCCTCTCCGTGCGCGACCTCACGGTGGCTTACCGGGATAAACCCGTATTGTGGGACATCGACCTTACCGTTCCCTCCGGCGTCCTCGTGGCCATCGTCGGGCCGAACGGCGCTGGTAAAACCACCCTCATCAAGGCCGTCCTCGGCCTCCTGCCCACCGCAGCCGGCCAGGTACTCGTGTTCGACAAACCGTACGCCCGGCAACGGGACCGCGTGGCCTACGTGCCTCAGCGCGGGAGCGTCGACTGGGACTTCCCCGCGAGCGTGCTGGACGTAGTGCTGATGGGGCTGTATGGGAAGATGGGATGGATCCGCCGTCCGGGCCGGGCCGACCGCCAGAAGGCGACCACGGCGTTGGAACAGGTGGGGATGGAAGCCTTCGCAAGCCGGCAGATCAGCCAGCTCTCCGGAGGGCAGCAACAACGCGTGTTCCTCGCGCGCGCCCTTGTGCAGGATGCCGATCTCTACCTGATGGACGAACCCTTTCAGGGCGTCGACGCGACCACGGAGCGCGCCATCGTGTCCCTCATGCACGGACTGCGCGCCCGGGGGAAAACCGTACTGGTGGTCCACCACGACTTGCAGACCGTGGCGGATTACTTCGACCACGTCATGCTCCTCAACATTCGGTGTATCGCCAGCGGGCCGGTCGAGTCCGTCTTCACCGAGGAAAACCTGCGTCTGACCTACGGCGGGCGGGTCGGGTTCGTGAACTTCGCCCGCGGCAAGGCCGCCCTTGACGCCTGACCGTTTTCCAACCGGAACGACGGCTGATCCGATGCCATGATGGACCTTTTCAGCGACTATACCCTTCGTACGGTAGCGCTTGGCGCGTCCATTCTCGGGCTCGTCAGCGGCGCGCTGGGTACGTTCGCCGTGTTGCGCCGGCAGAGCCTGCTCGGCGATGCGATTTCACACGCCGCGTTGCCCGGCATCGCCATCGGTTTTTTGATCACCGGCGCCAAGGTGCCGGCCGTGCTCATGATGGGCGCGCTCGCGGCCGGGCTGGCGGCCACACTGTTTGTACTCGTGGTAACGCAGACGACCCGCATCCCGTACGACAGCGCCCTGGGCATCGTCCTCTCCGTTTTTTTTGGCTTCGGCCTCGTACTGTTGACGGTGATCCAGCAGATGCCAAACGCCCAGCAGGCCGGCCTGAGCGCGTTTTTATTCGGCCAGGCGGCGGCGCTGCTGGTCGAAGACGTATACCTCATGGCCGGGCTGGGGCTTGGGGCACTGACGCTCCTGCTGCTGTACTGGAAGCCGTTTCAGTTGCTGTCGTTCGACCCCGAGTTTGGAAAAACCATCGGACTGCCGATGCGCGGATTCGATATCCTGCTGACCAGCTTGTTGGTGGTGGCCATCGTGATCGGGCTGCAGACGGTGGGGGTGGTGTTGATGAGTGCGATGGTGATCGCGCCGGCGGCGGCCGCGCGGCAGTGGACGGACCGCCTCGGGATGATGGTGACGCTCAGCGCGCTCTTCGGCGCGGCGGCCGGCCTCATCGGAGCCATCATCAGCAGCACCGGCGCCCGGGTGCCGACGGGCCCGACGATCGTGCTTTGCATGGGAGCCATGATGACCGTTTCACTCTTTTTCGCGCCGCGAAGGGGCATTGCCTGGCGCTGGATGCGGAGCCGACAGAATGCCCACCGGCTGAGCCTGGAGGCCGTCCTCCTCGATCTCTACGCGCTCGCGGCCCAGCACGACCGGTCGTCCTACCCCCACGACGAGGGGGTACTCAACGTCATGAACGCGCTATCGGCCAACACCCGGGAGAGCCTCCACCGGCTCGCAGAGCGTGGATGGGCACGACAGGTAGACGCCAACAGCTGGGCGCTCACGGCCGAAGGGGTCGCCCACGCCCGCTCGGCGCTGCTGCGCCTTTCCGCGACACCACAGGACGCCGAGGACGAAACATGAGCGCCGCCCAGCTCGAAATCCAGCTCATCGCCGTCGTCGTGGCGGCGGCCTGCGCCTTGCCCGGTGTCTTCCTCGTATTGCGACGGATGGCCATGATGAGCGACGCGATCAGTCACGCCATCCTGCCCGGCATCGTCGTGGCGTTTTTTATCACCGGAGACCTCAACCATCCCCTCCTCATCGTCGCCGCCGCGGGGATGGGGATCCTCACCGTCGCACTCGTGGAGGCTATCCACCGGACCCGTCTGGTGCACGAAGACACCGCGATAGGGCTCGTTTTTCCCGTGATGTTTAGCATCGGCGTGATCCTTATCGCCCGGTACGCCGGCAGCGTGCACCTGGACACCGATGCCGTGTTGCTCGGGGAGCTGGCGTTTGCGCCGTTCGACCGGTTGACCTATGCCGGCTACGACCTCGGTCCCCGGGCGCTGTGGGTGATGTCCACCATCCTCGCCATCAGCGTCGCCTTCGTAGCGCTGTTCTACAAAGAGCTGAAGCTGGCCACCTTCGACCCCGGCCTGGCCGCGAGCCTGGGCTTCGCGCCGGCGCTGCTGCATTACGTCCTGATGGGGATCGTGTCGATCACGGCCGTGGGCGCCTTCGACGCCGTCGGTTCGATCCTGGTGGTGGCGTTGATGATCGCCCCGCCGGCGACCGCCTTTTTGCTGACCGATCGCCTCTCCCGAATGATCGCCATCAGCCTGAGCGTCGCCTGCATCGACGCCGTGGCGGGCTACTGGCTGGCGAATGCGTTCGACACGTCCATCGCGGGGTCGATGGCCACCATGGCGGGCGTCACGTTCCTCGCCGGCTTATTGTTCGCCCCGCACCGCGGACTCGTGGCGCTCGCGACGCGCCGGCGTCGGCAGCGGCTCGAGTTCGCGGCCAAGATGCTCACCATCCACCTCGCCCACCACGAGGGTACCCCGGAGGCGCTGCAGGAATGCCGCGTAGGACACCTGGAAGAACACCTCAACTGGGAGCCCGATTACGCCCGCCGCGTGGTGCGGTATACGCGAAACGCCGGCTTGATCCATCAAGCCGGCGATTTGCTCGGGCTTACGCCCGCAGGTCAGCGCTTTGCGCAACAGGCGGTGTTGGAGGTGTAAGGTTGCAGGTTGGCAGGGGATTGCCTTGAGCCAGCAACGTTCAACGCACAATCGTTTAGCGCGTTACCGTTCAACCGGCATCGTCGTGACGAAGCGTTCGAGTTCCTGGCGCGCCTGCCGGTAGGCTTCTTCCAGGGCGGTCGTTTTATCGGCCGCGATTTCGCCGAGGTTGCCTTGCTGGCCCATCTCCTCGATTTCCTTGCAGAGACGCGAAGTCGTCATGGCGCCAAAGGTAGCGGCGCTTGATTTCAGCGTATGCGACGCCCTCATAAACTCTTCGACATCGCCCGTTTCCAGCGAGGCGCGGACGTTATTCACCAGTTCATCCCCATCCACCAGGAAATCGCCGATCAGGCCCGAGGCGAACGAAAAGTCGTTGCCGAGCATCTCCAGCAATTCTTGCAGCACGGCGTGGTCGATGGCGGCGTTTGCGGCCTCCGGATCCGAGTTAGCCGACGTGCCGTTTCCCATTTCGCGGACCGGTACGCGGGCGAAAGCCTCCTTGAGATCCTCGATGCGGATAGGCTTGCTGATATAGTCGTTCATGCCGGCGGCGATGCACCGCTCCCTATCGCCCTGCATGGCATTGGCCGTTAGCGCGATGATAAAGGGTCGCAGTTCCTCCGGGTACACCTCCACGATGAGACGCGAGGCCTCCAGCCCATCCATCTCCGGCATCTGCATATCCATCAGGATTACGTCGTACGGCTTTTTTTCAAGCGCCTCGATGGCCTCTCGTCCATTCTGCGCCACATCGGCCTCGTGACCCATGCGGCTGAGCATGCGCAGCGCCACTTTCTGATTGACGGGATTGTCTTCGGCGAGAAGGATAAGCATCGGGTTGACCGGAAAGGGGGATAGAGGGGTCGGCGTACATCTATGAGGATACTGTGACGGGTATCGGCGCTTCTCCGGAAAACTTGAGCGGCATGAAGGCGGCTCGCCCCGCCAAAATGAAAACGTCCGAGCGGCGCCGCCCGGACGTTTCATGGGTCATGTATGTAAAGCGCGTCTCGGCTGGGTCCTGCTAAACGACGCGTTATTGCCTACTTGCCGGCGGCTTCGGGCGGCGTCAGTTCGCGGTACAGCATCTCCTGCTCGAAGAATCGGGTCAGGAAGTGCTGGACAAAGGCGGACTCCAGATTGAGCCGGTAATACACGGTCTGCGCATCGCGACGATAGTCCACGAGCGACTGACTGCGTAGTTTTTTGAGCTGCTGCGAAATCGCCGGCGAGGTCAGGCGCAGTATATTGGCCAGATCGTTGACGCGTACCTCGCCGTTTCTCCACAGCAGGTAGAGGATGGACATGCGCGTGGGATTTCCCGCCGCATTCATCACTTTCGTGAGCATGTCCAGCTGCTTGTTTTTGCGGAGGTTCTGCTCCAGCGCCGCTATTTGCCAGGGCGCCATGCCAGATCCCTCGTGAGATGTTCCGTTTTTGTACTCGCTCATACTTGAACCCAGCGTTAATGTGAACCTGGGTTTTGTATCGGCGGGCACGTTTTAGAGGTAAAGCGGCTCCGTTAAATAAGCGACAGGGTGAAACGCACAAGGCTCCGGGCGCAGGGGGAAATTTCCCTGTGTCCGGAGCCTTGAACGTGACGTCTACTTACTTTAGGCGGGCGTGAGGGTCGTTCGCTGATCCTGGATGCGGCGGACCATCGCGACGGCAAAGCCGCCCGTGAGTATAAAGAGCCCCAGCCAAACGAGATTTATAAACGGCTTTTCATGTGCCTGTATCACTACCCAGTCCTCCGTGGCGACGCCTACGCCTTCGACGACGAGGTTGGCGCTGCCATTATCGACATTCATGCCCGAGAAGGTGACGGCGACGCCCCAATCGTTCATCCGGTTCTGGATGTACTGCTGCCGGCCGTCTTCCATCACAATGTAGATGGGGCGCAGTTCGTGCGTCTCGTTGGTCTTTAAGTTGGTCATATCGAGGACGGCCGCCACCGCGATGGCCGTGGAGTCCGGCACGAGGTCCGAATCGATGTCGGTATCGAACGTCCTGAACGTCAGCTGATAGTCTTCGTTGCCAAGCGTGCGGCTCTCACCTCGCTGGAGGGTCAGGGCGCCGCCGGCGGCCTGGCTCTGCTCGGGTGTTTCGAACATGAGGTTCGGCGACACCGCGAGGAAAAGGTCCCGCTCGTAGAACATCTTCACGTCCGGGTGCTGGATCCACTGGTCCTTGTTGCTCTTGTAGACCACCGGCTTGAGCGTAAAGGCCCGGCCGCGTGCGTCGACGATATCCATCACATACTGCGGCCGGCCCTCTGAATTAGCCTCCGTGCCCGAGTAGGTCATCGTATACCCATCCACCGTCCGCGTCTCGCCGCGGTTCAGGATGAAGTTCTCGCGGCCGGGTTCGGAGAGCAGGTTGTCGAAGCTGCTGGAGGCGATGAACCCGAGAATCATGACCGTCATGCCGATGTGTGCAATCGCCCCTCCCGCCATACGCAGATTCCCGCGACCGATGCGCCAGAGTACCGCGCCGTTGCCGTACAGGGCGAAGAACGACACAAAGACGAGTAACAGCAGCAGAATGCCCCCGCCGTACACCTGCCAGTACCCGCTCAGGCCGGACAGGATGCCGGCCTCGTGCAGCCCGCTCGCCGCCACAGCGCCGGCGTCGGCGATGGCCGTCGTCCGCTCCACAAACGGGGTAAAGACGAGCACGGCGATCGTGCTGATCACGGACAGGACCACCGGGCGCAGCAGCACCTGGTTCACGTTCTCGACCGACATCTTATTCCACCAGAACAACTGCCCGAGGCCGGCGAGGAACATGAAGCCGATCGCCAGCGGCAGCGTCCATGCGTTGTAGAACTCGATCGCCACGGCCGATGGGGCGTCCCGGAAGAGGCGCCCGAGTATCGGCGCGCTGGTGCCCAGGATCACTACCAGCGCCACGGCACACAGGATGAGCGCTCCCGAAAAGATCATGAACTCCCGCGAGAGCACGTTGGGCTCTTTCACCGGTTTCGGCAGCTCGCTGTAGCGATACAAAAAAAGTCCGAACCCGACCACGGCCATCGACAGAATCCAGATGACGAGCTGGAGATACAGCCCGAGGTCGACAAACGAGTGCACCGACACGTCGCCCAGGATGCCGCTCCGCGTGAGGAACGTCGAATACACGACGAGCATGAAGGAGAGGATACACAGGAACAGCGCCGCCTTGTGCGAGGCGCCGCTTCGTTTCTGCACGATCATCATGTGCAGCGCGGCGACCCCGGTGAGCCACGGCACCAGCGACGAGTTCTCGACGGGGTCCCACGCCCAGTAGCCGCCGAAGGACAGGGTTTCGTACGCCCAGTAGCCGCCCATCGCGATCCCTACCATCAGGATCATGTTGGCGAAGATCGTCCAGGGCAGCGCCGGCTTTACCCACGTCGTGTATTTCCTCAGCCACAACGCCGCGATGGCGAAGGCAAACGGGCCGATCATCGCCGTGAACCCGACGAACAGGGTCGGCGGATGGATCGCCATCCAGTAGTTCTGCAATAGATCATTCAGCCCGCTCCCGTCCGGTGGTATAAACCCTTCCGGCGTGTTGGGGAATTTCTCATAGATGGTGAGGAAAGGCGACGCCCCCACCGTCACTGTTCCGAACTTGAGACCCACCACCATCGAAATGAGAAAGACCTGGCAGAAGGCGAGCACCGCCATCACGGCCGGCTCATACTCACGGCCGGCGTACCGCATCAACGCGACGCCCATATAGGCCATCAACACAATCCACAGCAGAAATGAGCCCTCTTGGCCGGCCCAGAACGCCGACAACAGGAAGTGCGTCGCCAGATCACGCGACGACTGCTGCCAGACGTAGGCGTACTGAAATTGGTGGGTAAAAATGAAATACGACAGGATAACCGAGGCGACGGTAACCGAAACCGTTACCACCCGCCAGGAGGCCCGCCCGAGCCAGCGCCACTCGGCTTCCTGTAGCGGCCGGCGCACGGCCAGGAAATAGCTCACGCCCGATACGGCGCACGCAAGGAAAGACAGAATGAGCAGCAATTCGCCAAGGATACCCAGCATGGTCGTCGATCCGTAATGCGAGAAAAATCGAGTAGGGGATTGAAGCCTGCGCGGGGTAGAGGGTTCCGAGGAAAGACGGTGAGACAAATTTCATCTTCCGGCCGTCTTTCGCTCAAGGTGAGACGGCTCGACCCTACGGGACACCGCCTCCACCATTTAACAATCCAAACGCAGCTGGTCCGCTTGGCACACCCTTTGTCGGACCCTCCCTGAATCCCCCCTCCCCTGATTCCATCGCCTCTCACTCGTCACATGATGTCTACTCCCCTAGCCCTTACGACCCGTACCCGGTCGCACGCACGATTGATGCCCTTCATGATCTCCCGCTCGATTCACCGCCTGTCTCTCGCCCTATTCGCCGCGTTCGTAGTACTCGCCGCGGCCTCGCCGCGCGCCTTCGCACAGTCCGACGACGTCACCCTCACCGTTTGCACCCTCGACGCGACGACCGACACCCCGCTCGAACAGACCTTCATCCTGGCGCGGTACCAGTCCCAGCCGTCCGCCACCGCTTTCACCGACGCCACGGGATGCGCCCAACTCGCCGTACCCGTCCGCGTCGGCACCGGCACGGGGTCGGAAGATGAGGCTGCGTTTTTGCACGGATTTTCGATCGACGTCCCATTCCCGCATCCGGTAGCGAATCACACGGTCCTCCCCTTCCAGCTGAATGCGCCCCAACACATCCGTTTCGCGTTGTACGACCTGCTTGGGCGCGCCGCGATGCCCGACATCGACGCCACGCTGCCCGCCGGCCAGCATGAGATCGCGCTCGACCTCACCGGGCTCCAGGCCGGCCTCTACCTCTACCGGTTTACCGGCGAACGGGGCGTGGCCAGCGGCCAGCTCGTCAAACTCGGCGGCGGCGCCGGCATGCCGGCTTCCGCGCGGCTCCAGGGCGGCGGCGTCCCCGTGGCCCGAGCCGGCGCAGCGCCGTCCACCCGCGCCGTACAGAGCGCCATCGGCGTCCGCATCGAGGCCCAACGCGACGGCTACCTGACCGTCGTGGAGGAACGCGAGATCAACGAGGGGGACCGGGTAGATCTCCCGCTCACCTCGATCGCCTCCGGCATCCCGCCGGCGCCCATCCTCACCGCACCTGTCGACGGCGCGGCCGACGCCTCCGCGGCTACCCTCGCGCTGGTGTGGGAAACCGTCGCCGCGGCATCGTCCTACACCGTCCAGCTCTCCAAAGCGGCCGACTTCTCCAGCGTCGAGCAGCAGGTGGAGGGCGTGGCCACGCCGGCGTTCACGCTTACCGAGCTGGATCTTGACGCCACCTACTACTGGCGCGTCCGCGCCACCGCCGACGCCTTGACGGGCAACTGGTCTGCCATCTTCCACTTCACGACCGAGGCCGACCTCGCGCCGGTCCCGACACCGGTGCTTCTAACGCCTTCGAACGGCTCCGTCGACCTGCCCACCGATGCCCTGGGCCTGAGTTGGACGGCCATCACGGCGGCGGCCTACGACCTTCAGATAGCGCTCACAAGTACGTTTGACGTCGTCGAGCGCGAAAGCGCCGGCCTCGCCAGCAATGCCTTCGTGGCCACCGACCTCGCCGCCGACACCACCTACTACTGGCGCGTCCGGGCCCTCGTTGGGGGCGATACCGGCGACTGGACGACGCCTTTCAGCTTCGCGACAGCGGAAGATGCCGTCTCCCTCGCGTCGCCCGAACTCGCCGCGCCGGCGAATGGCGCCGAGAACGTTGCCCTCGAGGGGACCTCTATCGGATGGAACGCCGTCGACGGCGCGACTACGTACAGCATTCAGGTGTCGACCGCTGCTGACTTCGCGACCGTCGCCATCCAGGCGGCCGACCTCGCGTCGACGACGTACGCGCTCCCGACCCTCGAGCCGGCCACAACCTACCACTGGCGCGCGCAGGCCAGCGACGGGACGGTCCTGAGCGCCTGGTCGATCGCCTTCAGCTTCACGACGGAAGCCAGCACCACCGGCCTGACGCCGCCCATGCTTTCCTCGCCGGCCGACGGCGCCACGGGCACCACGCGCGACATCGACCTCCAGTGGGGCGCCGTGGAAGGCGCCACATCTTACCGCGTGCAAGTTTCGACGGACGACGCCTTCTCAGCCCTGCTGTTTAATCAGGGCGGATTGACGCAAACCTCGTACACGGTTGATAACCTGGGCGCCGGCGTCACGCACTACTGGCGCATCCGCGCCTCCGACGGGGGATCCAACAGCGCGTGGTCATCTACCTTCTCCTTCACCACGGAAGGCTCGGCCACGCTACTTCCGCCGGATCTGACCTCGCCGGCCGACGGCGCTACCGGTCTGGACGCCGCCGCCATCACACTCGGCTGGGCGCCGGCCTCGGGCGCGACATCGTATCACATCCAGGTATCCACCCAGCCCTCGTTCGCCACCCAGGTGGTGGATGAGGATGGCGCGGCGGGCACCAGCCTCGGCCTGCCGGCCCTGAATGACGCCACGACGTATTACTGGCGCGTCCGCTCGGGGGATGCCGGGGCGTACAGCGACTGGTCCGCCGCGTTCGACTTCGCCACGGCGGCCTCCGCATCCCTTACGCCGCCGACGCTGTCGACGCCCACAAATGGGGCGAGCGGACTTGCCGTGGCGAGCGTCTCGTTGACCTGGCAGGCCGAGCCATCGGCCGCCACGTACCACGTACAGGTGTCCACCTCCGCCGGCTTTGGCACGATCGCGTTCCAGCAAAGCGGCCTCGCGGCGACGAACTACACGGTGAATAACCTCGTCGAGTCCACCACCTACTACTGGCGCGTCAAGTCCGAAAATGCCGGCGCAAGCAGCGACTGGTCCACGACATTCAGCTTCAGCACAACCGGTGGCGGATCGACCAACCAGATGATCGCGCTGGATATGATGGGCCCGAACGACACGTATTACGGGCTCAAAGGGGGTTTGATAGATAACGGCATCCCGACGGTGACCGCCACCAACGGCAAGATCGTCATCGTGGCCATCTCGATGAGCAACGGCTTGCAGGAGTTCGACCGGTTCATCGCGCTCTACGAGGGGCATCCGGACATCGCGGCGCAGGTCGAGTTCGTCAACTGCGCCGTCGCCGGCAACGCCCTCGAAAACTGGCTCAGCGAGCAGACGCTCTGGACGAAGTGTAAAGACAACATCGAAAAGAACTACAGCCTCGACCAGGTAAAGGTGATCTGGGCGAAAAACGCCGACCAGTTCACGGCCGACGGTATCACCCTGCCCGATCCAGCGGCCGACTACTACGACCTCGTCAACAACATCGGCGCGCTGGCCCAGAAGATCGGCGACGAATTCCCGGGCGTCCAGGCCATCTTCAACACGAGCCGCATCTACGGCGGGTACGTGATCGAGGACAAGCAGGCCGCCCGAGGCGAGCCGATCTCCTATGAAGGCGGCTTCGCCACCAACACGGCCATTGAAAAATGGAAAGCCGGCGAACTCCCCGGCGCCCCGTGGATGGGCTGGGGCCCGTACCTCTGGGCGAACAGCCTGACCCCCAACGGCAGCGGGATTTTCTGGGCGACGTCGGACTTCCAGGGCGCCAACGGCGAAAACCAGCACCCGTCCGAACAGGGCGCCACCAAAGTCGCCGACGCGCTGCACGACTTCTTTATGCAGTTCGATTGGTACAGGCAGTAGGCGAGTTTAAGGTTCGGGGTTCGGGGTTTAGGGTTTAAGGAGGATGGCCCTTGAACCTTAGACCCCGAGCGTTGAACACCTTCCGCCGGAGTGACCTAAGTATCATCACGGTAAATCCGTTGAATGCCTGCGACGACCGTTCAAGGTTAGAGGCTGAGGGAAGCCACATTAAACCTTGAGAAACTGTTTAGATTTGCGTATTGCATAAGGAGCAAGTCATCCCCGCGCAGGCGGGGACCCAGAAAAATGCCAGTCTGATGGCTGGATCCCCGCCTTCGCGGGAGCCTGCCCCCGGCTTTGACCGGGGGATGACGATGCCCTGGATTGTAGAAATCTCAACAGTTTGTGAACCCTTAACCTGAAACCACTCACGATAATCCGACAGGATTTACGTGAATGTACTTAGTAGACTGACAACTTGAAAGTGCCGGATGACGTCGTCGCGTTCCGTGTTCGGAGTTCCGGGTAATCGCGCGATACGGGCTTGCTTTCCCGGAACATTGAACCCGTAACCCGGAACGGATACTCCGCGGATTCTACGTGTCAGACAACTAAGTATCATCACGGTAAATCCGTTGAATGCCTGCGACGACCGTTCAAGGTTAGAGGCTGAGGGAAGCCACATTAAACCTTGAGAAACTGTTTAGATTTGCGTATTGCATAAGGAGCAAGTCATCCCCGCGCAGGCGGGGACCCAGAAAAATGCCAGTCTGATGGCTGGATCCCCGCCTTCGCGGGGATGACGATGCCCTGGATTGTAGAAATCTCAACAGTTTGTGAACCCTTAACCTGAAACCACTCACGATAATCCGACAGGATTTACGTGAATGTACTTAGAATGGATGTCGATCGGGAGAAGGTGATCTTCGCATCAGCGGGGGCCGGGAACGGCGCAACGAACACAGGCGTCACAGAACCTCCATCTTTAGACAGGAGAAACGATGACAGCGATCCTCGAGAAGGCATTTGCGGCCGCAATCAAGGCGCCTCCAGAAGTGCAAAATGCCATCGGCCAATTGATTCTGTCGGAGCTGCAAGACGAATTGCGCTGGCAGCAGGCCTTTGAGCAAACCAGTGATGCGCAGTGGGACCAGCTGGCCGACATGGTTCGAAAGGAAATTGCGAAGGCCGAGACGGACTCACTCGATACGTTCACTTACTGAATTCAAGGATTACAAAGCTATTCGTCTGATGCGACCCCCATCACTACCTGTTTAGAAGCACTGCGCCACTCCGAAGCTCCCCGCCGGCCCTGAGCCGGTAGACGTACATGCCCGCCGGCATCCCTTGAGTGTCAAACACAGCCTCATACACGCCGGCCTCCTGCACGGCGTCCACAAGCACGGCGACTTCCCGGCCCAGCACATCGTACACCGCGAGCCGGACGGGCCCTGCTACATCGACGAAATACCGTATCGTTGCGCGCGGCCCGGCGGGATTGGGATAGACTTCGAGCCGCGAGACGCCGGCGGCATCAGGCCGCTCTGAAGAGGTGACGGTAGCAGCGTCGAACCGGGCGAAAAACGAGGCGTCGCCGGCATGGGTGAGTCGCCCGGATCCGAGGCTGAGTTCGTCGGTGAACGTGCCGGCTATGTACAGATCTCCCGTTTCCCCAAGCGCGATAGCCCGGATCCTCTGCCAGTTCTTGCCGGCGGCTTGAACCGTGGAAAGTAGATCGCCTTCCGCCGAATAACATCCACAGAATCCGTCCGATTTATCTTCCTGAAGAGCATTTTTCCGCAGTTCGCGGTTGCCCAACCGCATGAACAGCCCGTCGAATGTGCCGGCGACGCAGACGCGTTCGCGCGCATCCACCGCCATAGAATAAACGATCTCGTTACCGTCGCTGGTGAGGGGCCTTGCCCAGGCCAGCGCGCCGTTGGCCGTCAGTTTGGTCAGGAAACTCCCTCTCGAGCCCGGGTCGCGGAACGTCTGATCGCCTACCATCACATCCAGCTGTCCATCCAACTCCCAATAGGTCCAGACGACGTACAACCCGCCGCCGGCGCTGGCCGCGAGGCGCACCGGAGCGGCGTTTTCGCCAATGCCGAAGTCGGCCGGGGTGCGTACCCAGCGGACACCGCCCTCCGGATCGTAGCTCACGATGGGATACATCGTGGACAGATTCGGGTCGGCGACGGGCCCATCATCAAACACCGTCCCCCCTGCAAAATAGCCTGCCAGATACGAGTTGCCGGCTTCATCGACAGCAAACGCGCCGTCGTCAAACCCACCGATCATGTCTTCGTCGGCCGCTCCGCCCAGTCGCCGGCTCCAGCGCAATGCCCCATCCGGCGAAAAACGCGCGATGAACAGATCGCTGGTCGGATACATCGTATGACTTGGTGCCGCTACCAGCGTATCGCCTGCAAGTATCAACGTATCCCGAAAGTTGCCGGCTATGTAGACATCGCCGGCCGCATCCAGGCCCAGGCCCGCCACAAACGCCGGCTGTTCGTCGAAGTGCATTACGGGAGGATGGATGGGGATCGACCAGAGCGGGTCGCCGGCCGGGTCGTATTTATTGATCGAAACCCCGCCCTGCGCCAGCATGCCGGCGTCCACCACGGTCGGGTATCCTTCACTCGTGTAGAAATTCCCCTCGTGATCGATCGCCCCCAAAAAACCCTGAAGAAGTTCTCCCCCGATAGCCTCCTCTTCCATCCGGCCGCGGAAGGCCCCTTGTTTGATCCATCGGACGGTGTTATCCGGGCCCAGGAGCGCGAGCAGCGCCGAGGTCTCGGCATGCCCCGCGTACGATTCACCTCCTATCCCGACGCCGGCCTGGAAGGAGCCCTGGCCCACGATGAGCAACTCGCCGGCCCCGGTGAGCGTCAGCGATCGGGCGGAAAGGTTTTCACCGACCTCCAGCCAGGATGGCGACAGTTGGGCTTGGACGTCAGCATTCAGGAAGAGGCAGGCAACAGCTAGACACAGACCTGCGCAGAGGAGATGGAAATTACGCATAGTGGTCTTGAGGTGGAGAGGATGCCTGTGCTGTGTTGAAAGGTATAGGCCGGCGCCAGGAATGACAAGTAAAATAACCTGCAAGTCAAACGCAGATCGTGAAGCTCTTCCCGGGCTTGTCGGTAAGACTTCGACTACATCGGTGAGAATGGGTTATAACGAATCGCCATGCACAACCCGCCCCGCGTCAAAATCTGCTGCATCTCCAGCATCAAGGAAGCACACCTGGCCATCGACCATGGCGCTGGGGCTGGTGTCGCACATGCCCAATGGCCCCGGCGTCATCCAGGACGAACACATCGCCGAGATCGCGGCCGCGGTGCCTCCGCCCTGGCCGTCGAACCGTTCGGACTGGATCTGTGCTCGCGCGTCCGCGAAGATGGAAAACTCAACGCCCGGAAGCTGGAGGCATTTATGCGCGCGGTGCGGTAGACGAAACCTCATTGAGGATTCTTTCGTTTGTGTAGCACTCTACACAACTACAGGACCCGTATGGCAACAAATCTCTCTCTCGATCCCGAACTGCTGGAACGCGCCTTCGCGTTGAGCGGCGAACGCACCAAAAAGGCGACGGTCACGCGTGCTCTCCAGGAATTTATCGCCCGACGCCAACAGCGGCGTATCGCCGACCTGCTAGGTAAACTGGAGTGGGACGACACGTTCGATTACAAGGCAGAACGGTCTCGTCCATGAGTCTGCTGGTCGATACGAGTGTATGGTCACTGGCGCTCAGGCGTGATGGGGATTTGGACGTTCCACAGGTCCGGGTCCTCCGTGAAGCACTTCTCGGAAATGAAATCGTAGTGACTACAGGTCTGGTGCTCCAGGAATTGCTTCAGGGTTTTGCCGGACCGACCGCCCAGGAGCAGATCATTAAAACCTTTGCATCCCTTCCCTCGCTGCAACCGGACCGCCGGGACCACATCGATGCAGCGGCGCTTCGAAATGCGTGCAGGCGCGCTGGCGTCCAGATTGGAACGATAGACGCACTTATAGCCCAATTATGCATTCGACATCAGCTAACCCTGCTGACGACCGATAATGATTTCGTCTATGCGGCCCGGCATAGCCCTCTGGTTGTTTGGGGGTGAACCCTACTCACAGACCCCGTTCTCCAGGAACCAGCACTTCGTCTGGGGCGAGTTCTTGAAGAAGTCGAGCAACTGGGCGCCTACCTTTTCCTCGCCGAAGGGCGATGATGGGTGGGTGCCGTCGCTTTCGAGGTCGTCGCGCTCCCAGAAGAGTCCGTCGGAGCGGGGGTTAAGGCCGTCGGCCCACAGGTACGCGCCCCAGCCGATCCAGGCGGTTTCGGTGTAGTCGAGGTTGCCGGCGATGTCATCCTCGCCGCCGCCGCTCATCTGGTTGATCTGGGCTTCGATCGCCCACTTAACGCCGTAGCCGGACTCATAGGCGTAGGGCTCCGGATTCAGGATGGTGGTGGCGTAGCCGGCGTAGATGCGGCTCGACAGAAACACCATCTTCAGATTCGGGAAGTTCGCCCGGAGCGCCCGCACGATCTTGGCGTTCTGCTCCTCCAGCCGGTAGGCATCGGCATTGGCGGCCGGCAGGCTGGTCTCGGGCAGGCGGTTGGCCACTTTCACCCAGGCGATCTGGACCTGCGCGGCGCTGAGGCCCTGCGGGATGAGTTTGTCGTTGATGATCCGGTCGTAGTTGTCGCTGGTGGTTGATTCCCACGTGTCCGCCGACTGGCCGCCGCGCGCGCCGTTGACCATCACCAGGTTCGAGGTGTTCACCGCCGGGTCGTTCAGCGCCTGGCCCATGAACGTCCATTCGTCACACGGCAGTTCGTTGTTCTGCGAGCAGAACTCCTGCGTGGTGTTGGACATCCCGACCGACACCATCACATATTTGCCGCTCGGGCTCGGGTTGCCGTTAAGATCCAGCGGTTCGATGCCGTTGGCGATGTTCACACCGGCCGTGTGATGGGCTGCCGGCATCGTGTTGGACGCGTTCGGATACAACCCGCCGCTGAACCCGAGGTAGGTCTGCGTCCCCATGTCTGTCAGCGGCACCATGCCGCCTTCGCCGCCGGGTTCGAGCACGGTGATAATGAAGGTTTTTTCGCCGGTGACGATGCCGTCATCCGCCGTGATGGTGGCCGTGTACGTGCCGGCGTCGCCGCTGCCGGGTGTAACGGTGAGCGTGCCGGCGCCGCTGCCGTTATCGGTAAAGTCGAAGAACGACGGCCCCACCCCGCCGCCTCCGCTGGCGACGATGCCGGCGGTGAGCGTCAGTGGATCGCCGTTGACGTCGGAGGCGGTGACGTTCACCGTCAACGTGTTGCCTTCGATGACGGCCTTATCGCCAATGTCGGCCACGACGGGCGCGCTGTTGCCGCCGGGGGCGATTACGGTCACCGTGAACGTCGCCGTGGCGGAGAGCTGCCCGTCGGTGGCGGTGATGGTGGCCGTGTAGTCGCCGAAGTCGCCGGGATCGGGTGCGAACTTGATCGTCCCGGAGTTATCGAAGTTGTCCTTGAAGTTAAAAAACGCCGCCCCCATCGTTTGCCCCTGGGCGTTGACGACCGAAGCGGTCAGGTCCAGCCCATCGTCGTCGGGGTCGGTAGCGAATACGCTAAACTGGAGGTTGTCGCCTTCCTCGACCGACACATCAGCGATGGGAGTGACGACTGGCGGGTTGTTGCCGCTCGTGTTGGCCTGAACGGTGAGGGTGAAGCTCGTTTCCACCTGCGCGGAGGCATCGGCCGCCGTAGCGGTGACGGTGTAGACGCCGGCAGACCCTGCATCGGGCGAAAGGGTGAGCACGCCCGAGCCGTTGCCATTATCGGTGAAGGTGAACAGGCCGGCCGGAGCGTTGCCGCCCCCGGAAAGCGTGGCGGAGACTTCCAGCGTGAGCATGTCTCCGTCCGGGTCGCTCGCCACCACATTGACCGCTTCCGTCTCGCCCTCGAACAGCGTCACGTTCGTGAGCGGGTTGAGGGCCGGCGGCTGGTTGACGCCGACGGCCTGGACCGAGACGGTAAAGGTCTCGGTCGAGCTGTCCTCTCCGTCGGTGGCCGTGATGACGGCCTCGTATTCGCCCCCATCGCCGGCCATCGGCGAAAGGGAGAGGGTGCCCGTGCCATCGCCGTTGTCGATAAACGTCGCAAACGCTGCGGTGCCGCTTTCGCCCGTCACTTCGGCGGAGAGGGTGATGGCGTCACCATCCGCGTCGGATGCGGCGACGGCGATTTCGAGCGACTCACCTTCGGTGACATTGGTGTTGGCAATGGCCTCGAGCACGGGCGGGGCGTTGGCGCCCACGGCGGTGACGATGACCGCGAAGGACTCGGTAGTGGTCAACTCGCCATCGCCAGCCGCGACGGTGGCCGTGTACGCGCCGGCCTCGCCGGACGCCGGCGATAACTGGAGCACGCCGGTGCCGTCTCCATTATCTACAAAGACAAAAAATCCGGACGGCGCTGGCGCTCCGCCGACATCAGCCGTGATTACGGCCTCGAGCTCGATCGCGTCCCCATCGCTATCTGACGAAAGCACGGAAACGGCCTGGTTAGCACCTTCCTCGAGTGTGATGTTGTCGATGGGTGTGATGACCGGCGCGCTGTTTTCGCCGCCGGTGTCGATGGGGACCAGCATCAGGTCGACCTGTCCGCCATCTTCCACGTCGCGATCGTCGACGAGCGTATTAAACCCTGTCTTGGCCGCCTCGAAACGAACGACGCGAAGGACAGAGGACGCGGAAGCCATGGCGATCGGCTGGCCGTCGCCGGCGGCGAGGCGCGCGATCGGGCTGCCGCCCGATCCGCCATCCCCCGTCTTGACCAGCGTGCCGGAAAGGCTGCCGGCGTCCGACTGGAACCGGTAGATGTACACGCCCGGCGCAGTCCCACCGAGATGCGCCTCCATGCGGTGGGAGCCGGGCCCGACCTCCGCGATCACCAGCGGAGCGACGCCGCGGCCCTGGAGGTCGTATACCTGAAACAGCACCTGCTGACGGACGCCGGCCGAGAAAGGAATCGTAAACGCGTCGCGCGTGGGGTTCGGGTAGGGCTGCCCTGCTTCGAAAACCGAGGGCAGATCCGAACCGTCCTCGACCCCGACTTGTACGGGGATCGTCAGCGTCACGCAGCCGGCCCCATCGGTGAACCCCGAAACGGCCGCCTCGCCACCGACATTCGCCGTCACCTCGACGCCGCTGATGGCGGACGCATCGTCCATGCGAAACGTACAGGCCGTCGCCTGAATGGCCGTGGTCGGCTGGGCGCTGGCCGGCATGGCGGAGAATAGGACGAGCAGAAGGGCGGGGAGATGGCGGAGCATGGGATTAGCGATTAGCGAATAGACGATTAGCGATTAGCGATTTGCGATGGGGACTGGATCCGGGACGGGCGAGCGTAGCGAGCCTTCACTGGCATTCCTGGCCGGCGAGGAACCAGCAGGTCGACAGGGGCGAGGTCTTAAAAAAGTCCATCAGGATGCCGGCCACCTTCTCAATACCCGGCTTGGCCGGATGCACCCCATCCTCTTTTAAATCTTCCCGGGTCCAGGTGAGGCCATCGGAGCGGGGGTTCGTGCCATCGGCCCAGAAATAGGGCCCCCAGCCAATCCATGGGGCGACGTCCGGGCCGAGGTCGCCCGAAATCGGGTCGATCTCGCCGGTTTCCTGTTGCCGGATCTGGGCGGCGACCGTCCACTTAACCGCAAAGCCCTGTTCGTAGGCGAAGGGTTCGGGGTTGCGATCGGTAGTGGCGTAGCCGCCATAGATTCGGCTCGAAAAAAAGATCATCTTGAGATTGGGGTATCGCTGCTTCATCGCGCGGGCGATCTGGCCGAACTGTTCCTGGAGGCGGAAAGCATCCGCGTCCCGATCGGGCAGCGTGCCGGCCGGCGGGGCATTGGCGAGTTTGATCCAGGCGATCTGGACCTGCGACTCGCTGTAGCCAAAGGGCACGAGTTCCTCCTCGAGGATGCGATTGTAGTCGTTGAGGCCGGGCTCGACCCACTTTTCGGCGGTCTTGCCGGGGTCGGCGCCGTCAACCATGACAAACGTCGAGGTATTCACGGCGGGGTCGAGGGACGCATCGCTCATGAAGGTACCCAGTTTGCACCGGTTCGTGGGGTCGGCCACGCCGCAGAACTCGTCGGAGGTATTGGACATGCCAACTGAAGTAAGGATATAGACCCCCCTCGAGCTGGGCCTGCCATTGAGATCCAGCGGCTGGATGCTCCGGGCGGCGGCGAGGCCGGCCTGGAGGTGGGCCTCGGGAATCGTATTGGTCCCGCCCGGGTAGAGGCCGCCTTCCAGACCGAAGTAGGCGAGGCCTTTCATGTCGATGAGGGGCACCTGGTCTTCGGTGATCTTGAGCAGGGCCAGGCGGATCGTCTCGTTGTTGCGCACGACACGCTCGACAACGGCGGTGACGTAGCCGTCGCGATCGATCTCGATGCGCACGGCGCCCCCTTCGGGTACGACCGCGGCGTCTCGGATTACCCGGGCGGATGTAGCAAACGTCGCGACGGGTGCCCGGCCGACCGCGTCGCTGCGGACCAGCGAGCGTACGTAAACGCCGGCAGCCACCGTCACCCGCACAAAATACACGCCCTGCCCCAGTTCGCCCGTTTGCAGGGAGATGGCCTGGTCGCCGACGGCGAGGACTTCCTGTTTGGCCGGCGCGGCCTCACGGCCGAGGATGTCGAAAAGTTGGATGTAGGCCGTCTGTGCGCGGTCGGAGGCGACGGGCAGCCAGGCCTGTGCGCCGGCGGGGTTCGGGTAGATGGCGCCGAGGCGCGTATCAGCCGGCAACGTATCTGATACTTCGTTCGATACAGGGAATGCGCCTGCCACCCAGACGCAACCGTTGGCCCCGGCTGTGGCCGTCAGCGGGGTCATACCATCGGCGCTCAGGCGGACGGTAGCACCTGCCATTGGCGTGTCGTTTCGCGCATCCAGTGCGCAGATCCGCACCTGAGGGGACTGGGAGAGGGCATGGCCGGCGCCTATCCCTAGAAATAGAAAAATGCCTGCGAATACGCGCTGAATGCGCGGACTGGCCCAGGCGCTACTAACGGTCATATCGGGCACGCTTCATTCGGGTGTTTAATTTACCCGGGGCCCGATGCCATTGAAAAAATTGTGCCAGCCGAACGGTGACCCATGCGGGTTACTGGACGGAGATCATGATTCGGCACGGTCCGCTCAAGATTTATGGAGCGAAAACGATAGCCGCAGCTCGGGATAATTCGCGGCCATATAACGCAAATTGGTGTAAACGAGATACGAGATCGCACTCATCTCCAGGACTTCTTCGATGGAAGTGTATACCATGTATTTGACTGTGTATAAACCACTGTTTGCCACATAGTCCTGTGCTTCGAGCAGTTCGAAACCAAGCGATGCGCCGACGTAAACAGCCCCCGATAACAGATAGGCTATCCTAAACGAAGCCGGCAATCGAATCCAGAATCTTAAATAGGCGAGGATGAATACGACCACTAGCGATCCATAGGCGATCACCCATGGCCATGCCAGGTATCCCGTGGTCTTCACCCCAACGGCTCGCATCACTCCATCGAAATGCTCATGGATGTGGGCCGATTCGTCAAAGCTGAGAAAAAGGAAGATCAAACTCAAACCAAACCAGTACCTACTCTGTGCAGCACCGGCGCTCTTTTTTTCTCCCACCCCGATTACTGAAAAGAGTAGTGATGAAATGAACAACACCATCGACGTGAAATGCGTCGGGAAGTTATGTTCCAGGTCAACCGAGAACTTTTCGACAAGCAATTCGCTGACTTTAGTGTCTGTAACGTCGTGAACCAGCAGGCTCAGGACGTGCGCGATTGCCAGGAATACGACGCAAGCGCCCAATACGCGGCCAATGGTTCTAGCGGGCAAGTATGAAATCATCGGGAGATTAGAAGGTATCTTGTTCGTTAGAAAATCGGATTTAAGGTTCGAGATTCAAGACCCAGGGCAACTTCAACATACCCATGAACCTTGAATCTCGAACCATAAACCAACTTATTTCACCACCACCATCCGCGTCGTGGCGCTGTACGAGCCGGCGGTCATCCGCAGCAGGTAGGCGCCGCTCGAAACCGTTGCCCCGGCGTCTGTACGGCCGTTCCAGGTGGCTTCGTGCCGGCCGGCGGGCAGCTCGCTATCGAACACCCGGGCCACTTCGCGGCCCAACATGTCGTACACGCTCAGCCGCACCAGCGCCGCCTGGGGCAGCGCGAAACGGATTGTCGTCGTCGGGTTGAACGGGTTCGGGTAGTTGCCTTCGAGGGCGAACTCCGTCGGCAGCGCCTCAGCCTGGAGCGTCAGGCCGTCGAGCACTACCCCGCGTTTGGCGGCGGAGGCGATCGGGGCGGCTGCCTGCGGGCTTTCGGCGGGGCCTTCGCCGGTGGGCACAAAGCCGGCGTCGGTGGTCAGCACGAGTTTGTCGATGGCGGTGCCATCCTCGCGCATCCAGGCATGCACCGTGTGCGCGCCGCCCGTGGCGATGGACAGCGGCACCGCCGCGCCGTTTTTCGTGAGGGACAGCCAGGTCCACGCCCCGGTGGAGGTCGTCTGCCAGCCGTTGGTGGCCGACGAGATCACCCCGTCGAACCCGCCAAAGAGCGAGTTCGACTTACTGTTTGGCGCGTAGAGGCGGGCCCAGATGTAGTAGCTGCCTGTGGTCGAGAAGTCGACATCAAACGAGAGCTCGGGGCTGGTCGTCTCGGCGCCGGTCTTGATCTCTGTCCCGTCGTCCGGCGTGGTGTCCATATAGGATCCACCGCTGGCGCCGGCATAGGCCGTACCGGCCACCCAGCTATCGGCGCCGCGTTGGATGTTGGCGTGAAAGTGTTCGGCTTCCATGACCACCATGCCGGCGGCTTCGATGAAGCCGCCCATGCCGCCCCCGCTGGTCACCGTGACGCTCTGGCTCGTACTGCCTGCCGCGCCTTCGTTGTCCGTCACGGTCAGCGCCACCGTGTAGGTGCCGGCCGCCGCGTAGGTGTGGCTGGCCGTGGCGCCCATGGCGGTGGCGCCATCGCCGAACGTCCAGGCATAACTCACGATGGAGCCATCGCTATCCGACGATCCCGAGCCGTCCACACTCAGGGCGAGGTCGGTCGCGGTGTGCGTGAAGCTGGCCACCGGGGCGTTGTTGCCCGTACCGCCGCCATCGAGCGGGCTTTCGGCGGGGCCGGTGCCCGTGGGCGTGAAGCCGGCGTCGGTTGTTAGCACCACTTTATCGACGAAGACCCCGTCATCGCCCATCCAAACATGGACGGTGTGAACGCCAGGCGTGGACACGGTGATGGAGGCAGTACCACCGTTCTGTTGGGATTTCGTCCACAGCCACGACCCAAAGGTATCGACATCCAGCGGGCTGGTGCCGGCCACGCCATTCAGGCCGGCGAAGGCCTTGTTGCCGCGGGAATCCACGCCCCACATCCGGTGCCAGACGTAGAAGGTGCCGGTTGTGGCGAAGTTGACCTCGAACACCAGTTCCGGGCTGACCGTTTCAGGAGCGGAACGGACGCGGATGCCATTATCCGGCGTAGCCTGCATGGCCGAGACGCCGCTGAAGCCGGCGGAGGCCGTGGTCACCGTCCAGGTGTGCCCGTCGCGGTCGATCTTGTCGTGGAAGTTCTCGGCTTCCATCGACACCAGGCCGGCCGACTCCAGGAACGCCCCGGTGCCGCCCGTGCCGCCGTCGGAGACCGTCACGCTTTTGGTCGTGCTGCCCGTCGCGCCGTCGTTATCCGTCACGGTCAGGCCCACCGTGTAGGTGCCGGCCACCGCGTAGCTATGCGAGGCCATGACGCCCGTGCCCGTGGCGCCGTCGCCAAACGTCCAGGCATAACTGACGATGGCGCCATCGGTGTCGGAGGACGCCGAGGCATCGACATCCACCGTCAACAGATTGGTCGTGTGTGCCAAGCTCGCGACCGGCGGCTGGTTGCCGATCACGCCGGACTCCGTGACGGTCAGGCGCTGGTTGACGGCGACGCCGCTCAACGTCTGCACCGTGCCCGAGGGCCAGATGATCTGGATGGACGAAATCGACGTATTCGAACCAAGCCCGAAGTACGCGCCGAGGTCGTCGCCGCCGCCGAGGCTGGAGCCGGAGCGGGTTTCGACAGTCTGGGTGACGCCATCGGGCGAAGTCGTCAGTTCGATCCGCGATCCGATGCCGTCGCGGTTGCTGGTGGTGCCGACGAGGTCGACGATGAGCCAGCGGTTGCCGTTGGTGTTGTCGTTACGGAAAAGCCGGGTCGGACCACCAAAGTTGACCAGGAAGATATCTGGATCACCATCCTCGTCATAGTCGCCATATACAGGGGAGCGGCTTGCTTCACCATCATCTACACCGCTTGTGGCGGAAATATTAGAAAACACCCCGCCTTCATTATGCCACAAGACATTGTATGTAGGGTCTGGCGAAGTCATCAGGTTGGCAGCCATGTAGAGGTCCTGCCAACCATCCAGATCATAGTCAACGAAATTAGCACCCCAAGTAAACAGTGTCGTCGCCACACCTGTGGCAACTGTCACATCCGAGAAAGTGCCATCTCCATCATTCTTTAATAGGATATTACCTGCCCGAGAAGGTAGTGTCTCTGACGCTTCACCGTTATCTGTAAAAAAGAGGTCGATCGAACCATTGCGATCATAATCTCCCAACGCGACACCCATGCCATTCTGACACCAATTTGCGTTGGCAGTTGCGCTCATCTCGGTGAAAGTCCAATCCGTGAGTCCGTTTGTGCCACCATCATTCCGCCATAAACGCATTGGACCAGACCCACTAAAACCGCAATCCTTGATCAGATAAATATCGAGATCACCATCACGATCAAAGTCGGTCCAGGCAGAGATAAAGCTCATATCCCAACGGGCAGTCCCGAGCATACTCGAAACATCCGTGAAGGTGTCGTCTCCATTGTTATGGAAGAGGTAATCCTGGGCCTGCTCGCGACCCGAGGTACCTGGAGCGATAGCTCCTTGCATGAGCGCATGGTTAGCCACATACAAATCAAGCAGTCCATCACCATCGTAATCACCCCAGGAAGCGGAGGTGCCGCGTGCTTGCTGCATCACGATGAAATCCGATCCGGGGGTGTTTGTGATATCAGTGAACGTACCGTTGCCGTTATTTTTGTAGAGGACGTCTTCGTCGCTGTTGGCGAGGTAGAGGTCGCGCCAGCCGTCGTTGTTGTAGTCGGCCACGGCGACGCCAGCACCATCGTGCGACGCATCAGCCACGCCGGCTGCGGCCGCCACATCGGTGAATGAGCCGCCGTTGTTGCGGAAGAGTTTGTTGGCGCCGGCGCGCATCGTCATATACAGGTCGAGGTCGCCGTCGTTGTCGTAGTCGAACCAGGCCGCCCCGGTGCCAAGACCCATGTCGACAACGGACAAGCCATCGTGGGTGAGATCAACACCCATGGGAGCGGTCACATCCGTGAAGAGATCTCCCGAAGGCGGAGTCGTTTCCTCCGTGACGGTCAGCATCTGGTTGGCCGGGACGTTCGTGAGGGTCTGGACGATGCCGGAAGGCCAGGAGATCTTCAGTTCGCTGATCGTGGTGGCGCTGCCCAGGCCGAAGTGGATGAGGAGATCGTCCTGCGAGTGGGCGCTCTGACCGCCCTTGACCTGGCGCATGAGGGTAACGCCGTTGACGGTAGCCTCGACGAGGGTGTGGATGGCGGCGCGGTTGCTGACGGTGGCGACGAGGTCGATTTCGAGCCAGTTGCCGATACCCGTCGAGATGTTTTTATACAGATGGAAGTTGGCCTCGCCGGCGGTGCCGCCGTCGTAGACGACCACGAAGTCGAGATCCCCGTCCCGGTCGAAGTCGGCCACGGCCGAGCCGCGTCCGGAACCACCGATGTCGAGCATGCCGGCGCTGGCAGAGATCTCGGAGAAGGTGCCGTCACCGTCGTTCCGGTACATGATGGCGTCGCCGGCGGCGACCATCAGGTCCTCGTACGTGTCGTTGTCGAAGTCCGCGAAGTTGAGGCCCCACGATCCGCCGGCCTTGACACCGGCCGGGATGGCCGAGTTTTCGTTCCAGGTACCATCCGGGTTGCCGAGGTAGAGGACGTTGCCCTCGGCGACGGGTTCGTTGCCTGGATCGAGGAGGTCGGACATGTAGATGTCCCAGTCCCCGTCGTGATCGATGTCGGCGATGTCGATGCCCATGCCGGCGCCGGAGTCGTCGCCAATGCCGGGCATCGTGGTGCTGGTTTCGGTGAAGGTACCGTCGCCATTATTGCTGAAGTAGAAATCGAGCTCGAAGGGTGCCGCCTCCTGGACGTTGACGACGTACATGTCGGGCCAGAGATCGTTCGGATCCATGAGGCCGCCGAAAAATGCGAGGGTCGGGCGGTACCAGGTGGCGTCGGTGCCGGGGTTCATCCCGCTCGAGATCGTCACGTTGGAAAAGGTGCCGTTACAGTTGTTTTTGTAGAGCGCGTTGTTGTTACTCGGATGACCGCCCTGGGAGAAAACCATGTTGCCGACGAAGAGGTCGATGCAGCTGTCTCGGTTGTAATCGATCCAACCTGTCGTGAGGCTGTTGTGCCCGGGCAGACTGCCGAAAGCCGGCGAGGCGTTGTTCTGGACGCCGGCGGCGGCGGCCACGTTCGTGAATAGCGGTGTGCTTTCCTGATTCCCGTTTTCCACCCACAGGTTCTTCAGCAGCAGGTTACTCGGTCCATCGAGGCTGGTGAGCGTATTGTTGGCGGTGACGTACACATCCATGTCGCCGTCGTTGTCGTAATCGGCGAAGGCCGCGCCAGTCAGCTCGACATTGGGTAGTACCGGCAATAGGCCGTCTTTTTTGTTGAACGTTCCATCGCCGTTGTTATTCCGGTACAGGTGGGCGTCGAGATCCTCCCCGTTTGTGATAAACAGGTCCGGGAAGCCGTCCACGTCGTAATCGATCCAGATCACCCCAAGGCCGTGCGCGTGGCCCGTATCGTATAAATCACCCCCGACGCCGGCAGCCACGCCGGATTCTGTGAAAAACATCTGGCCTACGGCCGTGTGTGCGCCTCCCATTCCCCAGATGAGTATCCCCAGGAGAACCAGGCCAACCCGTAAAGCAGTTCGGTTCATACGTGTACATGAGAAAACGATGTATCCAAAAAAGCCGTCGCGGGAGAGGAGGCGACGGCGGGACGA
>Ga0163150_10001348_pt1 | contig 41867 bp, 34 predicted proteins | sample OliLakLV19P2IB_FD_148628 | JGI IMG/M metagenome (GOLD analysis project Ga0163150, IMG submission 148628) | Freshwater microbial mat bacterial communities from Lake Vanda, McMurdo Dry Valleys, Antarctica - Oligotrophic Lake LV.19.P2.IB | ecosystem: Environmental > Aquatic > Freshwater > Lake >... | reverse complement strand
GTCCAAGGCGCTGCGCGCGGCCAATCGACGTCTAAAATCCGCGCGGAGCGCCTTGGAGTGCGGCAGCGGGTAGCTGCCGCTTTCCATTTCCTGGGCAGGCCGCTTCAGAATAAAGCGCGATGACCTGGCGTCCGGCCCGATTGCCGCACGGCGCGGGGTGTTGTATAGTAGTGGGCACCAGTTATTTTGGCGCGTTGGAGGCAGTGATGTCACAAATCCACATCTTCGTGAGTTACAGTCACGACGACGCGCGTTGGTTTGACGAAGACAAGCTCATGCCCCGGCTGATCAAGTCCCTGGAAATACTTGGTGCGGAAGTCTGGTTCGATCGCCGGCGCCTGGGTGGCGGCGACCCCTGGAAACAGGAAATCGTCGACGCGATCAAGCGCGCGCATATCGCGGTGCTGTTGGTGAGCAGGAATTTTCTGAATTCCGACTTCATTCGCGAGATTGAATTGCCACGCGTCGAACGGCGGTTCGAGCAGGGCGAACTCACGGTGGTCCCGATCCTCGTAGGGCACTGCAACTGGCAGAACGTGCGCGTGCTCAGCCGGCCGCAGATGGTGCCTGGCAAACCTACGCCGCTGATTAGCTATCTTGACTCGCCCGCGGAGTGGGACCGCGTTCAGGAAGAAATTTTCAGCGCAATCGAACGCCAGGTAGACCGCGTGCGTGCGAAACTTGGCGTAGCCGCGCCTTCCTTACCCGGCGTGGGTCGCGACGCCTCGACGACCGTCACCCGTTTGTCGGGCATTTCGAAACACGCGCCGCGCGTGATTGACCCGAATGAAAAGACGGCTGACAAGGTACGGTCCACTTCAAGACGAAGGCCACCCGCCTGGTTTATTCCGGTAGCGGCCGGAGGTTTGGCCGCGCTATTCACGACGGGCGTATTTATGTTGGGCGCTCCTTTCGGCGGGGACGACCCAAAGCCGGCAGATGCCGCGGTAATCACCGGCTCGGAAAAACAGGCAGAGAACGCCCCAACACCCTTGGTTACGCCTCCCGGCGGGGTGGGCAAAGAAACGGCGATCATAACACCGGTAGTGCCGGAGTCCGTTCCGCTCAAACCCGCTGTTCAGGCAAATCCAGTGAGCATTGACCCAAGCGCGCCGATGCCGGTCAGCACGCCTGGGCCCGCGCCTGTCGTCACTCAACAGGACCCGCCGCCAGCCAGTCTCGTTGCCGAACCGGCCGCGCCGGCACCCGATCCCCCTGCGCCAAAAACTACCGTGACGGCCAAGCCGAAACCATCGACGCCGAAACCCGTGCAAACAAGGCAGGTCCAGCCGCAGCCGCAGCAACCCAAACCGCAACCGGCGACACGGCAAAAGCCCAAAGAAGTGGCTGAGGACGCGGCAGTCGATTTCCTGAAAGGGAAGCTGAATAAGGCCTTGGGGAATTGAGCGGGTTGCGCGCTCGTTCACAAAACTCTTAATTCGCCGGCATCGATTTCTCAGTATTCCTCAACCCGAATGGAAAAATGTTACCTCATGAGAATCGCCCTGCCCTTCGCGATATTTTTTTGCATCGCCTGCTATTCGCAGGCCCAACAATCCACGGGCGAGCGCACCATAGTTACCATCACCGACGCGGAATCCTTTGATCAAATTTCGTCTGGACACTGGAAGCTCGGCGGAGTATTGGAAGTGCGATTCGCCGGGAGTATTGAACCGCACGAAGCATCAATGTTCGCTATCTTTGGCAAAGGCGTCGAAGGAATCGAAGGTAAATTCGAGACCTTGCAGTTGCCCGAGGGATGGCTGTGTGAAATCGCGTACGACAATGCCGCGCATACGGTTACTCTTTCCAGTTTTCGGCCAGACCGCGCACCCGCTTTTCCCAGCGCAGAAGGATTCGGGAAATACACTATCGGTGGCCGCGGCGGGCGCGTGATCGAAGTTACAAATCTTAATGACAGCGGCGTCGGCAGCTTGCGTACCGCCTGCGACGCGGTTGGGCCGCGCACCGTCGTATTTCTTGTATCCGGAACGATTCCGCTTGAATCGAAAATCGAGATTAAAAACCCGTTCATCACTATCGCCGGCCAAACTGCGCCGGGTGATGGGATATGCATCAAGAATTACCAGTTTGAATTCGAGACGCAACACTTCATCTGCCGATTCATACGGTTCCGTCCGGGAGACGAAACAAAGAAGGAGCAGGACGCCTTTGGCGGGGAAGGTGACCACATCATCGTGGACCATTGTTCGGCAAGCTGGGCGGTGGATGAGACCTTATCCATCAATAGAGCATCAAACCTGACGGTGCAATGGTGCATGGTCACGGAGAGCCTCACGAAGTCCGTACACAAAAAAGGGTCGCACGGCTACGGCGGGCTGTGGGGTGGACCCGGCGGTTCGTGGCATCACAACCTGCTCGCGCACCATTCTTCGCGCAATCCCCGAGCTTCTGGAAACGAAGAGTCCGGACTGATGGATTTCCGCAACAATGTCATCTACAACTGGGGGTTTAATAGCGCGTATGGCGGCGAGATGTGGCCGCGCAACTGGATAAACAACTACTACAAATATGGTCCGGCAACCACCGAAAGATTTCGCGACCGAATATTCCTTCAAAAAGACCCTCGCGGAAAAATGTATGCGGAAGGCAATTTCGTTTGGGGGTTTCCCGTAATCTCGGCGGACAATTGGAATGGCGGAATCGATTTCGCTGAAGACGGCGAAGCGACAGAACAAACCCTGCGCGCTAAAACGCCCTATTCCGTAGCGCCTGTCGAGACGCAGACCGCGGAAGCTGCGTTCGAGTCCGTGCTCGCGCACGCTGGATGTTCACTGCGTCGCGACGTGGTGGATTCTCGCATTGTCGAAGAGGTCCGCAACGGCACGGCCCAATTTGGTGAAACCTATGCCGGCGGCGGCAAAGGCATCATCGACTCACAGGCCGCCGTTGGAGGATGGCCGGTGCTGGCGAGCACCGCACCCCCGGCAGATAGTGATCATGATGGAATGCCTGACGCCTGGGAGGAGAAAGCCGGCTTGAACAAGAGCAGTCCTGCTGATGGTCCAGTCGACGCCGATGGCGACGGTTACACAAACCTTGAGCACTACCTAAATGAAATGGCCGTGCGCACCTATCCCCCCTCGCGCTAAAGGAACATTTGGGGGTTGCTCGTGTTAAATTTGGGGGTTGCTCGTGTTAAACTTGACGGTGAATCGTGTCCAAACGGGACAAAAACCATAATAAAGGCGGCGCGACATGAAGCGGCGAAAAATAATAACGCGGACGATGCTCACTATTCTGGCCATTGTGGTCGCGGCGTATGGCGCGTGGTGGTGGACCGGGCGCGGGGATGATACGGAGGCGTACTCGTCCGTCGTTACGGTGGCGCAAATCGAACGCGGGCCACTCCGTCAGGAAGTGCAGAGCACCGGCCGCGTGGTGTCAAACCTTGACGTCGAAATAAAATGCCGCGCGAGCGGCCAAATCGTTGCGTTGCCCTTCGACATAAGTGATCACGTCAAAAAGGGTGAACTCCTGCTCGAACTCGACCCGGTTGATCAGGAACGTCTTTTGGCGCAATCCCAGGCATCCCTCACCGCGTCTCTGGCGCGTGTCGCGCAGGCGAAATCGACTTTGGTGGCCGCGGAGCAAAATCTCGTGGCCGACAGGCTGATGGCCGCGGCCGGCGTGGAATCGGCCCTGGCGCGCTCGAAAGACGCGGAAGCCAAAGCCAATCGTGAGGAGCAATTGCTTGCCAAGAAATACTCGAGCCTGGAAGGTGTGGAGACTGCGCAGACGACTGCCATGCAGGCGCAGCAGGACTACCGCACGGCGCTCGCCCACGTAGAAGCATTGAAAGCCCAGGAAGCTGAACTGGAGACGCGCCGCCAGGAAATCAATTTGGCCGATGCCCAGGTTGAATCTGATCAAATTTCGGTGTCGATGTCCAAACTCCAGTTGGGGTACACGAAAGTGTACGCCCCGATTGATGGTGTCGTATCTCTTCGCGATGTACAGATCGGCCAGATCATCGCGTCCGGTATTAACAATATCGGCGGTGGTACCGCAGTGTTGATGCTCTCGGACCTCTCCCGCGTATTCATTCTCGCGTCTGTAGACGAAAGCGATATCGGCACCATCGAGATTGGACAACCGGCGGATATCACCGTGGATGCGTTTCCGGGCAAGCGCTTCCAGGGCAGTGTCGAACGCATTGCGGCAAAAGGCGTGAACCTGCAAAACGTGGTGACCTTCGAGGTGCGCATCGAAGTAGAGAGCGACAATAAGGGCTTGCTGAAACCTGAAATGACCACCAATGTTACGATCATCGTGGCAGACAAGACGGACGTGTTGAAAGTACCGTACAACGCAATTGCCCGGCAAAAAGGCGAAACATTCGTCACGTTGGCCAAGGCTGACGGGACAGCCGGCGATTCGAAACCAGTGGCGCTTGGTATCACGGACGGCGAAACCTACGAAGTCATCAGCGGCGTGAACGAGGGTGAATCAGTGACAGTCCAAAGCGCGGACGCCGAAAGCCGCTGGAGCGCGGAAAACGAGCGCGGGGGCTCGTCGAGCCAAAGTCAGCAACGCATGATGATGAGGACGATGGGAGGCAGCCGCCGGTGATCGAAATCGAGTCTGTCTCGAAAACCTACGATCTCGGTGGACAAATAGTTGCTGCCCTTAATAACGTGAGCTTGTTTATTCGCGAAGGCGAGATGGCGGCGATAACCGGCCCTTCGGGTAGTGGAAAATCGACGCTGATGCACATCCTTGGTTGCCTCGACACACCTGATACGGGAATCTACCGGCTGGCCGGGGAGAACGTCGCGGGCATGACAAGCGATGAACTGGCGGACATCCGCAACCGGCGCATCGGATTCGTGTTTCAAACGTTCAATCTGTTGCCGAGGTTGTCTGCGTTAGAGAATGTTGAATTGCCGTTGTTATACGCCCGGAGTGAAGAGGCCAAGGAACTCGCCGCGAAAGCGTTGGGCACCGTGGGTCTCGGCGATCGGATGAAACACGGGCCGAACCAGTTGTCCGGCGGCCAACGCCAACGCGTCGCAATTGCGCGCGCCATCGTGACGAATCCCTCGATGATTCTGGCCGACGAGCCGACTGGAAATTTGGATTCGCGTACCGGCAAGGAAATTCTGGCCTTGTTCAAGACTTTGAACGAGGATGGCCGGACCGTAATCATGGTGACGCACGACGCGGGAGTGGCGGAACACTGCCGGCGCGCGGTTCGCCTTTTCGACGGACGAATCGTGGAAGAATGAGGTAGGAAACGTGTATCTTCTCGTCCTGTTCAAAGTGGCCATCTACAGCCTCATCGCGAACAAACTGCGCTCGTTCCTCGCCGTATTGGGGGTCATCATCGGCGTAGGCGCGGTGATTGCCATGCTTGCGATCGCAGCCGGAGCGCAGTCGCAGGTCATGAACAGCATCTCTTCAATGGGCACAAACCTGCTGACCGTGCGCCCCGCGCAACGCGGTTCGGGCGGCGTTATGTCGGGGACTGAACAAAACCTCACGGTCGAGGATGCGCAGGCAATCCTTGCCGAGGTGCCTGGTATCGAACAGGTCGCGCCCGTTGTGCAGAACCGCGCGCAAATCAAATACTTCGACAACAATACCGGCACAAGCATCATGGGCGTGACCGTCACCTATTTCCCATTGCGGAATTTTGAAATTGAAAAGGGCCGCGTGTTCACGGACGGTGAAGAACAGCGCATGGCGCGCGCGATCATTCTTGGTCCAGTGACCGCGGAAAACTTGTTTGGCACGGAGGACCCCGTTGGCGCAACGGTAAAGGTCAACGGGATCAATTTCGAAGTGATTGGCGTAACGAAGGCCAAGGGTGACCAAGGCTGGTTCAATCCCGACGACAACGCTTTCGTACCCTACACAACCGCGATGAAGCAGTTGTTTGGAATAGAGTACCTGCGTGAAATCAGCATCAAATGCTCCGAAGCGGATGAACTTACTACCGTTCAGGAAGCCGTCATTGCTCTTATCCGCAAGCGCCACCGCACGGAGCCTGGCGCTCCGGACGACATCGAAATCCGTAATCAGGCGGACTTATTGACGACCGCGACTGAAGTGACACGGACATTTACAATCTTGCTGGGCGCTGTTGCGAGCATATCGCTGCTCGTTGGCGGCATTGGAATCATGAATATCATGCTGGTGACGGTCACCGAACGAACCCGGGAAATCGGGATTCGCAAAGCCATCGGCGCGAAAGACCGCGATATACTGCGGCAGTTTCTGTTTGAAGCAATTCTTATGAGCGCGCTTGGCGGGATGATCGGTATCGGCGCGGGCGTTGGCGCGGCCAAGACCCTCTCGGCGCTCACCAGTTTCACGACGGTGCTGGAAACACAGAGCATCGTCATGGCGATGGTGTTTTCGGCGAGCGTGGGCATCTTCTTCGGATACTATCCCGCGCGTCGCGCGGCAAAATTGAATCCAATCGACGCGTTGCGCTACGAGTAGTGCGGACGGAATGACCAAAGCGCAAGGAGAGTACGTGGGAGTCGTGCTGTTTGCCAAACGCGTCTGTTTGGCAGGGACCACATGTTTTCTGGTGGGATGCGCCGCCATCGAGTTTTCGCGCGATCCGGTGATACCCGACATAACCGTCCTCCCGAAAACGGATACCGTAGAACATGTCTCTCCCCCGCCGCTTCCGAGCCCGCCGCAAGTAGTGCCGGTTGAGAATGTGCCGGGTGATGCGCTGAATCTCACCGTAGAAGGCGCCATCGTGATGGCATTGCAGAACAATAAAGCGTTGATGGTGCAGGAGATTAACCCCGCAATTCAGGACACCTTCGTGAAGGAACAGCGCGCGGTGTTTGATCCGGTCTTGTCCGCAAGTTATCTTGAGACCCGCGACGAGTTTGAGCGCGATCTGCTGATTCGCACTCCGGTAACATTTCCCGACGGGCAAGGCGGCGTTGTCAGTCTGGGCGAAATTTGGCAACCGGTCACCACTGAAGTGAAAACAAAATCGGAAACTGGCGACGTCGCTATCACCGAGCGGCTGCCCACGGGCACGGATATTACACTCGGCATGACGAAGGACCGCAGCGAAGTGCGGAACAAAAGCACCAATCCGAACCAGGTATACGGCACCGACCTGGACACGGATACGTCGAGCCTTGACCTCACGGTGCGACAGCAGCTCTTGCGTGGCGGCGGCCTCGGAGTGAATCTTGCAAACCTGCGGCAGGCCCGGCTCGCCGCACTCTCTTCGGACTACGAGTTGCGCGGTTTTACGGAGGACCTCGTTTCGCAGGTCGAGCAGACCTACTGGAACTGTGTTACCGCCCAACGCCAGATCAAAATTTTCGAGGACTCGCTGGTCGTTGCGCAAAACCAGGCCGCGGAAATCGAAGAGCGCATCAGCATAGGCCAATTGGCCGAAAGTGAGCGCGCCGCCGCGGACGCCGAAGTAGCGCAACGCAGAAGTTCGTTGATCGACGCGCGAAGCAACTACGAAACACTGCGCATCGCGCTATTACGCCTGTTGAATCCCCACGGCGACACCCTCCGGCCCGTCGAATTGAATCTCCTGAGCGATCCGATCCTGTCGCCGGTGGAGCTCAGCGACGTCGAAGCCGCCATCCTCGTGGCGCAACGGCTGCGGCCTGATTTGAACCAGGCGAGACTGCAGATTCAACAAGATGAACTGGAGGTGGTGCAAACACGGAATGGTTTGTTGCCCCAGCTTGATGTCTTCTTGACGTTGTCAAAAAGCGTGAACAAAACCCATTACAGCGAATTGTTTCTTGTATCTACCCAAAACGATCGCGACGAACAGACCACGACGCAGATCGGCGCCGACTTCAGTTATCCAATCGGCAACAGGGCCGCTCGCGCCGCGCATACGCGGTCAAAACTGAGCCGGACCGGCAACATGCGGGCGCTCGCGAATCTGGCGCAACTCGTCGAGCAGGACATTCGGACGGCGTACATCGAAGTGGAACGGTCCCGCCAGCAAATTGACGCGACCACCGCGACGCGTACGCTCCAGGAGACAACACTCGAGGTCGAGATCGAAAAGTTCCGTTTGGGCCGTTCAACGGTATTGTTGGTGTCGCAGGCGCAGCGGGACCTGCTGTCGGCGCAGATTGCGGAGGTAGAAGCTCGGGCGGCGTATCTGAACGCCCTCGTGAATCTGTACCGCCTCGAAGGTTCGCTGCTCGAACGGCGAGGTGTAATCGCTCCGGGGAAAGAGCCGGTTGTGCTTGAAAACGAACACGCTGCTTAAACGTCCGCGAGCGCGGCAACGACAGGGAGGCAGGATCACATGAACATTTCCACGATGCATCTGCGAGTCATTTCGCGGCAGAACCCAACCAAAGCCGAACTTCAGCCGGTATGGGAATTCATCTTCGTCGGGCAGGCGCTACTCGGGCTGTTCGGAACCGTATCCGGATTTGGATTGCAGTATCTCGCGGCCTTCGAGTCGCTGGCGGGCGTACTTCTGGCGTTCAAGGGAAGTGATAATTCCGAATCGTAACGGGAGAGCGCGCGTTCCCGCGCGCTGAATTTCCGTTTCTAGCTATTACGCGCCGTGTCTTTGTCCAGCGCGTTCCGCGCGCTGAATTTCCGTTCTTCGCTCAGACGCTAAACGACTCTCCGCAGCCGCAGGTGCTCGAGGCGTTGGGGTTCTGAAATACAAACCCCTTGCTGTTCAACCCTTCTTTATATTCCAGAATGATGCCCTTGAGGTAGATAGATGATTTCCGGTCCATCAGAAAGCGTACATCTTCCTGTTCGACAACGTGATCGCCTTCGCGCTGCTTGCCGAATGCCAGCACGTAAGATAAACCGGAGCATCCCCCGCCCTTTACGGCAAGTCGCACACCATCGATATCCGGCGATTCGAGCGACTGAAGCCGTTTCAATTCGCGGATCGCGCCGTCAGTAGCGGTAATAAGCGCCTTCGGGGCCGGGGTGATGGTGTCTGTCGACATGGGTGTTGCTAATTCCTGCGTTTATGCTTCGGCGGGTTGCGCCGCGTCCTTTGGCTTCATGAGGCCTTCCAATACTTCGAGCAGCAGATCGGCGTCGACGCCGTATCCGCCGCAGACCTGACCAATCGTTTCGTACTGGTTGATGCCGCAATGCGAACAGCCGCCCAGATGGAATGCCGCGAATACCTCGGCCACGCGCGGGTGCAGCGCCATCGCTTCGCCAATGGTCATGTCCGGGCTGAAATAGCTGATGCCGGCCGCGCCGCTGTGTTCGAAGTCGCCGTGGTCGTGGACATGCTCCTCGGACCAGTGCTCGTCGAATTCTTCCTGCGACGATTTCGTCATGTACGCCATATTCGTCATTTTTTTGACGAGCGGATTCGGAATGCAATCGACCTCGCCCGTTTCAGGAATGACGGTCATCTGGCGAACGATGGCAAATGTGTCATCACATTCGTAATAGACCCAGGCATCCCCTTTACCGGGGACCGGCTGGCTTATCTTGTAGTAGAGCATGGTAGCCTCCCAAATGTGTTCCCCGTATGAAAGAACACGCATACATGGTAGCATATTTCACGCCGAATCTGCACGGCGGTTAGCCATTCTTCTCCGCGGTTGGCGACGCCGCTATCACGGTAACCGGCGCAATTTTCCCGAGCGATTCCTTGAGCTTTTCCGCTTCGCCCGCCACAACAATGGTGAGTGCCGCGGGGTCGATGACGTTCTCGGCGATATTGCGCACGTCCGCCTGCGAGGCCTGCCGGTAGGATTGCATGGCCTGGCGAAGATAATCCTTCGGCAATTCAGACGATTCGATCATCCATTGGTAATTGACGGCATCCTGCGGCGTTTCGAGGTCGGCCGGAAAACTTCCGGTCAGGTACGCCCGTGCAGTGCTCAGTTCATCCTCCGTTGGCGGCGTGCTGCGCATTCCATTGATAACATCGAGCAGGGCTTGGACAGTTTCGGCGGTGCTTTCTGTTTTGGTAAAGGTGCTGCTCAAAAACCTTCCGGCAAACCGCGAAGGATAAAACCCGCCGCCCGCGCCATAGGTCAGGCCGCGCTCAATGCGTATCGTTTTGTTCAGGCGGCTGTCGAAAGCGCCGCCAAAAATCTGCGAGAAGACGCGCGCAAAATGATATGCCGGATCACTGCGCGTGATGCTGACTTGCGCGACGCGGATTTGACTCTGCACAGCGCCAGGCTTGTCCACGAGGTAGATGTGCGTCGGCGTTGTTTTGGGAATTCCGGGGGCGGTCACGTCTGGCGCCGGACCTTCAACCTTCCACTCCCCAAAATACTTTTCCGCGAGTTCTACGGCGGCGTCAGTTTCTATGTCTCCCGCGAAATACAACGTAATCGTGTCAGGCCGCGCATAGGTCCGCCAGAACGTGGCCACCGCGTCCTGGGAGAGACGCGGCACGTCGGCCAACTCGCCGTCAACGTTACGCGAATAGGGGTGTGCTCCGAAAAGTTTCCGGCGCACTTCCCGGTCGACTACGTAGTTCACGTCTTCTTCGTTCACGGATAACGACACCGTTCGCTGCTGTTTCAGCAGGTCGAGTTCTTTGGCGGGGAACGTGGGGCGGCGGACTACTTCTGCGAGCAACTCGAACGCGAGCGGCAGTTTATCGCTCAACGCGGTCACCGAGACCTGGCTTACATCCAACGAGGCCCTGCCGTCAATGGTCAGGGCGTTGAACTCGATGAGTTCCGCGAGTTCATCGGCGGTATATTTCTCCGTGCCCTTCGTCAACAACGAAAGCGCGGCGGACGCAACGCCGGGGACCGAGGAATCTTCAGCCCATGACCCGAATTTCGTCCCGCACAGGACGGTGACATACGGCAACTCATTGTTAGGAACGACCACCACGCGCAGCCCGTTAGGCAGCGTTTTTTCCGAGGTCGAGGGTAAGGGCAGATCGTCAAGGGGCGCGTTCGTGGGCGGCTGGACCGGAAGGTCCTTGGGCCGGTCCACGCCGGCTTTCGCACCCGTTCGCTTGGCCGGTTCGGTCTCAGGCGCGGTAACCGGGGCGGCATCTTCATTCGGCAAAACCGCGGCCGCATCCGGAATGATGCGGAACACTGTGCGGCGTTCGGGTACGACGTAGGTTTTGGCAACGCGGGCAATATCATCCAGCGTCACGGCGTTGATCTCGGCCAATTGCGTGTTCAGCCGGTCCGGCGTGCCATAGGCAAGTGTAGCATCGCCGATTTGGCGGGCTTTGCTGGCAACCGTAAGCATGTTCGTGACGATGTCGCGGCGAAGCCGGTTCTTGGCCTTCTCGAGTTCGCGCGCCTCAATGCCTTTTTCAACGAGCGCGGCAAGATGTCCGTCGAGCGCTGTCTCCATCACGGCGGGTTCGATGCCTTGATTGAGAATTGCGCCGACGCCGAACAGACCGTCATCCTTCATCCAGTAGTATTCGGATTGCGCTTGTGCCGCTTGTTGTTTGGCGCGCACCAAATCGACGTTGAGCCTGCTGCTCTCACCCACGCCAAGCACAATTGTCATTAACTGGAGAGGTATTGCGTCAGGATGATTTACCGGAACGCCGCGGTACACATAGGCCACCAGCGGGACGGGTCCCACCGCTTCCTTTATGGTTACTTTGCGTCCTTCCGTTTGCGCCGGTTCGTTCTGCGTAGGCCGATCCTCGATTTTTCCTGACGGCATCCATGCAAAATACTTTCGCGCGAGTGTCTGCGCATCCGCATGCTTTACCCCACCGACGATGACCAGCGTCGCATTCGACGGAACGTACCATCGGTCCCAGAATTGTTGAAGTTCGCTGACCTTCGCCTGCCGCAGCATGGGAATGTTGCCAATGGGCGACCATCGGTACGGGTGTTGCCGGAAAACGATGGGCAAGCCCTGTTCGAGCACCGTGCCATAAGGTTCGTTGATGCCCATCCGGCGTTCTTCTTCGACAACTTTGCGTTCCGTGTCAAAGCCCGGCTGATCCACTTTGAGATACATCAGGCGCTCGGCCTCGAGCCACAGTGCCAACTCCAATTGGTTCGACGGAAGCTGGTTAATGTACGCCGTGTGATCAAATGAGGTGAATGCGTTGCAATCGCCACCGGTCTTGCGAATCAGGCTGAAATGTTCTTCCGGGCCAAGCCGCTCGGTTCCGCGGAACATCATGTGCTCGAACATGTGCGCGAAACCCTGGCGTTCACTATCTTCGTCCTTCGAGCCAACGCCATACCAAACCTGGACCGCGACAATCGGCGAGGAGAAATCCTCAAGTGTGATCACGCGCAAGCCGTTTTCCAGCGTGATGTCCTGAAAATCGAAAAGCCGGGGCGCGTCGGCGTGGGCGAACGAAGATGTCGAGAGCAAAATAGCCATGATTTGTTTCCACATGTTGCACCTTTTTTGAACGAACACGGTCCGATCTAAAACCGTTTTTGGTCCCCGTCACGTCCCGGGGGTATGTAGGTTCCGAATCCCGATAAAGGAAACTATCGGATTTCCAACATCCGGTCTATGGGAATGCGCGCATCACGAATAATATGATCGGGCAATTCGACCTTGTACTGTGTGTGCTGCAACGAAGCCAGGGTGTCCTCGAGCGTTATCTGCGCCATGTGCGGGCACCGGTGGCTGCACAGGCGAAGCATTTCTTTTTCGGGGTTCTCTGCCGCGATATTGTCGCCCATGCTGCATTCGGTGAGTAGAAGATACCGATCGGCATCCGTCTTGCGCACAAACTCGATCATCTGTTTTGTGCTGCCGGAAGCGTCGCTTGCCGCGAGCACTTCGGGACTCACTTCGGGGTGGGACACAATCACAACGTCAGGGAACTGTTTGCGGACGGCCTGCACGTCGTTCACTGTAAATAGCTCATGGACTTCACACCGCGCGTTCCATCCGATAACTGCTTTCTCCGGCAACGGGAGCGCGCCATCGCGCGTCGCGCGAACAAACGGAATACCCACTTCATTCGCGGTATTGTGCGCAAGGTACTCGTCCGGTAGAAAAATAATGTAATGGTGCCCAAGCGCGAGCAAATGCTTCACAACGGCGGTCGCGTTTCCAGAGGTGCAACAATAGTCCGATTCGGCTTTCACGTCCGCGTAGGTGTTCACATAGCTGACCACGGGCGCGCCCGGATATTGCTTGCGCAACATGCGCACGTCTTCCACCGAAATGCCTGCCGCGAGCGAACAGCCAGCTTTCTTCGACGGAATCAGGACAGTCTTTTCGGGATTCAGAATCTTCGCGGTCTCCGCCATGAACTGCACGCCGCAAAACACAATGATGTCCGCGTCTGTTTCCGAGGACACGCGCGAGAGTTCGAGGGAATCGCCGGCGTAATCCGGCACGGAATGAAACAGCGCGGGTTCCATATAGTTGTGGCCGAGGATGACGGCATTCAGTTCGCGCTTGAGCAGATTGATCTCATACGCGAGTCCCGCCTTGATCTGCAGCTCGACATCCGGCACGATTCCAGAGAGCTTTGCGCGCATGCGCGCAAGCGTCTCGTCGCGGCTCGGAGCCTCTTGTACAGTCATCATGCCCGCCATCGCATATCACTTTCTGCGCCGATTCGGCGCGTGGCCAAAACCGCACGCTTTCTCAACAACCGTTGGAAAGCTACACTTCATATCTATTTTACTCGATAAACCACTTGGTCAGCAAATAGCGGTCGTGATCCATGAATCCCAGTTCACGGTAAAGCGACTGCGCATTTGTGTTGGCGCGGTCTACTTCGAGGTGCATGGCGCGCACGCCGCGCTCTTTACATACCAGTTCTGCGAACGCGATTGCGCGACGGCCAATTCCTTGCCTGCGATAGGGCTTGGAAATGAATAATTCATCAAGGAAGGCGTCTACTCCCTGGAATTCCAAGCTGTAGCCGAACGTGACAACGATGTAACCGGCGACACTACCGTCGGCGTTAATAAACCACGCTGAACCGTGCGCGGGGTTGTTCAGCAAACCAGCCAGGGCCGCGCGCGCGTGCGCCTCATCGAATGAAATGGTGTCGTGCGCATACAGTTCACGCATGAGCTTGATAAAGCTGTCGAGGTCCGCGGCGTCCGGCGCAATGAAATCAATCTTCACGGCTATTCCGTACTGACGGTTGAATTCTTTCCATCGAGCGCCGACAGCAGCGTATGCCAGGCGAGGGTGGCGCACTTGATCCGAACGGGAAACTCGCGCACTCCAGCAAACACCGCGAGCCGTCCGGCTTTTTCCTCATCAATGACAGTATCCGGCGAAGAAGTCACCATCTGGTGAAATGACGCAAACAGCGCCTCGGCTTCGCTCCTGGTTTTACCTTTGAGCAGCGTCGTCATGACGGACGCGGACGACTTCGAGATCGCGCATCCCGATCCGGCGAAACTAATATCGTCAATGACTTCGCCATTCATTTTGAGATAGATCATGAAGTGATCGCCACAAAGCGGATTGAACCCTTCGATTTTACTGGTCGCATCCGGCATCTCGCGAAAGTTTCGAGGTTTCTTGTTGTGCTCCAGAATCACCTGTTCGTATAAGGCGCGGTTCGCCCCCATCAATCAAACACCTCTTTGACCTTCCCAATCGCCGCGGAAAGTGCGTCGAGGTCTTCGCGGGAGTTGTAGAACGCGAGCGACGCGCGCGCCGTCGCCGCAATCCCGAAGCGTTGCATGAGCGGCTGGGCGCAATGGTGTCCAGCGCGAATGGCCACGCCCTGTTCGCTGAGAATTTGTCCGATATCGTGCGCGTGCGCGGTGTCCATCGTGAACGAAAGGACTCCTGCCTTTTCGCGCGCAGTGCCGACGATGTGCAGGCCGCTGATCGATTGCAAAAGTTGCGTCCCATACTGTGTCAATTCGTGTTCGTACGCGGCAATGCGGTCCATTCCGATGGAATCGAGATAATCGACTGCCGCGCCCAACCCGATTACGCCTGCGATATTCGGGGTGCCCGCCTCGAACTTGTAGGGAAGTCCGTTGTAGATAGTCTTGTCAAAGGTGACCGAAAGTATCATGTCGCCGCCGCCCATGAACGGAGGCATCCGGTTCAACATTTCGGCGCGGCCATAGAGGACGCCAATACCGGTCGGGCCGAACATTTTGTGTCCGGAGCAGGCGTAAAAGTCGCACCCGATGTCCTGAACGTTTAAGACCATGTGCGGGGCGGCCTGGGCGCCATCGATTAGCACGGGAATGCCGTGCTGATGCGCCATGGCCGTGATTTCCTTGACGGGATTGATCGTACCGAGGGCATTCGAGACGTGCGCCATACTCACCAGTTTCACGCGGGGCGACAGGAGCTTTTCGTACTCCTCCATGATGAGTTCGCCGCTATCCGTGATGGGGACCACCCGGAGCTTCGCGCCCGTCTCTTCGCAAAGCATTTGCCAGGGCACGATGTTCGAGTGATGCTCCATCGCGGAAATCAGAATCTCATCGCCCTCGCGGATGTTCGGGCGGCCATAGGAGTGCGCGATAAGATTGATCGCCTCGGTCGTGCCACGGGTAAAAATGATTTCGCAACTCAATGGAGCCCGGAGAAACCGCTGCATTTTCATGCGGGCGTCTTCGTAGGCGCTCGTGGCGATTTCGCTGAGATAGTGCATTCCGCGATGCACGTTCGAGTTCTGCGCTTCGTAGTAGTGACGCTCCGTCTCGATCACCGATCGCGGCTTTTGACTGGTCGCGGCATTATCGAGATAAATAAGGTCCTTACCATGACGGCGGACGTGCAGCACGGGGAAATCATCGCGGATGCGCGCGATCTCTACCGCGCTCAATGGTGGACGGCGGGGCGGGGTCGCCGGAGCTGATGGTGTAACAGTGGCCATGACACTTATCCTGGTATGGGGCTGTATGTGTTGAACACAAACCGTTCGAGGCGTTCGCGGACCGGAGTAACTTCGATCTGTTCCACAACTTCGTCGGCAAAGCCATAGGTGAGCATTCCCAGCGCCATCGCCTCGCTCATCCCGCGCGTGCGAAAGTAAAAAACCAGCTCGTCGGGCGGACGGCCAACCGTCGCGCCGTGCGTGCATTTCACGTCGTCCGCGAAGATTTCGAGCAGGGGTTTCGTGTCTATCGTCGCCTTGTCGGACAACAGCATATTTTGGTTCAACTGGTTCGAATCCGTTTTTTGCGCAACACGGTGTACATAGACTTTTCCGCTGAAGACTGCGTGGCTTTTGTCGTCCAACACGCCCTTATACCCAATCCAGCTCGTGCAGTTGGGCTTGGCATGTTCAATGGCGATGGGATTATCCACCAGTTGGTCGCCGTGGGTCATGTACAACCCCTTCAACGAACAATGCGCGCCTTCACCATCGAGCAGGGTCTTGACCTCATTCCGGATAATTCTTCCAGATTGACTGATCGCAACGGAATTAAATGTCGCGCCTCGATCCAACCGGACCGTCGTGGTCGCAAGGTGATATGCTTCGCTGGACTCGTTGATGAGCTTGCACAGAGTCAACGCGGCGTTCTCCCCCACACTGATCTCCGTGACCGCGTTGGTGAGATAGCGGGCGGAAGTCTCCAGCGCAACATGGCTCTCTACCACCGTCGCGCGCGCCCCGGAGTCCAGCACAAACAGATTGCGCGGGTGGCGCGCAGAGTCCGCGACGCGACCGGTGTTCAACATTAATAGGTGGATCGGTTGTTCAATCGAGATATCGGCTGCAACGTGAACGAAGGCGCCATCCAACAGAAACGCCGTGTTCAGCGCGCTGAAAGCGTTCGCAGATCCATTCAGATGTTTTGACAGATGCGGTTCAACCAGCGCCCCGTGTGTTGAAATGGCTTCGCGCAAACTGATCGCCGTAACGCCGGCATGGCGTCGCGACAGTTCATTCGATAGAAATCCGTCTACAAAAACCAGTTCGGTCCAACTGCCGTCACCGTACCGGAAGGACGCAACGGCGTCTTCGCCGATCGCGCCGGCAGCGGAGGTCTGTGTTTGAAATTGCGTGCGCAGGATCGGCGCAATATTCGTAAACCGCCACTCTTCCATGCGGCGATGGGGCAATTCGAGTTCCGCGAAACGCGCCGCATAGGCCACGCGAATCGCGCGCGCCCAGTCGGGACCGTCGCCGCTGGTCTTACCGATATCCGATAAAAAGGCGGCTTTCTCGTCGATGGTATGTTCTTTTTTCGCCATGACGCACTGCTACCCCTCGCTGCCTTCCGCGCCCACGAGCACTTCTTCTTTCAGCCAATCGTACCCTTTGGCTTCCAGTTCTAGGGCAAGTTCCTTGCCGCCCGATTTGGCGATGCGGCCTCGCCAGAGCACATGCACGAAGTCCGGTACGATGTAGTTCAGCAATCGCTGATAGTGCGTCACGATGATCATTGAGCGCTGGGGACCGCGCAGCCGGTTCACACCGTCGGCGACAATTCGCAACGCGTCAATGTCGAGACCGGAGTCGCTTTCGTCCAGAATCGCGAGTTTCGGTTCGAGCACCGCCATCTGCAAAATTTCGTTGCGCTTTTTCTCGCCGCCCGAGAAACCTTCGTTCACCGGCCGGTCCGCGAATTTGTGGTCGATAGCGACGAGGTCCATTTTCTCTTTCAAAAGATCGCGGAATTCGAGCGCGTCCAGTTCATCCAGCCCGTGGCTCTTGCGAATTTCATTCAGACCCGCCTGGAGAAAATAGGCATTCGATATGCCCGGAATTTCGACCGGATACTGAAACGCCATGAACACACCGAGGCGCGCGCGCTCTTCGGCAGGCATTTCGAGCAGGTCTTGTCCGAGGAATGTCACGCCGCCTTCGGTGACTTCATACTGTTCGTTGCCGCTCAACACCTGCGCGAGCGTGCTCTTGCCGGAGCCGTTCGGGCCCATGATGGCGTGCACTTCACCAAAACCAATTTTCAAATCCACGCCGCGAAGAATTTCGTTTCCTTCAACGTTCGCGTGGAGGTTCGTAATCTCCAGCATCGCTTACCCTACGCTCCCTTCCAGACTGACGTTCAACAGCTTGGTCGCCTCGACCGCAAATTCCATGGGCAGATGATCAAATACTTCCTTGCAAAAACCGTTCACCACCATCGAAATCGCGTCTTCGGTGCCGATGCCCCGCTGTTTGCAGTAGAACAACTGCGTTTCGCTGATTTTCGACGTCGATGCTTCGTGTTCAACACTCGAGGTGTTGTTGCGCACTTCGATATACGGAAACGTGTGCGCGCCGCACTGGTTGCCAATGAGCAGCGAGTCGCACTGCGTATAGTTCCGCGCCTTGGCGGCTTTCGGCATTACCATCACCTGTCCGCGATAACTGTTGTTGCCGTGCCCCGCGGAAATCGTCTTGGAAATGATCGTGCTCTTGGTGTTGCGGCCCATGTGAACCATCTTCGTGCCGGTGTCCGCCTGTTGATAGTTGTTGCTCACTGCCACCGAGTAAAACTCGCCCACCGAGTTGTCGCCAATCAACAGGCAACTCGGATACTTCCAGGTAATCGCCGAACCGGTCTCGACCTGGGTCCACGAGATGCGGGAATTTACGCCCTGGCATTTGCCTCGTTTCGTGACAAAGTTGTAGATGCCGCCTTTACCTTCCTTGTCGCCGGCGTACCAGTTCTGCACCGTCGAATAATTGATCGTCGCGTTGTCGAGCGCAATCAATTCCACCACCGCGGCGTGCAACTGATTCTCGTCGCGCATCGGCGCCGTGCAGCCCTCGAGATAGTTCACCGAACCGCCATCTTCCGCGATGATCAGTGTCCGCTCGAACTGACCCGTCTCCGCAGCGTTTATGCGGAAATACGTCGAAAGGTCCATCGGGCACTTCACGCCCTTCGGGATATAACAAAATGAACCGTCGCTGAACACCGCGCTGTTGAGCGCGGCGAAGAAGTTGTCATTTGCCGGCACCACGGAGCCCAGATACTTCCGCACCAAATCCGGGTGCTCCAACACGGCTTCGGAGAACGAACCGAAAATCACGCCGCGCTTCTTGAGTATGTCCTTGTGCGTCGTAGCGACGGACACGCTGTCAAAAACCGCGTCCACCGCGACGCCCGTGAGGCGCTTCTGTTCGTCCAGCGGAATGCCCAGTTTCTCGAACGTCTCCAACAGTTCTTTGTCGACTTCATCCAGGCTGTTCAGTTTTTTCTTTTCGCGCTTGGGCGCGGAATAGTACCGCTGCTGCTGATAGTCAATCGCGGGATACGATACGTTGGCCCACGAAGGTTCTTTCATGGTCAGCCAGTGGCGATACGCTTTGATGCGCCAATCCAGCATCCACGACGGCTCTTCTTTGCGCGCGGAAATCTTGGCGATGACTTCTTCATTCAGGCCGGGATCAAAGGTCTCCGCCTCAATATCGGTTGACCACCCGTATTTATACGACTGATTGGCCATTTCCGCGATTTCGCGCGTACTCTGTTCAACCCGCGTGCCGGTATATTCCGGACCATCGAGCGCGTTATCTAACTTGCCCATCTCTTTTACCTCTGGTCTTGGAACCCCATAGTATACGCTGATTGGGATTCCGAGGCCACTTTCGCATTCGAATACATCGCCGTTTACAAATCCGCGTCCTGAGCCGGATTGTCCTTCCTTGGGAACAACATCAAATATACTGAAAATATTCCCCGGAAAAGTCGCCGCCAATTCGGACTACCGATAGTCAAGCACCGTGGCTCGCGTCCAATACTTTCCAAAACCCTTCAAAAATTCCTGGTGAATCGGGTCTGCCAAGTACCTTTCCAAGGCCGCGTCGTCGAGAAGGATGATCGTCAAACCAATGCTGTAGCTATCGTCGATAACAGGCCGGTTGCCTGCCAACGGTCTTCCGTAGCTCAACGAAATAACGCCGTCGATCTTACGCAATGATTCCAAACCCTGTTGAAAAGCCGCCACGTTCTCATCGGTCAACTCGTGACTCAGCCAGAAATACACCGCGTGCGTTACGGGCTTGTCCGCGTATTCCGTTGCTGATGGCGGTGCATCAGAGGAAAAACTGTCAATAACCCCAATCTCTTTTCCATCCGGCTGAAACGCGATCGCCTCGGCTTTCCACGACGTCTCGCCAACACTCACCCGCATATACTGATTGACCAAACCGGCCGTGTATCCCGTCAGATTCTGCGCGCCGCCGACAGTCATGTGCGGCCAATCCTTCACGACTTTTTCGCCGTGATCGAGCCAGCTACCGCCGCCGGTGATGCAGTAGTAGACTCCGTTCTTGTAGCCGCGCTCGTACTCGTGGGTGTGACCGCTGAAGCATGCATCCACGCCGTATCGTTCCATCAGCGGCACAAGCTGCGACCGTTGCGTCGATTCACCGTCGATCCACAGCTCGCAATACGGCGGCTCGTGGATAAACAGGAAAGTAAACTTCGCGTTCTGGTTCGCCTTCAAATCCTTTTCGAGCCAGTGGAAAATATCCGGATATTGCGTAGCATAGTCGATGCACACAAAGTGACACCCGGCGTAATCAAAGGAATAACTGCCATAACCTGCGTCGTAGCCAGGAATGTCTTCGCTTGGAAAGGACGCAAACTTCCGCAGCACCGCTCCACGGTAATCGTCGTGATTGCCCCACGCAACGAAGAACGGTTTCTTTGTGCCGAGATACCGCGCCACGCGATCTAGATAAAACTTGCGCGTGTCTTCATATGCACCTCCATCTTCCGCCATGTCTCCGCAGGCCACACCAAACGCCGCGTCGGACGCCGCCATGTGGCGCATCATGCTGTTAGTTGGCTCATAGGGATCGGCCTCATACGATCCTTTGTTGTGTCCCTGGCTATCGCTCCACACGCCGAATGTGAAGGGCGCAGCCGAATCCGGTGAGGTTGTAAAAGAGAGTGTTTTCTCTTCGTGATAGCTCTCGTCCCCCCGCGGCCCATGCGGATCGAGCATCACGGTGGCCGAATACGTCGTGGAAGGTTCGAGACCGAATAAGACGACCTTGTAAATGTAGGTGCCAAACCCGGAAGGCTGGACGTCTGCACCCCAACCATCACGCCTGCCGTCAATCCGGACGCTACCAAGTACCGGTTCGTTGATCTCCCACATGAGCGTGACGCCGTCTTTCTTCAGATTCATCATGTACGGCGCGGTAAGCATGACAACCCGCGGTTCACCGGCAACGTCAATTTCAGCGTACAAAGTGGACGATTCCGCTCCGTATTCATCCTGAAGCTTAAGGTATAGGCCAAATCCCATGGGATAGTTGAAAGTATGCGTCATCGATATCTTTTCCTCTGGTCTTTGAAGTTCAGACCAGGTCATAAGTGGACGCCCGTCCCACGCGCAAAGCTGGTATCTAATACGGTCGCCCTCTTTATCGGCTACGGAAAACTCGAAGGAAACGGGCTCTCCCGTCTTTGCGCGTTTCTTCTCGGGTTTTCCGGTAAAGACCGGCGCCGTATTTTCCGGACGCTCAGGCCGCAGGCGCCCAATACTTTTGATGTCCGCTGCCAACAGTGCGTGGTCGTATACAGCAATGCGCGATACCGTTAGTGGATGTTCACCCTCAGGATCGGAAAAAAACAGCACAACCTCAGGATCCAGCGAATAACGACGGTTGATGTCCTGCGGCGCGCCGGTAACAACACATTCACCGTTGAGGTACAGGTCATATCGCCCCGCATCGAGATCGGCCGCGACAATAAACCGGTACCATTCGCCGGGAACGAATGAAAACTGCGGCGACCAGCCAACGAACCCAGCGCCGATCACCCCCTCACGGTTCAGGGTTATAATTTCGCCCCCATCGATGTTGGCCAGATCGGTTTGAAATATGCCGTGACTGCGCGTATCAACGCCGGTTTTGAAATCAACAACAAAGGTATACGCGTTAATGCGTGTTTGCCCCGGCGCCGTCGGAATGCCATGCTGCGCGCGATAGAAACTTCCAACGCCAATCGCATACGCCCCGTCGCCGGTAACGTGCCCTTCAACAGTCGCATGCGTGCCTTGCAATTCGAGATCCGCGCCAACACTCGCTGCAAGCGGTTTCCCTGCATCGTTAAACTCCCACAACCCTGTTGGTTGAGGCAAGGCGTCTGCCTTGACAACCCAAGAGCTCAACAGGACGCAGGCGAAAAAGAAAACGGCCCTTCTCATAAGTCCCCCTAGATTCGTTCGATATGAAGTTTGGATATCAGACCGTACATCCCCCTAAATCCCCCTTCAAAGGGGGACTTTGAAGATCGATTATGCGTGTGACTTTTGCCCAGCAATTGCGATTCATGACACTAGCGTGAGTCCCACTAGCCTAACAGCCCGTGGCAGAAGTCCAAAATGACCATTTCGATATCGAAAAACGCCTTACTTTCCGGGGGTCAGAACGCATCAAAATTACTTCGAAAATGTCTATTTCGATATCGAAAAACGCCCTATTTTCCAGGGGTCGGAACGCATCAAAATTACTTCTGCCACGGGCTGCTAAGCCCTCCTTGCTTAAGTCCCCCTTTGAAGGGGGGGTGGGGGGATGTTCTTCTTACGTTCCCAATCCATCGCCACATATTCACTTGAACCTCCCAACGGCCAAAATAAAATCAGGCGCCCCCGCCATTATGCGAAGGCGCCTGATAACATTCGAGATTCCCGATTAATACCGGTAATGCTCAGGCTTGTACGGACCTTCCGCGGAAATGCCGAGATATTTCGACTGCTTCTCCGTTAATGTCTCCAGCTTCGCGCCGAGCTTTCCGAGGTGCAACCGCGCGACTTCTTCATCCAGCTTCTTCGGCAGCGTGTACACCTTGCCGATTTCGTATTTCTCCGTCTCAGTCGCGAGCGAGATTTGCGCCAGCGTCTGGTTCGAGAACGAGTTGGACATCACAAACGACGGATGACCCGTTGCGCAACCAAGGTTCACCAAACGCCCGCGCGCAAGCAGCACGATCGCCTTGCCGTTCGAGAAAATAAATTTATCCACCTGCGGCTTAATTTCAAGTTCTTTCACGCGCCCGGCCTTCACTTCATTCTCCAGCCACGCGACTTCGATTTCGGAATCGAAGTGGCCGATGTTGCACAGAATTGCCTCGTCTTTCATGGCGACAAAATGCTCGCCGCGAATCACGTCGCAGCAGCCTGTCGTGCTCACAAAAATATCGCCCTGCGGCACGGCCTCGGCCATCGTAACGACCTGATACCCTTCCATGCAGGCCTGCAACGCGCAAATGGGATCGATTTCGGTGATCAACACGCGCGCGCCAAGACCTTTCATCGCCGCCGCGCAACCCTTGCCCACATCGCCGTAACCGGCAATCACGACGACCTTGCCCGCGACCATGACGTCCGTCGCCCGCTTGATGCCGTCCGCCAATGATTCGCGGCAACCGTACAGGTTGTCGAACTTCGACTTCGTAACCGAATCGTTCACGTTAATCGCGCGGGTGCGGAGTTTTCCAACGTTCATCATTTGGTACAGCCGATGAACGCCCGTCGTCGTTTCCTCGGAAACGCCGATCCAGTTCTGCACGTACTCGCGCCACTTGTTTGGATTTTCCGCGTGTACGCGATGCAGCAATTCGTCGATGATCTGAATCTCCGGATTCGACGTATCGATCTTCGGCAGCGCGCCCGTCCGTTCGAATTCTTCTTCAAAATCGCAGCCGCGATGAATCAGCAACGTCGCGTCGCCGCCGTCGTCCACAATCAAGTGCGGACCCGACCCGTCCGGCCACGTGAGCGCCTCCAGCGTATAGTCCCAATACTCCTGCAAGGTCTCGCCCTTGATCGCGAACACCGGAACGCCGGTCTTCGCAATGGCCGCCGCCGCGTGGTCCTGCGTCGAGAAAATGTTGCAGCTCGCCCAGCGCACGTCCGCGCCCAGCGCGACCAGCGTCTCGATCAGCACCGCCGTCTGGATCGTCATGTGCAACGAACCCGTCACCCGCTGCCCTTTCAACGGCTGCGCGGACGCGTAGCGATCGCGAATCGAAATCAACCCCGGCATCTCCTTCTCGGCGATGTCGATTTCCTTGCGGCCCCAGTCCGCCAACTTCATATCCGCAATCTTGTACTGCGGCGTTTTTGTAGCCGTTACCACTGCCATTACATCGTCTCCTCGTTCAACGCTTCTTTACCGTTTTGCTTCGGACACCCTGGACCACTATTTCGCACACTTCCACGGGCCGCTCAATGCCCATGAAATTTACCTTCACAAACTTTCCCGCGGGCACCGGCGACTCGATCCCACGCACCACGCTTGCCGGCGCCGCAATCCCGCTCGCCGTTTTCGACTCGGCCCATTCCATCGTGAGGAACGCAATGTTCACCGTCTCGCCCATGATGTCGGGCCGCGCATATTCCGGATGGCCAACAGACCCGAGATAAATCTCGCCACTGCTCAGGCCGACCCGCAGGTCCTCGCCTACCATCGCCTTTCCCTCGATCGCCGCGCGCAACGCCCGATCACGGTGCGCGGCGCCGGAGAAAAACGCGAGATAACGGTCGCCCATGTATTTCACCGGCACGCCGTCGTGCCGCAATGTCAATTCCGTCATCTGGTAAAACATGCCGTTCGCCCAGATCGCGAAATCGCGCGCGCGCATGTTCAGCGAACGCTCGTACGCGCCCGCCACGCTCGATACCAGCACCGTCGCCTCGAACACGTCACGCCCGGATTCCCCGACACCCAATAACCAGTCCACCGACACGCCCAGCAACTTAACAAGTCCGCCCAGCACCGCAATGTCCGGCGCGTTCTCGCCGCGCTCCCATTTCGATACCGCCTGCGGACTAATGTTCAGCGCATTCGCAACGTCCTGTTGCTTCAGCCCGCGCTTCTCCCGCTGACCACGTATCCGTTTCGCCAAGTCGGGAAGAAACATAATTGCGCGCGCAAGCCTCCAAAGCGTTGAGAAAAGTTTAGCCTACACCCACAAACTGCGCAATAACGATATGGTTGTGCCGATTGCCGTTCCAGTTGAGCCAGATTGCTAAAAGGGCCATCCCGCGACGCTGCATACGCCTGGGATGGCCCTGGATTCTAACCGATTCCGCCAATTGCGGTACTGTTACTTGATAAACAGCATCTCCTGGTACGTCGGGAGCGGCCATAGGTCGTCGGCGATGATGCCTTCGAGTTCATCAACTACCGCGCGAAGCCCCTGCATCGCGGGGATGACGGAGTCGCGACAATAGTCGCAGGCATGGTGCGCTTCCGCGGGCACGGCCTTGCGCTTTTCGTCGAGCGCTCGGATCGTCGCGTGAAGATTGGCCACGAGCGTGGTGACGTAGGTCAACGTTTCCGCGTCGGCCTTGATGCCGACTGCGTTGAGGTTGGCGAGGCTGATGGCAAGTTCGCTTTGATACCGGATCGCCGCCGGGAAGATCATGGTCTTGGCGATTTCGAGCATGAGGTTTGCTTCGACCTTGATCGTCTTCACGTATTGTTCGGCGTAAACTTCGTAGCGGCTTTCGGTCTCGCGGCGCGAGAGAACTTTGTACTTTTCGAACAAGGCGATGACTTCTTCCGATTTGATCACCGGCAAGGCGTCGGGCGAGGCCTGCAAGTTCGGAAGGCCTCGTTTGGCCGCTTCCTTGTGCCAGGCTTCTGAATAGCCGTCTCCGTTGAATACGACGGCTTCACTCTCGGCATAGACGGTCTTGATCAGGGATTCAACGGCCTTGCCGAGTTTTTCCGGCGTGCTCGTGTCTGCCTTCTCCAGAAGGTCCGCGCAGTATTGCAGCGATTCCGCCATGATCGTGTTGAGCGCGACGAGCGGTCCGGCGATGGATTGGCTCGAACCGACGGCGCGGAACTCGAAGCGGTTGCCGGTAAACGCCATCGGGCTCGTGCGATTGCGGTCGCCGGAGTGGCGTGGAATGGACGGCAGCACATCGACGCCGACGTGCAACACATCTCGTTTCGATTGCACTGGCTTGCCTTTCGCAATGGACTCGATGATCTCGGTGAGTTCGGCGCCAAGAAACACCGAAATGATCGCCGGGGGCGCTTCGTTCGCGCCGAGCCGGTGATCGTTCGATGCCGTCGCGACGACGGAACGAAGCAGCGGCGACCAATGATAGACCGCGCGGATCATCGCCATGCAAAACACGAGGAACTGCGCGTTTTCCGCGGGGGTATCACCCGGATCGAAGAGGTTGCCCGCGAGGGATGATCCCATCGAGTAGTTCAGGTGTTTGCCGGAGCCGTTCACGCCGACGAACGGTTTTTCGTGGAACAAACAGACCATGCCGTATTTCTCGGCGAGGCGCTTGAGCGTGACCATGATGAGCTGCTGATGATCAGTTGCGAGGTTCGCATACTCGAACACCGGCGCAAGTTCGTATTGGCTCGGCGCGACTTCGTTGTGGCGCGTCTTGATGGGAATGCCAAGCTTGAAGCATTCACGTTCGACCTCGAACATATAGGCAAGCACCCGCTCGGGGATCGCGCCGAAATAATGGTCCTCGAATTCCTGTCCCTTGGGCGGCGCCGCGCCGAACAGGGTGCGTCCCGCGTTGATCAGATCAGGCCGGGCAAAGTAGAAGTTTTTGTCGATCAGGAAGTATTCCTGTTCGGCGCCGGCTGTGCTCGATACAAATGCGCCGTGCGTTCCAAACTGTTTGAGAACTCGTTGCGCCTGCGCGTTGAGCGCCTGCATCGAACGGAGTACAGGGGTCTTTTTGTCGAGCGCCTCGCCGGTCCATGATACGAAGGCCGTGGGAATGCAGAGGGTTGTGCCATTCGGGTTCTCGAGGATATACGCCGGGCTGGTGACGTCCCAGATGGTGTATCCGCGCGCCTCGAAAGTCTGCCGGATGCCGCCGGAGGGAAACGACGAGCCGTCGGGTTCGCCCTGGATCAACGTCTTTCCGTCGAACTCGGCGACGGTCCCGCCGTTGCCGTCGGGACTAAAGAACGAGTCGTGTTTTTCCGCGGTCAACCCTGTGAGCGGGTAGAAAACGTGGGCGTAATGCGTCGCGCCTTTCTCCAAGGCCCAGGATTTCATTTCGGTTGCGACGGCGTCGGCGGTGCTCGCGTCGAGTATCGACTTGGTTTCGATAGTATCCTTCAAAGACTTGTACACGGCTTTCGGGAGGCGCTTTTGCATGACCGGCAAACTGAATACGTTTTCGCCGAAAAGCGTTCCGGTCGGCACTTCGGAAAACGGGACGCTGCAACCCGCCGACGACTGATTCACCGCGCGTGCGATTGCTGATGTTCTTGCTGAATTTCCGCTCATGACATTTCCATTATTCATTGGTTAAAAGCCCGGCAACCAATTGCGTCGGTATTTGCACCGCGCGCGCAACGGCTACGTGTTAAAGGTTTCAGTTGATCAGAATAGTACGTTTACGTAGCTTTCCCGGCGAAATGTTACGAATATGATAGCCTCCTCTATTGTCTGCGCCTGTCCCTGCGCGCACCGTCCACGCTGCACCATTTAAACAAACCGGGTGATAATACACGGGTTCCGTCGTGATCGGTAATGCGGGATTGTGCCGCAATCGGCCGATAAACGTCAGGTGGTTTTAAGGGAGCAAACACCATGCCGACGCGCGGCGCAGCATGGTACGATATGGAACCGCAACTGAGGAGTTTGGCCGCAATGATTTTCCAATTACCTTGGCGCACACGCGCGGGCGCGCTCGTGTTCGCACTGCTGAGCGCGGCGCACGCAGACGTTGGGTTTACAAGAACCAGCGGCGCGGTCGAAATCCGTATCGACGACAAGCAGTTTGCGACCTACCGATGGGCTGATCCGGAGATCGCGCGCCCGTACTTCTGCAATGTGTATGCGCCAAATGGAACCGTGGTGACCCGGACCCATCCGCCCGATCCGGTCATCAATAAGGATAACGCGGACCATGAAACGATGCATCCGGGTATCTGGCTCGCATTCGGAGACGTTAACGGACTCGACGTGTGGCGCAACAAGGCGCGGGTACGGCATGTCCGCTTCGCGCAGGAACCGGATACCGACGATACGCACGGCTACTTCACCGTGGTCAATGCCTATGAACCGTTGGAAGGATCATCCGCCGCGGGCATTCAGGAAGTGTGCAAATACGATATTTATCCGCTCGACATGGGCTGGTTCCTGATTGCGCAATCCGTGTTTCGGCCAGCCGCGGCAGGGTTCCGTTTTGGCGATCAGGAGGAAATGGGTTTGGGCGTGCGCGTGAACACGCCGATCACCGTCAAGTTCGGGTCGGGCGCGCTTCTCAACAGCGAAGGCGGCCGCAATGAATACGGGACTTGGGGCCAGCGCGCGAAGTGGTGCAGCGCATTTGGCAGCGTTAATGGAAGTATCGCCGGTTTAACGGTGATGCCTGGCCCCGGGAACTTCCGGCAGTCCTGGTTTCACTCTCGCGATTACGGCTTGATTGTCGCCAATCCGTTCGGCAAAAAAGCAATGACTGCGGCAGAGAAACCGGAGGTCGCACCCGATGTTACACCGGTCGCGCCCGGCGAAGAGTTCAGGCTTGCGTTTGGCGTGTTTGTTTTTTCAGGCGAGACCCCGCCTGACAACGCGACTGCGTATGAATGGTTTCAGGAGTTGTTGGGACAGAGCGAACCGCCGGCTGCGATAGCACCGTAAGATTGCTTGCTTCGCAAACAGCCGTCATCGCACAGACCGGACCGGTGCCGGTGCGGACTGCACTGCGGGCGAACTATATGGCGTGACCGGCGCTAGGCCATCGCTCTCCCGCGGAATGAGCGCATCCATGACATACCCCGCTAAGATTAATATGGCTGCCAGGGCAAACCCCACGCCGATAAACACTTGGAACATGCGTTTCAACCGCCGTTCGCGCTCGAAATCGATATTGTAGGGGTTGGCGGGATCGCTCCCCGGCGGGGATTTCGGCGTATTCGTATTAGACACTTGCGCATTGCCTTCCATTAACTTGTTTGGCTTACCGGCAATGGTAACCGCGCTGACGGGCTAAGGCAAGGGATCGGGGACAGCCACGGGCATCCAAACGCGATGCCCGTGACAGTCCCCTACGCGCAGTTGCGTCATAACGCGCGCCCGGTTACTCTATCCTCATGCAGTATCCCGGCATCAGAACGTGTTCCTGGCAAGGATTATCGATCCTCCTGCTGAGTATTTTTCTGGCGCCCATTCCCCTCCGCGCGGGCGACGATTCGATTCAGGCGCTCAAGACGTCCCTCGATGCCTTGCAAACTGACCGTGAGGCGTTGTTGCGCCGTTTGGAGTCGATAGAAAACGCCATCACCCAGCCCGCGGCGCCCAAGCAGGCCGAGCGGGTAATTACGAGCGAGGACCGCGCATTCTGGTCGTTTCAACCACTGACCCGCGCTCCGGCTCCAGTGGTGAGGAACACCGAATGGCCGCGCAACGCGATTGACGGTTTCATTCTCTCGGAACTCGAGGCTAAGGGAATTACCCCGGCGAACGAGAGCAGTCCCGCAAAACGAATCCGGCGGCTTTACTACGATGTTATCGGGTTACCCCCGACTCCCGAAGCTGTGGCGGCGTTCGAGACGAATCCTACGCAGACCGCCTACGCCAAGGTCGTTGACGAATTGCTCGCAAGTCCCCGCTATGGAGAACGATGGGCCAGACATTGGCTCGATGTCGCCCGCTATGCGGACAGCGATGGCTACGAATTCGATCTCGAACGCCCAAACGCTTACCACTACCGCGACTTCGTGATTCGCGCGTTTAATGAAGACTTGCCGTTCAACACTTTCGTGAAATGGCAACTCGCCGGCGACGAGCTCGCGCCGGATACGCCGATGGCCTTGGCGGCGACGGGATTCTGCACGAGCGGACCCACCATCGACAATCAACAAAGCGAACTGAACCGTTACGACGAACTCGACGACATGTTGTCGACGACCAGTGTTGCGTTTCTCGGCATGACCGTGTCTTGCGCGCGATGCCATGATCACAAGTACGACGCCATACCCACGCGCGACTATTACCGCATGCTTTCCGCGTTCGCGACCACCAAGCGGCACAGCGCATTGCTTGCGCCGCGCGCGGAAGCTGATGCCTATACGAAACAGCTTGCGGAATGGGAAGCGAAAATGCACACCGCGCGCGCGGTTATTGATGGCTTGTTCGCGCCGGTGCGTGAATCTTTGAAGGCGTCAAAGATTCTCGCGTTGCAGGCATCCGACGCAGACAAAGCCCTGTTGCAGGCGCCTGCCGACGATAAAAATGATGCACAAAAAGCGGCGATAAAAACCTTCGGCGAGGCCATCAAAGTCAACGATGACGAAGTGCGCAAGGTTCTCGATAGTGATATGCGCGAGACGGTTGCTGAAGCGGATCGTGCCCTCGCCGCGATCGAATTGGAGAAACCACAATCACCGCCGGTGGCATTGACACTGACCGATTCCAAACCTGTTCCCGAGGAAAGCTTTCTGTTGGCGCGAGGCAACCCCGACGCAAAGTCCGAAAAAGTCGCGCTGGGTTTCTTGAGTGTACTGCCCGGTGAAGGCGATGCGCGTTTCTCTCCTGAAACGCGCCGCGGAACTGACGCGCCCACGACATTTCAGCGCGCCGCGCTTGCAGACTGGATGACGGACGTGGAGCACGGGGCTGGCCGTCTGACCGCCCGCGTGATCGTCAACAGGCTTTGGAACCATCATTTCGGGCGCGGAATCGTTAGTACGCCGAATGATTTCGGCAAACAGGGAGACCGCCCCACGCACCCCGAATTATTGGATTGGCTCGCAATCGAGTTTGTCGAGAATGCATGGAGCCTGAAACATATTCAACGGCTTATCCTTTTGAGTGCAACATACCAGCAGTCGTCCGAGTTCAACGAATCGAATGCAGCGCAAGACCCGGACAACCACTTCCTCTGGCGGTTTACGCCGCAGCGGCTCGAAGCTGAAATCATTCGCGACGCGACCCTCTCGATCACGAATTGCCTAAATCAAAGGATGTACGGGCCGGGAGTTTACCCACACATGCCCGCGGACGCGGTCGCCACAGGCTCAACGCCCAAGTGGCCGTTGAATGCCACGGACGGCCCGGATACGTGGCGCCGGAGCGTCTACGTATTCGTGCGCCGCTCCGCGCGGATGCCCATGATTGAGACCTTTGATGCGCCTGACACTGTAGTCAGTTGCGGACGCCGGCTTTCGACCGTGACCCCCACGCAGTCCCTGGTGCTGATGAACAGCGCGTTTTCCAACGGGCAGGCGACATTTTTCGCGGAGCGTATTCGCGAGGAAGTAGGAGAGGCTCCCACCGACTGGGTGTACCGCGCGTATCTCCTGGCCCTCAATCGCGCGCCAAGCGACGCCGAACTCGCATTGTCCTTGGGATTCATTGAGAAGCAAATTCAACGGCACCACCGGCAGGAAACCGCGAAAGTCCGGGCCAACGCATACGCGCTGCGGGACAAGGATATTCAGCAGGCCGCCCTGACTGACTTCGCGCAGGTTGTCCTCTGCCTCAACGAATTCGTATATGTCGATTAGGCGTCTCCCAGCGAAAATTGCATGGGATAGGATGGTATGAGAATGAATGAAGATACGCACAACGAATGCGATTTTGGACGTAGCCAGATAGCGACCACGCGGCGGGAGTTTTTGGCCCGGACCGGCGCGGGATTCGGCATGCTCGGTCTTGCGGGTATGTTGCAATCGAACGCGCAAGCCGCCAGTCCATTCACCGTTCGCAATGCCCAGTTTGCGCCGAAGGCGAAGTCCGTCATCTTCCTGTTCATGTATGGCGGACCGAGCGGCTTCGATCTCTTTGATTACAAACCTGACCTCGACAAGTTTGATGGCCGCAAACTAGATTGGAAAGGCGAACTCAAACCGTTTAGTCCAAATCCCGGTCCGTTGATGAAGAGTCCATACGCATTCAAACAATACGGGCAAAGCGGCGCGTGGGTCTCGGACAAGTATCCCGCGGTCGCGCGGTGCGTCGACGATATCGCGTTCATCAAGTCCTGCTACGCTGGCAGTAACAATCACGCGCCCGCGCTGTTTCAGATGAACACGGGCTATATTCGCGTGGGATATCCAAGCATTGGTTCGTGGCTGACGTATGGCCTGGGTACGGAAAACCAGAACCTGCCCGGTTATGTCGTGATGTATGACCCGCGCGGGGGTCCCATCGGTGGTCCGCAGAACTGGGGCTCGGGCTTCTTGCCGAGCTCGTATCAGGCAACGCCGCTGCGGTCGAACGGTACGCCAATCATCAACCTTGAACGCCAACGTGGATTGAACGATGAACAGCAGCGGGCGCAACTCGATTTGCTCGCGCAACTCAACCAGGCGCACTTCGAGCAGCACCCGGGCGAAGCGGACCTCTCCGCGCGCATCGAAAGTTTTGAGCTGGCGTATCGCATGCAAATGGCCGCGCCCGAAGCCGTCGAGATTGCAAAAGAAAATGATGAGACGAAACAACTCTACGGTCTCGATCAGGAAAAGACGAAGTATTTCGGAAGCCAATTGCTAATTGCGCGCCGCCTGGTCGAACGTGGCGTCCGGTTTGTTCAGGTGTATAGCGGCGGCGGGCATCAACAGGACAGTTGGGATGCGCACAACGGGTTGATCGAGAATCACGACATGCATTGCGCGGAAACGGACGTGCCCATGGCGGGGCTGCTTACCGATCTCAAACGCCGCGGCCTGCTGGATTCGACGCTCGTGATCTGGGGCGGAGAATTCGGCCGCTTGCCGGTTTCGCAGAACGGCATCGGCCGCGACCACAATCCCGACGGGTTCCTGATGTGGATGGCGGGCGGCGGAATTAAAGGCGGCACGAGCTTCGGCGAAACCGATGAAGTCGGATACAAAGCCGCGGTCGATCCCGTCTCCGTGAACGATCTTCACGCCACCGTTCTAGCGTTGTCAGGTATCGATCATGAAAAGCTCACGTATACGCACAACGGACGCAACTTCCGTCTTACGGACGTGGCGGGTAACGTCTTGCACAAAATTATTGCGTAATTCTCTTACGTGCGCTTGTGCTGGGCGAAGAACTCCCAAATCACGTCCGATGCTTTGATATCGTAGGTCGTGTTGCCCATCAAAATATCCGGCAGATTGATTCGGCCTCCCGGCCATGTATGACCACCGCCGCGTACGCCGTAGAGCACGACGTCGCCGGCGCTGCCGCCTGCATACGTTTCACGGAATACTTGCGCGCCGTCGTCGGGGTCAGTGTCAGGCAGTTCCTCCCGCAAAGGAGATTCGCTGTCGCAGGAATTGGACTTTGCCCAAAACCGGGCTGAATCAGGCGCGCTGAGATAATCTATCATACGCGACGGACCTTCAAATACCTCTCCACCGGACCACGGCAGGAACGGGTCCTCCTTTCCATGAATGATCAAGAACGGCAACGAACTCTTGGGTTGAACGTGGCTCGGCCATTTTTTGGGAAGTGTTGTCATAACCGTGGCAGCTGCCGCGAACCGCTCGGGAAATTCACCCGCTATGCGTTGTGCCATAAGACCACCCTGCGAAGCGCCGGTTACATATACGCGGCTCTTATCAATCGCAAAGGTTTCACACAATCTGTCGAGCAACGCGGTGATGAACGCAACATCGTCCAGCGGTTCCGCGATCAACTCTAACGGATCCGCCGGATTTGAATTCCACATCCGATCACGCCCATCCGGATAAACAACGATGAAGCCTTCTCGATCAGCAATCGCGTTGAATCCCGTGAGCATTTCCATCGTTCGTCCGGTGCAACCGAATGGATGCAAGGCGATGAGCAGCGGGATGGGTGTTTTGTCGTACGTATCGGGAACGTGAACGATATAACTACGCGCTACACCGTCAACCGCGATGAACCCATTCAAAGTCTTTCCACTCGGACAAGACGTCAGAAACATCGTTGCGAGTAACAATGCAATAGCAGCTCGCACTACTTTTAATCTGTTTTGCATAACCGCTCCTTTCTTTGCCGGTGGTTATGCCTGCCTTCTCGTCATCCCTCCTAACGGTTGGAGCGTGTGTCCGCATTTCGCAAGTTTCAGCCTAATCGCGGTTTCAGTGCCCGCCCGACAGAAGGATTTCGCGATTGTCCTACAGCATTTTGAGAAGAATCGAAGGTGGGATTCGAGAATTGATACTAAATCAGTTTATCGCAATTGAGTCACGGAAAAAGAAAATAATGCAAAAAACCGCCCGATCATTGAAGACCAGGCGGTTTCTAAAAGGCTGCGTTGTGAGTCGCTTATTTTTTGGTGTCGCTGATTAGTTCATCGCGCTTTTTCAGTTTCTCCGGCAACCAATACTTCACGTAAGGATACGCGGGATTCGTTTTCGCAAAGTTCTGATGATATTCCTCCGCCGGATGGAACGTCTTAAACGGTTCGAGTGTTGTCTCGATGGGTTTTGCTCCGAACAGTTTGGCGGCGTCGAGTTGCGCAATGTATTTTTCCGCGACTTCTTTCTGCTTGTCGCCGATATAGAAAATCGCCGATCTGTATTGCGTGCCGGTGTCCGGTCCCTGGGCATTGAGTTGTGTCGGGTTGTGCGTGCCCATGAAAATGCGCATCAACTCGCCATACGTGAGTTTCGATGCGTCATAGGTAATTTCAATGGCTTCGGCGTGCCCGGTGTCGCCTGCGCTGACGTCGTCGTAATTCGCCTTGGCGGGATCGCCACCGGCGTAACCGGAAACAACATCTTTCACACCTGGCAAATCCTCGAAGACTGCTTCCGTACACCAGAAGCATCCGCCGGCAAACACGGCCTTGGCGTCTTGCGCGCTCTCGGCCTTTGGCGTGTCGATCGTGGGCAGCGGCAACCGCGTCACGGCCTTGGGGATTTCTGCCGGCGCAGCATTGGCGGCCAAGCTGGCAACGGGTATTTCTTCTCCGACGGTTTTGGCGTCGGCGTCATCGATGAATTTCAGAGATTCTGAATTAAGGCAGAAGCGAAGGCCTGTCGGTTTCGGGCCATCTTCAAATACGTGTCCGAGATGCCCTTCGCAACGCGCGCACATTACCTCAGTCCGCAACATGCCGTGGCTAATGTCACGCTCCTCAAGAATATTCTCTTTCGCGACCGGCTGGAAAAAACTGGGCCAACCGGTCCCGGATTCGAATTTAGACCCGGAATGAAACAGGGGCAGGTTGCAACCGATGCAAAGGTAGTACCCCTTTTTTTTGTTATCCAGTAGCGTTCCGCAAAACGGGCGCTCGGTGCCTTTTGATCTAGAGACGACGTACTGTTCTGGAGTCAGCAGTTTCTGCCATTCCCCGTCTGTCCGCTCGACTTTCGCCACGCTGACCGGGTCCGTGAGCTGGCCGTCTTTCCCAATAATTCGCACGGTGATCATGTCCGAGTTCTCCGAGTTTGCCGTGTTCGCGGCGAGAGGGGCGCCGTATACGCGCGCGACCGCGCGAAGTCCCAAACCAGCGGCTAGTGCACAAATGCCGGCTAGCGCCACAGCCGTCATTCGTAGGGATAAAGATTTCATGGTTAAACTACCTGTTACTCTGCAAAGTGCCAATTCCATATTTTACCGGGTTGGCACTCCGTGAGCCAACTTCTTGCATCTTCCTTAAGGAACCCCATATTTGATGGGTGAATTCCTATCCAATAGGGAACGGTGCGCTGAACTGGGGGCGATTGAAGGTATTTGGAAGAAACTTTGATCATGTAATGGCAAGCGGTAGCTACACGCTGTCGGCCTTGGGCTGCGGTAGCGCAGTCCGCTTCGGACGCAGCTACCGCTTTCCATTCGGATTGCAAGTGGTCTGGTGCGGCACGTGACGCTGTTGGCCCTCGAAGGAAAAGCGGCAGCCACCCGCTTTCTATTCGGATTGCAAGTGTTCTGGAGCGGCACGTGGAGCTGTTGGTCCCTCGAAGGAAAAGCGGCAGCTACCGCTTTCTATTCGGATTGCAAGTGGTCTGGTGCGGCACGTGGCGCTGTTGGTCCCTCGAAGGAAAAGCGGCAGCTACCGCTCCCGCACTCCACGGCGCGAATTTTGGACGTCATTTATACCCTGCGATTTCGGTGTAGGATGGTATGGGTTGCCCGGCATGCAACCGGCGGGTCCAAGAAAGTATGTATTTTCGTTGCCCCATCAAAACCACTGAGGACGACTAAATGAAACTGATCGGTCTCGCAATGCTTGCATCGTGTGCCGTTTTTATCGCTCTCAGCGAAGAACGTACTGAGCCGTTCGACTCGAATCCCGAATGGGACGGAATGAACAATCGTTCCACGGGAGAGATGCGGCCCGTCGTCCAGGACTTCGGCTATGTGGCTCCCGTGGGAAGCGAAGGTGGGCAGATTGGCGGCATGCTTACTCCCGACGGGCATCCGGCTTATTACGCCAAGAAAATTCCGGAGGCGAACTTTGACACACCACTGAACGCTTCCGGCAACATGACGATCAAAAAGGGGGCCGGAAATTTCCTGCTCGGGTTCTTCAATGCGAATACTGTCAACGACTGGCGCATGCCGAACTCGACGGTGTTTCGCATCAATGGACGCGGCGAAACATTTCACGCGCACACCGAGTACGCCACCAGCAAATGGCGCGCGGGCGCGGGCATCGTGGGTAGGTACGACGCGGAAACGGATCGGAATCATCCCATCGAGAATCCGAGCGACATGACGTACCGGTGGACGCTGGTGTACGACCCCGCGGGCAATAACGGAAGCGGGCTCATAACGGCGACGTTGAATGACATGAAGGTGGTGATGGATGTCAGTCCCGAATTTCGACAGGACGGCGCCGCTTTCAACCGGTTCGGATTGATGCCGGTCGTCAAACATGCGGATACCGGCGGCGAGTGTTATATCGCAGACCTCGAAATTAACGGTGAGAAGATTGACCTCACCAGCGACCCGAAATGGGACGAACGGGGAAACCACGCGTCATTTTTCAGCGATGAAACCCGGCCCCGCTTTAACTTTGGATATAGCGACACACATTATGCGGGAGGCAAGGCCGCGGGCGAAATAGGCGGACTCTTTTTCCGCGGCGATTGCCGGTACCCGGAACGGCTCGCCTACTACGGCGCGAAGACGGAACCACTGACGCTCGAGAAACCACTTCGCGCTTCCGGAAAGGTGACGTTCCGCCGCGGTGTTTCAGACAGCACGACCCTGTTCGGGTTCTTCAATGCCGAGCACAGCGTAAAAGTCTCCGATTCACAAGCCGATGGAATGCCAACAGATGTGCTTGGCTTCGCGATTGAAGGCCCTTCGGCCCAGGGTTTCTTCGCATATCCCAGCTACCGGACCCACGGCGAGGGTCGTAGCCAGGGCCGGTACGATAACCTCCCTGTTATTTACCCCGACGGCGCATCGCATGACTGGGAATTGCGTTATGAACCTGGCGCGGCCGGCGCGCAGGGCACGCTAATTTTCATACTCGACAAGAACCCGCCGGTGGTCCATGAAATTCCGGCGGAACATATCGCCGAAGGCGCAACGTTTAACCGCTTTGGGTTCGTTACACCGTGGATCGACGGCAACGGCCAGATTGTGTATCTCGATGATTTGACGTATACGGTAAGGCAATGAGACAACCCTTTTTGATGAAAGGATTCGAGGATGAATGACCATAAAGCCGCTAAACCCGACCATCCCATTCACCAACTAATCTCCGAGCGATGGAGCCCTTACGTATTTTCAGATCGATCGGTATCTGAAAGCGATCTGCGATCCGTGTTCGAGGCGGCGCGGTGGGCGGCTTCTTCCTACAATGAGCAGCCTTGGCGTTACATCATCGCAACGCGGTCGAACGCCGCTGAGTTTGAGCGGATGCTTTCTTGCCTCGTAGAGGGTAACCAGGCATGGGCGAAGAACGTGCCGGTGCTTGCAATCGGTTGCACGAGTTTGCGGTTCGCATTGAACGGCAAGCCGAACGCCGCCGCGGTCCATGATCTCGGACTTGCGAGCGCGACGCTCAGCTTGGAAGCAACGGCGCGAGGACTGTCCGTGCATCAGATGATTGGCATCCTTCCCGACAAGGTGCGGGAGATTTATCACGTTCCGGAGGATGCGCAGCCATTGACAGCGTTGGCTATCGGTTATGCCGCCGATCCGGACACGGCATCGGAAGAAATGCGTAAACGCGATCTCGCGCCGCGCGCGCGGAAGAAAATCGCGGAGTTCGTATTCGAAGGATCATGGGGCACGGCATCGGGCTTGGTGGGCTGACGGGCTACTCGAATTATTTCGGCTTGGATTACGAAAGGCCCGGAATGAAATGCAGCGGGGACGCCCTTATCCGGGGCGTCCCCGCTACGGAACTCGAAGCACTCGCCTGAGGTAGTTCGTGCCTCTGAGAGGGGTGTGGCGATTCTTACACGGCGGCGTAAGCCGGTGTGTTGGTCCGGGTATTCAAATGACCCACGAGATCGAAGCGTTCATCTTCCGTCAGGTCGATGAACCGTACACCGAAATCGTGCAGCCGGTTCGGCATTTGTTTTGTCCAAACGACGCGGCCTTTGCACTCGATGGATTGCGCGCCGCGGCCAAGCTGCATGCGCACGATCACGGGCTCGCCCGCGGCCGCGGGACGCACGCTGCTGAATCGCGCGCCTTCGGCGCTGACATCGCGCGATACCGTGCCTCGCGTAACGGCGTCGCCATAGAATTCAATCCATGCCGCAACCGGTACCGCGAATCGTTCGTGCCGTCGTTCGTTTGTTTTCTGGTCCATCGTCCTAACCCCGGCGTTGCCGTCGGAGTCCCCGAAAAGATCGACGATTCGTCCATCGAACCGTGCCAACTGATTTTGTAATGTAGTCGAGAGTCTCATGGTTGCCTTCTTACCGAGTCCCCGGAACCATTCCGGTGTTGCTATCTAAGACACCCCGCCACGTCATTTCGTTTACGGGGTAGCCCCTTGTTCCCGGTCACAAACACCGATTCGGGTATCGATGTTCCCCTCAGCGGTTTATGACCTGCTATCGTTATACAATCCCATGCGCATCCAAAAAGTTCCCCCGTTTTGATGTAAGTAGTTCAATTAAAACGAGTAAGAAGAACACGGAATACTCGAAGTCGCGAAAGCGGGTAGCTAGAAAAGCCGGCCTTGCGGCTCCTGGGGTTGGACAAAACCGAAGTGTTTGTAGCCGAGCGGGGTTGCCACGCGGCCTTGGGGAGTGCGTTTCATGAAGCCGATTTGAATCAGGAATGGTTCGTGAACTTCTTCAAGCGTTTGCGCTTCTTCACCAACGGCGACAGCCAGTGACGACAATCCGACAGGACCACCGCTGAATTTTTCGATGACGGTGCGCACGATCAGTTTGTCCATGTCATCAAGACCGAGTTCATCGATCCGCATAAGCCTGAGCGCGGCGTCCGCGATGGGTTTCGTGATCGCGCCATCGCCTTTCACCTGGGCGTAGTCGCGGACGCGGCGCAAGAGCCTGTTTGCGATGCGCGCGGTGCCGCGTGATCGCGAGGCGACCTCGAGTGCGCCGTCGCTGTCGATGGGCACGTTCAGAATGCGGGCGGACCGTTGAACGATGGCTTCGAGTTCTTCGGGGTTGTAGAACTCGAAGCGGCAGGTGTCGCCGAAGCGCGCGCGCAACGGCGGTGTCAGCAAACCCGACCGGGTCGTTGCGCCGATGAGCGTGAAAGGTTTGAGTCCGATTTTCAGCGAACGCGCCGTCGGTCCTTTACCGAGCATGATATCGACGTCGAAATCTTCCATGGCGGAATAGAGCGTCTCTTCGACTGCATGGTTCAGACGATGGCATTCATCAATGAACAGGACGTCGAACTCTTCGAGTCCGGTGAGGATTGCGCTGAGGTCCGCTTGACGTTCGATAACCGGGCCCGAGGTGGATTTGAAATCGACGCCCATCTCGTTCGCGATAATCTTCGCAAGCGTAGTTTTGCCCAAGCCCGGCGGACCGGATAGCAACAAATGGTCAAGCGGTTCCTTGCGGGCGCGCGCCGCAAGGATGGCGATGCGGAGTTTTTCCTTGATGGGTTCCTGGCCGGGGAAATCATCGAGACGCTGCGGCCGGATTTGATCATCGTATTGGATATCGTCGCCGGTAGGTTCTACGCTCAGAATTTCTTCGTTGTCCATGCGCTAGACCTTCGCCATCGAGCGCAGCGCGGCTTTGACCAACGCTTCGTCGGTGGCGTCGTTGCCCAATTGTTTGCGCGCGGCAGTAGCGGCCCGCTTGGCTTCGTTGATGGTGCAGCCAAGCGAGCACAGCGCGGCAATGACGTCGTCGGATTCAGTTACGGTATCTTGTGTTTCGCCGAGGATCGCGCTGAGTTCGGCGTCCTGACCGAGTTTGGCCTTCATTTCAAGGATGATGCGTTGCGCGCCTTTTTTGCCAATGCCGCTGATGCGCGTGAAGGCGGTGACGTCGCTGTCGAGGACGGCACGGCCAAACTGTTGCACGCTCATGCCGGAGAGGACGGTCAGGGCGACCTTGGGCCCAATGCCGCTGATGGACAGCAGCGTGACAAACAGGGCTTTTTCTTCTTCGCGAAGGAAGCCAAAGATTTGGAATGTATCTTCGCGGATATGGCAGTAAGTGAGCAAGGTCGTTTCGGAGTCAATGATCAAACGCCGATGCACGCCGTCGGGCACGTTTACGGCATATCCGACGCCGTTAACATCCAATTCGATTGCGCCGGCGGGCTTGCGCGCGACGATTCCCCGTAGAAAGGCAAACATGATGCGTATGGTAATGCGTGCGGCGTGCGTTTTCCAGAATACGCAGAGCGACAGCGAGTCCGCGCATTGAGATGAGCATGGGTACGAAGACCGCCACCGATTTGGCTATCGCCCAAATCGGTGACAGTCCCCTTCGCGTAGTTGCTTTTATTCGTCGAGGTTGTTTTCGTATTCTTCGCGATCAGAAATGATGTCGATGGAACCGCCGGAAACCTGCAAATACGCGAGGCTAAGCATGACGGCGGCGATAGGCGCTGTGATGAGCAGGCCTATACCGCATGCAAGCGCTCCGGCGATGATCAGGAGTAGGAATACGAGAAAGAGCGGGAGCCAAGCTCCGAGGTCGGCCATGATGGTCTGGCGGCTCGATTCCAAAGACTTCCAGAAATCATACTTTCGATCGGACATGAAAAGATAAGTGAGCAGGTAGATCATTAATGCGAATAGGCCCGGAAGTACGCAGAGGACCGTTCCAATACCTACCAGCACCGAGATAAAAAGGTTCGCGAGGAATGCGTGGAGAAAGTTTTGAAACCCGTCGAACAGGTTGGTGATTTGGACAGATTGGCCGCGGGCGGCACGGAGCGCCATTCCGTAATACCCCAAAAGCAATGGCCCACTGAGAATGAGTTGCCCCAAGCTACGCGCCCAATTTCCGAGGACCATATAACAAAGCCAATTGAATAGACCCTGGATCAGCGCAAAAAGCAAAACGCCGCCGATGAGGGGCAACGCGTTGTTCTGAACGATCTGCCAGCTTTTTTGAACGAGCGCGGCGATATCGAAATTGGGTCGGGCTGGGATTCCCATGGTCGAACTCCTTCGCTTTGTTTTGGCCACCGAGACCTCACACACGGAGAGTATCCCAAAGTCCGCATAGTCCTTCAATGTGCAGGTGGCTATAATGGGCAGACAGATTACAGGAGCAGGTGCATGTTACTGCAAGGGAAAACGGCCCTCATTACCGGCGCGGGCCGCGGAATTGGGCACGGAATTGCGATAGCGTTCGCGGAACAGGGTTGCGACATTGCGGCGGCAGCGCGGACCGCGGATGAAGTCAATGCGACGGTAGACGCGGTGAAACGCGCGGGCCGGAAGGCGTTGGCGCTGGTTTCCGACGTGTCGAATCCGCACGATGTGCGTTCGATGACGGACGACACACTTCGCGCGTTCGGCCACATTGACATTCTCGTGAACAACGCGGGCTATGCGAGTTTCAAACCATTTATCGAACTGTCGCTTAAAGAATGGCAACAAACCATCGATGTTAATTTGATTTGTCCAAACAAATTCGTAAAGCAAATTGTAGGGAATAGAATTCCCGGCGATTCGCATCCTCCAGAGTGATTCATTGAAATTTATCGACTGGATAATATGTGCGTGTGTAGTGAGAATATGAATAG
>Ga0163150_10001347_pt1 | contig 41872 bp, 36 predicted proteins | sample OliLakLV19P2IB_FD_148628 | JGI IMG/M metagenome (GOLD analysis project Ga0163150, IMG submission 148628) | Freshwater microbial mat bacterial communities from Lake Vanda, McMurdo Dry Valleys, Antarctica - Oligotrophic Lake LV.19.P2.IB | ecosystem: Environmental > Aquatic > Freshwater > Lake >... | reverse complement strand
ATGCAGTACAGCGCCAATTCGCTCGAAAACCACTGGATGCCCTTTACCTCGAATCGCGACTTCAAGCAGGAGCCGCGGCTCCTGGTGCGCGGCGAGGGCGTCTATTACTGGAACCATAAGGGCGAAAAGCTGATCGACGGCTCGTCCGGCCTGTTCAATGTCGCTGCGGGGCACGGTCGCAAGGAGATCGCGGACGCCGTCCACAAGCAGCTCCTCCAGATGGATTACGGCCCGCATTTTCAGACCGGTCATCCCGGCTCGTTCGAGCTCGCGCGCCGCGTCGCGCAGCTCACACCGGAAGGGCTCGATTATGTGTTCTTCTGCGGTTCCGGTTCGGAATCGATCGACACCGCGATCAAGATCGCGCTCGCTTTTCACCGCACGCGCGGCGACGGGCAGCGGACGCGCTTCGTCTCGCGCGAACGCGCCTATCACGGCGTCAATATCGGCGGCGTGTCGCTCGCCGGCATGGTGAAGAACCGCGAGACCTTCGGCGCCGTCATGCCGGGCGTCTGTCATATGCGTCATACCTGGCTGCCGGAGAACAAGTTCGTACGCGGGCAGGGCGAGAACGGCGCCGAGCTCGCCGACGATCTGCAGCGCTTCGTCGATCTCTATGGTGCCTCTACGATCGCCGCCTGTTTTGTCGAGCCGATCGCCGGTTCGACCGGCGTGCTCGTTCCGCCCAAGGGTTATCTCGAGCGGCTGCGCAAGATCTGCGACGCGCACGGCATCCTGCTGGTATTTGACGAGGTGATCTGCGGTTTCGGGCGCACCGGCAAACCCTTTGCCGCGCAAAGCTTCGGCGTCACGCCCGACATGATCACGATGGCGAAGGCGATCACCAACGGCGCACAGCCGATGGGTGCGGTCGCCTGCTCCGACAAGATCTACATGACGATCGTCAATAACGCGCCGGAACATGCGGTCGAGTTGTTCCACGGCTACACCTATTCGGCGCATCCGGCCGCCTGCGCCGCCGGCCTTGCGGCGCTCGACATCTACGAGAAGGAAGGGCTGTTCGATCGCGCGGCGAAGATGTCGGATTATTTCCTCGATGCGATCTGGTCGCTCAAGGACCTGCCGGTCGTCACCGACATTCGTGGCTACGGCATGCTCGCCGGCATCGACATTGCGATGGACGAGAAGCCGGGCGCGCGCGGCTACGATGCGACCAAGAAATTGTTCGCGAACGGGCTGCACATCAAGTTCACCGGTGATGCCGGGATCGTCGCGCCACCGCTGGTTGCCGACAAATCGCATATCGACCAGATCGTCGATATCCTGCGCAAGACGCTGAGGGAGTATTGAGCAGTTTCCAATGCGCCCTCATGGTGAGCTCGTCGAACCATGAGGCTGTGCCGCCTCATCCTTCGACAGGCTCAGGATGAGGTTACGGTGAATAAAGCGGTGTCAAATCGGCCCTCGATCGCGATCGTACATCTCATAGAGACCGGACTTGACCCGGCGATCCATCGTCCTGTCGACCTCGATTTCGCGGGCGGGTTCGAGTGACGGTACGATGGATGCCCATCGATGGGCTCGGGCCCGGGCATGACGTTCGAGAATATGGTGGCGGTCCTCTTTGTCGACTATCGTCAGCACTCAACATTTCCGGGGGAATGAAAACTCATGCCATCGAATGAACTGACCGTCCTCAAGGGACGATTCGGCGCGGGGATGCGGCTCGCGAAGGGCCAGTCGATCGAGATCGTCAACACGTTTGGGCACCAGATCGTCGATTTCTGGGCGCTCAACGCGAACGATCTCAAGGAAGCGGCCTCGATGCCGCATTCGCGCAACAACTGGTACCGCATGATTCCGCGCAAGGGCGACCAGCTCATCACCAGCCGGCGCAATCCGATCATGACCATGACGGAAGACACGTCGCCCGGCGTGCACGACACGTTGATCCCCTGCTGCGATCACGCGCGCAACAAGCAGCTCGGCCTCAAAGACGATCACCGTTCCTGCGGCGGAAACTTCATCGAGGCGATGACCGCGCTCGGTCTCCCGGTTCCCGATCCGATGCCAATGCCGCTCAATCTTTTCATGAACGTGCCGGCACTCGCCAACGGCGCACTCGGCATCGCCTGGCCGGTATGCCAGCCGGGCGACAAGGTCGTCCTGCGCGCCGATATGGACGTGATCGTCGTGATGTCGGCCTGTCCGCACGACCTCTATCACTTCAACGGACCCGACTGCACACCGAAAGATGTCGCCTGGCGCATCGTCTGACCGAAGCGCAACGAGACCGAGAACAGGGCCGGAAGTTCCGCGATGCCGACCGACGCTGCCCGGATGCCGACGATTTTCGTGCCGCACGGCGCCGGCCCCTGTTTCTTCATGGACTGGAACCCGCCCGGCATCTGGGATCCGATGGCGGCGTTTCTCGGTGACGTGCGCAACAAGCTGCCGGCGACACCGCGCGCAATCCTGCTGGTCTCGGGACACTGGCAGACGCGCGATTTCGCGGTCGCCTCCGGTGCAAGTCCCAAGCTCATCTACGATTACTCCGGCTTCCCGCCGCACACCTATCAGCTTCGATACGACGCGCCGGGCGATCCGGATCTCGCCGCGCGTGTCGTCGGGTTGCTGAAAGATGCCGGCATCGCGGCGCATGACGATCCGGCGCGCGGCTTCGATCACGGGGTGTTCATACCGCTGAAGCTGATGTTTCCCGATGCCGGTATCCCGGTCGTGCCGTTCTCGCTGCGCGACGATCTCGATCCCGCGGCCCATCTCGAGGCCGGTGCCGCGCTCGCCCCCTTGCGCGACGATGGCGTTCTGATCGTCGGCAGCGGCATGAGCTTTCACAATATGCGCGGCTATGGCGATCCGCGCTTCGGGCCGATCTCCGATCAGTTCGATCAGTGGCTGACCGGTGCGATCGAAAGCGGTCCGGCCGAGCGCCGGGCAGCGCTGCTCCAATGGGATACAGCACCGGCGGCGCGGCTCTCGCATCCGCCGCGCGCAGAAGAACATCTGCTGCCGTTGTTCATCGCGGCCGGTGCCGCCGGCAGCGATCCGGGCCGGCGGGTCTTTTCGGACCGTGTCATGGAGACGACGCTCTCCGCCTTCCGGTTCGGCTGAACGAATGGCCGGCTGGAATTTCGCCAGCGCGCTCGACCTGGCGCTTGGGGGCCACACGCCATGGCTGCTCGCCTATGGATGCCTCGTCGTATTTCTCGCGGCGATCGTGCGCGGCTTTTCCGGGTTCGGTTTTTCGATGCTGGCGATCACCGCGATCTCGCTTCTGATGCCGCCGGCCGCGATCATTCCGGCGATCTTCATGCTCGAGATTGCCGCCAGCCTGCATCTGCTGCCCGCGGTATGGAAACAGGTGCACTGGCGTTCGCTGATCTGGCTGATCGTCGGCTGCGCGATTGCAACGCCGCTTGGTGTGCTCGCGCTGGCGAGCGTTCCGGCGGCGCCGATGAAGATCGCGCTGGCGGTCTTCGTCATCGTCGCGGCGATCGCGTTCGTGCGCGGCTGGCAGCTTGTAACCATGCCCGGTGCGCGCGCGACCTTTACGACCGGGCTCGCGACCGGGCTCGCCAATGGCGGTTTCGGCATGGCGGGTCCGCCCGTTGTCCTGTTCTATTTTGCATCGCCCGCGGGCAATGCGGCGGGGCGCGCCTCGATCATCGCCTTCTTCGTTGCGACCGACCTGATGGGGCTCGGCTATCTCGGCGCGGCCGAACTTGTCACCTGGGACAGTGTGCGGCTTGCGATCTGGTTCGTGATTCCGCTGCTGGTCGGAGTCATGCTCGGCGCGCGCGGCTTTGTCACGATGTCGCCGGCACAGTTTCGTCTGTGGACGCTGCGCATCCTTCTGGCGCTCGGCGTGCTGACACTATTGCGCGGTCTGTGGGAGCTGGTGACCTAGAGGCAAACATGGCAACGGGCGGGCTGCGTTTTGCGCAACCCGCCCGACGCATGTCGTAACGATAATATGTTGTTCTTAGCCTTCGACGACCGTGCCGCCGGCGCCGGTGCAGGCATCCGCACTCTCGGACGAAATCCAGCCCTGGCCCTTGCACGCATTCTGGGTCTTGCATTCGTTGGTGGCCGACGCGCACTCGCTTTGGCCCTTGCAGCTGTTGATGCCGGCGCATTTCACGCCCTCGGCGGCCGCCGGGCTCGGAGCAAAGGTCATGGCGCCGGCCGCGAACATCGTGGCGGCGGCGGCGGCGAGCATGAAACCGGTCGTCTTGCGCATTGCAGTCATGGTGAAGCTCCCTTGGAGAAAGTTGATTGCAGTATTCCCAAGGTTCGCCCGGCCGGGTCTAAAGGTTACGGGCGTAAAGGTTACGGCGGCCGGGAAAGCGGGTTGGACTAGACGGCGGTGCCGGCCGTTTCGCGCGTGGCGGCGCCGCGAACGAAAAATTTCGGCGCGAACAGGCGGGCGAGCCCCAGCATCAGGGCGGCCATGGCCAGGTTCGACATCAGCACCAGCGCCGTCGCGTCGAGATCCTGGTTCATCACAAGCAAGGCGGCACAGGTGAGGGCGGCCACCGCGAGCGCGCCCGTGACGGCGACCGACAGCGGTCGCAGCGGCGCCGCATAACGGAGCATGACGAGCAAGGCGATCTGCAACGGCAGGCCGGTCACCACCAGCGTCATAAAACATTTCGCGGTGGCGCCGGGCATGATCCCGCCGTCCGGCGTCGCGGCGACCCAGGCGGTCAGGCATTGTTGACCGAGCGTCGTCATCCAGAGGATCAGTGTCGGCACCGGCAGCAGGAGCCAGAGGCGTGAGCGGTCGGGCAGGCTGAGAAGGAAGACCGCGATCGCCGCCAGGATGCCGGTTGCTAGCGCAGCGCCAACGGCGATCAGAAAGCCGGGCTCGGCGATCTTTTCGGCGAGATCCGGCCGCAGGCCATGACCGAGGGCGATCAGACCGACGACGATCGCGGCCAGGCCGAGCCACATCGCAGAGCGCATGACCGGACGGCGCAGGCGGCGGACCGGCGCCAGATCGCCGACCAGTGAATCGATGAGTTGCGGCGTGGTTATCACGGTTCTTCGCTCCGGTTCGGCAGCAGTTTTCTCAGCGTCCTGATGCCGCGATGCACCGACACTTTCAGCGCGGCAATCGACATCCCGCTCGCTTCAGCCGCTTCCTTCAGCGACATTTCCTGCAGTTTCAGGAGCGTGACCGCCTCACGCTGTCGCGGTGGCAGGCCGGCGACCGCCACCTGCAGCGCGTGCCGCTCCAAACTATCTACGTAAAGGTTCGCTTCCGGTGCCGGAAAGGTTTCATGCCTTTCTTCGAGCATTACCTCGCGAGCGCGGCTGCGCCCCTGGCGGCGCAGCCGGTCGACCAGGCGCCGGTTGGCGATCGCGACCAGCCACGGGCCGAACGGCCGCGCCGGGTCGTAGGTATGACGGATCTGATGCACGGTCAGCAGGATGTCCTGCACGCCGTCTTCGATATCGCTCGGATCTCGATGCCGGCGCGCGGCAATCGAGCGGAGATAGGGCGTCACCGCTTCGAGCAACTGGCGATAGGCGCGCTCGTCGCCATTCTGGGCCTGCGCCATGAGAAGCGACCAGTCGAGTTCGTAGCGCTCCCGCCGCGCCGCCGCTGCGCCGCTGTCGGGCGCGTCGACGCTGTCAGCCCCACGCGACTGGGCGATCGTTGCGGACGGCGCAGCCCGGCTGCGCGGGTCGGAGGACATGCAATACGCCTTTGGCCTGAACCGGCAGGCAAACGAGGGTCCGGCGGCCGGAGTCTAGAGCGTGCCCTGCGCCGTGCAATCGATTTCGCCTGTGGAAAGATCGGTGAGGGCGGCCCGCCGGACCTGCGTGCCGGACAGTACGAGAAGCCCCGTAACCTTTCCGGGGGCCGCGTCGAACCTCTCGATACAGTCCGCGATCCGGTGCTTTGTGCCCGAAGCGGGCTTGCCGGACACGGCACTTTTGCGCCGCCGGTCGCCATGCCTCCATTGCAGCAACGAAAGAGATCTTTGCATGACATCGAAAACGCTCATCGCCACGGCGATCGCCGCCGCTCTGGCCCTGCCGTTCGCCGCTGGTACGACCGACGCGCTTGCGGCGGACGAGAACGAGAAATGTTACGGCGTGGCCGCTGCCGCCAAGAACGATTGCCAGACTGCAACGTCGTCCTGCGCCGGCACCGCGACCCAGGATCGTCAGGAAGACGCGTGGATCTTCGTTCCGACCGGCACCTGCGAGAAGATCGCGGGCGGCATGGTCAAGGAATCGTAAAAAGGGAGACCGCCGCCGCGCGCGCCTCCAGCGCCGCGCGGCCGGTCGGGGGCACCGATCATGAGCATCCAGGACGAGCGCCTGTCGCCGATGGCGGCTGGCGAAAGCCTGCCGCACCGCGCCATCGCGCTCGCCGAGCGCATTCCGCTCTCGTTGCCGCTTTTGCTGGCGCGCATCGGTGTCGCCGCCGTGTTCTTCCGGTCCGGTCTGACCAAACTCGACAGCTGGTCGACCACCCTCATGCTGTTCGAGGACGAATACGACGTACCGATTCTACCGACAGAGTTGGCAGCGCAGGCCGCCACATTGTTCGAACTCGCCTGTCCCGTGTTGCTCGTCGCGGGGCTGGCCACGCGGCTCGCGGCGCTGCCGCTTCTCGCGATGACGATCGTGATTCAGCTATTCGTCTACCCGACAAGCTGGGTCGATCACACGATGTGGGCGGCACTTCTCGTTCTGCTGATTGCTCGAGGACCCGGCGCGATCTCGATCGATACGCTGATCGCTAGACGGACCCAGCGCAATGCGTGAGTCCGGGATCGATGCCGAGTTGCGATACGCGGGGTTCTAGAGGCATCTCTCGAACGCGTTCGGTTTTGGAGAAGTCGGGCCTGTCGTTCGATTCCCGAAGACGGGGCCGGTGTACCGGCCGTCAGGACAATGCCGGATCGGCCTCCACGCAGCAACCGCCGGCACCGAATTTCATCGGCGTCATCGCAAGCCGGCCATGCCGGAAGCCCCTCACGACAGCGGCGCGCGCGACGCGCGGCGTGGGGCGGATGGAAAGCGTGCCGGTCTGGTTGCTGGAAGCGGGCAGCCACTCGCGGCGGCCCGCCATGCATTCAAAGATTACCATCTGAAATACTCGCGAATCCTGTCCTTCAAGTTGCCGAAGGCCTTTTGCGTTTTGCCTTCGGCCTTCAGGACAGCACCGCTCGCCTGCATCGCAGAGTCGTTCGTAACCTTGCCGGCGGATTCCTTGACGCTTCCGGCGGCCTGTTTCAGCGATCCTTCGATTCGATCCTTGTCCATGATGGTGTCTCCCATCGTGAAGCGGAGTTCGATGCACGCACGCAATCGACGCCGAATTCAGCGCGCGGATTCGGCGGTGTTGCTGATCGCGCGACCGGCTGCGGAAATGTCTTTACCGGCGCCTGCGGTGGTGTTGCACGCGCTGAGGACGGCGCCGCCCGACAGGACGAGCAGGGCGACCAAAATCGTTGCAAGCTTATTGCGCATGAGAGCCTCCATGGCTTCTGTGATTGTGGGCTGGAGCGATGCCGGCAGAAGAAAAGCGGCAATGCCCGAAGACTGCACATGGGAACGGGAGGCCAAATTACAATAGTATCGTGTAATGCAATGCAATAATGACTGTTATTCTGAAATAATCGCCCGAATAACGGTTTTTCAAATTGGTATTGCTCGCCGACACCCTCAGGTACTTGTGTCTCGCGACCGCAGCGATTGCTTCGCGCCCCGGATGAGCAGAAGCACGATCAAGCCGATCAGGATGATAGCGATCCCAGCGGGAAGGAATCCCCAAACGATATCGTGGGGCCAGATCGGCAGCGCGCCGGCGACCAATAGGGCCAGCACAATAATCAGCAAGAGATGCATCAAAAAATCTCCATTCCGGCCTATCGCCCGCCGGTTCGAGGTCGGTGTGAATGTCTGTGCGCCATCAGCCGGCGCCGCGGATACGTGCCGGCAGCACCGCCTTGGTGCAGATTGCCGTCCGGACAAGTCGCCCTGGTCGTTGGCGGGCGGTTCCTTAGCGCGCGTCCGTGCTTTCCTGCGCGGCCCAGGACGCAATCTCCGGGCACTCCTCGGCCATCTGCTCGATGTGCCGCTGAATCGCAAAAATCGAATCGTTGCCACAGGTGATGGCCACTGTCTGACCGGTATTCGTGATGACATGCAGCTCCACGTAACGCCCATCGAGATCGGCAACGAGTTGCATGGCCGCGGCGTTAATCCGGATTCGCCGCGCCGACATATTGATCGGCATGTTTGCCGGATTTTCATCGATCATAAGAAATTCCTTTCTTCGAACGGTGCGTGCTTCGCTTATATCCGCGGCTACGAACGCAGGTCCGGGTCGACAATCTTGACGGTCACGCTGAGCAGCGCATCGCCACGCCACTCGCTCAGACGCCCCAGGCGGTCGGCAAGATCTTCGAGCGTGGCAATTTCCGGAAGTTCGAAGATTGCGGTGCTGGCAGCGAATACGGCGACCACGCGGCTCGCCTGTTGATGTCCAAAATGAATTTGCTGCATGGTTTTTTCCCTCCCTGATTTCCCGTCTTTCAGCCCCACCCGGTGGCACCGGGCCTAGGGGTCCGGATTTCTCCGGTAGGAATAGAGTCGTAATGGGTCGTCGGGGGGCTGGGAGTCTCGCATTGCACAGGAGGCAGCGCGTTGGTCCGCAGATTCGCCGGGGTTTCAGGAAATCTGACGCCAGGCGCAAAATAAAATCCGTCCGACGCGGGGTCAGCGGGGGCTGGAAATCGGTAGGGATCGGGGCGATCGGGCGGTATCTCGCGATCGCGATGGGTTCGGAGCGAAAAACCGCCGTCGCCATCGATGGTGGGCCGGCCTCTCGCGTGGCGGCGACCGGCCCGAACCTGGCTAGTCGTGCACGATCACGTTGAGCAGCGAGGAATGGACCTTGAGGTGGCCGTTATACTCGATGAAGCCGAGCTTGCGGAACTTGTTCATGAAGAAATTGATCCGCGAGCGCGTCGTACCAACGCGCGCCGCCAGCAGCTCCTGATTGACCGGGGGAATGACCAGCTCGAGTTTGCCGTCTTTGCCGAAATGGGCGAGCATCAGGAGCACCCGCGCCAGCCGCTTCTCGCTGGAATTGAACAGATGGTCGACCAGATCGGCCTCGATCTGTGCGTTGTGCGACAGCAGGAATGCCGTGAAAACCTTTGAGAACTCTGGATTGCTATTCAGCTCGCGGATCATCGCTTCCTTTTCGATCCGGACAATGGTGCATTCGTCCAGCGCGGTCGAGGTTGCCAGATGCAAAGGTTGGCCGACGAGGCATCCCTCGCCAAAAAACTCGCCAGCCCCAAGCATGGCGATGACGCCTTCCTTGCCCTGTTCCGATACCAGGGAGATCTGGATCTTGCCCGACTCGATATAGAAGACGGCATCGGCCGGGTCGCCCTGTCGGAATATCGGCTGCCCTCGATCGTACGTCGCAGACCTCCGCCCGGCGCCAACCGTGGAAAGAAACGTCTCGCGATCGAATGTTACGGCTATCCTTTTTGTCTTCGCTCGACTTGTCTTCGCTTCACTTTTTGTCGACCGCTCTGCCGCAATTGGTCCCGCCATTGCACCTCTCCTAGTCGTATGTGAGCTCGGTATATATTGGTAACCGGGTCGCCGATGTCAACCGGCACCTTACGTAAAGACATGGCTCGGCACTGTCACGTTTTGAACATCGGCGCGTGCCCCGCCCAGCTAAAAGGACGAAAGGCAGCCTTTCCGCTTTTTCGGCGCCTTCCAACCGACCAAAGGAAAATGTTATGAAGAATTTCTCGAGATCGTGGCGCCAAATGGCGGCGATCTCCGCAATCGCTATATTCGCCGCGTGTTCGGCGCAGGCTGACACCTACCAGCCGACGTCGACGAGCGGCAATCAAAATACGTCTTTCACGGTAACGTCGACGAGCGGCGGTAACGTGCTGGCGACCAACGGCGGCATGACGCTTTACACCTATGACCTCGACGCGCGCAACCAGTCCGCCTGCTATGGCGAATGCACCCGGAACTGGAAGCCGTTTCTTGCAAATTCGAGTTCGCGGCCGAGTGGCAGCCTGACACTCATCGCGCGCAATGACGGAACGATGCAGTGGGCCGAGAACGGCCGGCCGCTCTATACCTATGCGCTCGATGTGATTCCGGGCCAGAGCCGCGGAAACGGCTACAACAATGTCTGGCACGTGGTTCGTGACGGATCGCGCGTCGTGTACGAGCCGAATGCGGCCACCACGCCGCCGGCCGCCGTGCCCTTCAATTCCGCGTTCCGCGTGAATTCGACCAGCACCGGCAACGTCCTTGCGACCAGCGCCGGCAAGACGCTGTACACTTACGAAAGGGATTCGCTTAACAATTCGGAGTGCTACAACGACTGTGCCAAGACCTGGCCGCCTTATCTGGGCAATGCGAACTCCCGTGCGAGCGGTAACCTCACGCTCATTGCCCGGCGAGACGGGACGTTGCAGTGGGCCGAGAATGGTCGGCCGCTCTATACCTTCGTCAAAGACACAGCCGTCGGCGAAATGCAGGGCGACGACCCGTCGCACAAGAACTGGAATGTGATCCGCGACGGATACCAGCCGACCACCCAGGTGATCTACCAGCCGGCAACGACGCCTCAGCCGACCTATCAGCCGACCCCGACCTATCAGCCGACCTATCAGGCGGTCGCGGTGCCGTATAACGCGGCGTTCCAGACGGTCCAGACCGGCAGCGGCGATCTTCTCTCCACCAATCGCGGTCTGACGCTCTACACATATCAGGGCGACGTTCGCAATCAGTCCAACTGCTACGGCGAATGCGCCCGCTATTACCGGCCGTATCTCGGCAGTGTTACCGCCCGTACCGGCGGCGACCTGACCCTGATCGCCCGTGCCGATGGCACGAACCAGTGGGCCGACAATGGTCAGCCTCTCTACACCTATTTTGAAGACCGGAATCCCGGTGACATGAGAGGCGGCCTGCAAAGCAACTGGCAGGTGGTCGCGCGATAGCACCAAATCGATTGGCGATGCCTGGCGTGCGACCGATGGTCGGCGCCAGGCTCGCCCGGTTGATCGATGCTTCGCGATTCAGCGAACAAGGGACACTCCCATGACAACCATCCTAAAATCATGGCGCCAACTGGCCGCGATCTCGAGCGTTGCACTGCTCGCGGCCTGTTCGTCGCACAACATGGAACAGCAAACCTCGCGGCCCAGACACCGACCGGCGGACGCAACCAGATCTCGCTGAGCGCGCCTGCAACGGTGGAATAGCGACGACAGCGATCGCGACTACTCTGCCGTTTTCCGCGAGTTCGGCTGAAGTGACCCGTTGGCTTCTATCCACCGTTATCGCGTAACGAACCGCCAGCCGACCATTATCGCCGCATTTTTGTTTTCTCGCGTGCCATGTCGGAGTACCGGAACAGTTCGCATTGTTCGAACGTTTAATCTCCGAGTGACACGCGCATTTCTTAACACGCAATTCGACAACCCGCCCGACGATCGTGGCTGGCCAGTACCCGGCCGCCCAGCGCGTTTAATGCCCGCGTGCCGGTTCGCAACATTCATTGGGAGACCGATCATGAGACGTAATCATTTTGAGGCTACTCTTGCCCCGTCCTTTTCCGATTGGCTCGGGAGGATGCCGCGCGTGTGGCGGGACGCTTTCACGAGGGGTCGCGTGGATACCCGCACTGCGTTTGCAAAAGAATCGACCGACCTCGACGAAATTTCACGGCACGTTATCGCGGCACGAGACATCGGCGCCGGAGCGGCGTGATGCCGTCTCTGTTCCGAATTTGCACCGCGTCGGCTGCGGATCGGGATTCCTGGTCTCGTGCCCAACTTCCCGCGACCAGCGGATCGATCGTCCCTTCGCCGGCGACCACGGTATTCCCGGTCGGGAAACAATCCCGCCCAACCGTCATCGTCGCTTGCGCAGGTTTCACCAACTCTTTTCAAGGAGACAAATTATGAAACGAATCTTGTTGGCCACGACCTTTTCCTTGTCACTCGTCGCGTTGGCTGCCTGCGGCAGTAGCACGTCCGATCGTGCCCTGAGCGGCGGTGCCATCGGCGCCGGTGTCGGGCTTGCCGGCGGCGCGCTTGTCGGTGCACCGCTCGCAGGCGCTGCGATCGGCGGTGCGGCCGGCGCTGCAACGGGTGCCGTTACCGATGAAGACGACCTGGATCTCGGCGAGCCGATCTGGGAATAGGTTTTCTGTTCGCACGATTCCAGCGGGCAGAGCCCGGCCGGATTGGTCCCCTGATTCGGCCGGGTCCCCCGCCTCCTTCCTCATGTCCCACCTTGATTCACAATGATTCACGGTCGCCTGAAGCCCGGCTGGCCGCGCGCGGTCATGATTTGAGATCGGGCGATCGGAACGAATATTGGCCGGAAGCTTGGAAAATCGGCCGTAGCTCCTAAGATAGAGTGTGGCGACTCGGCGCCGGTCGCCAGTAACGCTTATCGAAAGGCGCTCATGAATCTCGTCCGCCGTTTTGCGCTCGGGCACCGCTCGTCATCGCCGCCGTGGAACGACGGGGCGCCGGTGCGGAAAGAGCTGTTCAGCGTCGAGCGGCTGGAACAGCATGCCGAAAGCCTTGCCGCGGCCCAGCCCGTCACGGCGACGCCGCCGCGCGTTCTCTCTTTGCACGAAAGGCTCGACGATAACGCCGCGGTTCTTCTCGCGGCCTATCGGGCGAGTGCTGCGGAGCTGGAAAGCGGCCGCGGCATGGTCCCGGCCGCGGAATGGCTGCTCGACAATTATCATCTGGTCGAAGAGCAGATTCGTGAGATCCGCGACGATCTTCCGCCCGGCTATTACCGCCAGCTTCCCAAGCTGGCGGAAGGACCGTTCGCCGGTTATCCGCGCGTGTTCGGGCTCGGCTGGGCGTTCGTCGCACATACCGACAGCCATCTCGATCCCGATATCCTGAGCCGCTTCATCGCGGCCTATCAGCGGGTGCAGCCTCTCACCATCGGCGAGTTGTGGGCCGTCGCCATTACGCTGCGCATCGTGCTGGTCGAAAACCTGCGCCGGCTGGTCGACCAGATCATGGCGGGCCAGGACGCGCGCGCGGATGCCGATACGCTTGCCGATCGGCTGCTTCTCTCGGGCAACACCCGGGCGGCACGCGGCCCCGATACCGCCACGCGCGGCGCCGAGCCGATGCCCGAAATCTTCGCGGCCCAGCTCGCGAAGCGATTGCGCGATCTCGATCCGCAAACGACTCCGGCGCTCGGCTGGCTGGAAGAGCAGCTCCGGCAGCAGGGCGTTTCCATCGATGATATCGTGCAACGTGCCCAGCTGCGGCAGGGCGCATCGAATGTCACCGTCCGCAATGTCATCACCAGCATGCGGCTCATCGCCGATATCGACTGGGCGGACATGCTCGAGAGCGTCAGCCTTGTCGACGCGCGGCTACGTGCAGCCAGCCGCTTTGCTGCCATGGATTTTCCGACGCGCAACATGTACCGGAACGCGATCGAACAGCTCGCGCGCGGGTCTTCGTCGCCGGAACTCGAGATCGCCGATCGGGTGCTCGAAGCGGCGCGGACGGCCTCGGACGAGGCGGCGGATGCCGTCGAAGCGGAACGAACCGGCGACCCCGGCTATCATCTGATCGGCGGCGGACGATACGCGCTGGAGCGCGCGGTCGGATTCAGGTTGCCATGGCGAATGCGGCTCGGCCGCTGGTACGCCACGGTCGGCATCGGCGCCTATGTCGGCACGATTCTCGCCGTCACCACGCTGCTGCTCGCGTTCTCGCTGCTCATCCTGGCCGAACCCGGCGTCGATGCCTGGTTGCTGGTGCTGTTCGCGTTGTTCGGCTTCCTGCCGGCAACCGATCTGGCGACGCATCTCGTCAACCGTGTCGTCACCATGAGCGCCGGTCCGAGCCTGTTGCCCGGCATCGAACTCGCGAAGGGCGTCCCGCAGTCGCTCAGGACCATGGTCGCGGTTCCGACTCTGCTTAGTGGCGAGGCCGATCTGCTGGAGCAGATCGAGGGGCTCGAAGTTCACCATCTCGCCGGTGCCGGCGGCGATCTGGTGTTCGCGCTGCTTCTCGACGGCGCCGACGCAGACCAGGAAGTTCTGCCGACGGATGCGCCGATGCTTGCCGCGGCCGCCGGGGCGATTGCCCGGCTCAACCATCGTTACGGTCCGGGCCCCGGCGGCGATCGTTTCCTGCTGCTCTATCGGCGCCGGATCTTCAATCCGGGCGAAAACAAATGGATGGGCTGGGAGCGCAAGAGGGGCAAGCTGCACGAACTCAACCGGCTTCTGCGCGGCGCCACCGACACCAGTTTCGTTTCGATCGCGAACTACGCGCCGCAGATCCCGAAAGATGTGCATTATGTCATCACGCTCGACGCCGATACGCGGCTGCCACGGGACGCAGCGGCCCGGCTGATCGGCAAGATGGCGCATCCTTTGAACCGGCCGAAATTCGACGAGCGCGCGCAGCGCGTCGTCGACGGATACGGCATTCTGCAGCCGCGCGTCACGCCCGCGCTGCCGATCGGGCGCAAGGGCTCTTTCTATCAGGAGATCTTCTCCGGGCCCGGCGGCATGGATCCGTATGCGGCGGCGGTCTCCGATGTCTATCAGGATCTGTTCGGCGAAGGCTCATACACCGGCAAAGGCATCTACGACATCGATGCTTTCGAAGCCGCGCTCGCAAACCGCGTTCCCGAGAACGCGCTGCTCAGTCACGATCTGTTCGAGGGAAATTTTGCGCGCGCCGGTCTCGCGACCGACGTCGAAGTGATCGAGGAGTTTCCCGCGCGCTACGATGTTAACGCCAAACGGCAGCACCGCTGGGCGCGCGGCGACTGGCAACTGGTGCCTTGGTTGATCGGCCGCCGAAGCCTTTCGGTTCCGGCGATCGGCCGCGCGAAAATGCTGGATAATCTGCGGCGATCGGTACTCGCGCCGTCGATCCTGGCGGCCATCGTTGTGTGCTGGCTGCTGCCTCCATCCGTGGATGCAGCAGGATTGCTTCTCCTGCTGGCGACGATCGCGATACCGGCAATTGTTCCGCTCATTTTTTCGGTGCTGCCGCAACGCCCCGGCATTCTCCTTCTGCACCACATCGCGAGGCTCGGTGCGGACCTCCATCTCGCAACGGCACGCGTGTTGCTGACTATCGCCTTCCTGCCCGATCAGGCATGGCGTATGGGCGATGCGATCGTACGTACATTGGCGCGGCTGTTCGTGACGCGCCGCCATCTCCTCGAATGGACGACGGCGGCACAATCGATGGGAATGCCGATTCCCGACCTGTGGGGCTTCTATCGCGAGATGACCGGCGGCACGCTGCTGGGAATCGGCGTAGCGGCGGCGTCGGTCGTCATTCTGCCGTCGTCCTGGCCATTGGCGCTCGTGGCAGCTTCATTGTGGGTGGCGGCGCCGGTTCTTGCCTGGTGGACCAGCCGCTCGGTGGCCGTGCCCCAGGATTTCATCATCTCCGAGCCGGATGCACTCGACCTGCGATCGACCGCGCGGCGCACCTGGCGCTTTTTCGAAACCTTCGTCACCGCGGCCGACAACATGCTGCCGCCCGACAATTTCCAGGAAGATCCGAAACCCGTCATCGCGCACCGGACGTCGCCCACCAACATGGGGCTCTATCTTCTGTCCGCTGTTGCCGCGCGCGATTTCGGCTGGGCGGGAACGACGGAAACCGTCGATCGGCTGGAAGCAACGATTGGCGCCATGCTGAAACTGCAGCGCTTCAGGGGCCATTTCTATAACTGGTACGGGACGCTGGACCTGCATGTGCTCGGCCCCGGTTACATTTCATCGGTCGATAGCGGAAATCTTGCGGGGCATCTGATCGCCATCGCGAATGCCTGCGAAGAGTGGATCGGTATCGCGCAGGTGTCGGATATCGCGCCCGGCCTCGCAGACAATCTTCGACTGGCGCGCGATGCACTCGATGCGCTGCCGTCCGCAGGCGATGCACAGGCAAGCGAGCTCGGCGCCGTGCTCGACGATCTCGCGATTCAACTGGCGGCAACGCCGCGGTTCGACGATCCGTCACCGGCCGTCGCGCGTCTCGCGGAAACCGCCGTCGGAATGGCGACAGCGCTCGCAACCGCGCTTGGCGAGGGCACGGACGACGTCCTGTACTGGGTCGAGGCGATCCGCCGGTTGCTCGAAGAACAGGAGCGCGACCGCCGCCAGATCGCGGATTCGCCGCATATTCTGCGGAACCGGTTGCGGGCGCTCGCCGATACGGCACGCGCGATGGCGCTCGCGATGGATTTCACGCTTCTTCTCGATCCCGAACGGAAACTTCTGTCGCTCGGTTTTTCTCTCGCGGATAACGGCCTCGATCCTAGTTGCTACGATCTGCTCGCCTCGGAAGCGCGGCTTGCCAGTCTGTTCGCTGTCGCCAAGGGCGATGTCCCGACGCGTCACTGGTTGCATCTCGGTCGTGCCGCAACGCCGGTCGGCAGCGGATCCGCGCTGATCTCCTGGTCCGGCTCGATGTTCGAGTATCTGATGCCCTCGCTGATCATGCGCGCGCCGGTCGGCAGCCTGCTCGAGCAGACCAACCGTCTGATCGTCGGGCGCCAGCAATCCTACGGACGATCGCTCGGCGTTCCCTGGGGCGCGTCGGAATCGGCCTACAACGCGCGCGACAAGGAGTTCACCTACCAGTACGCCAATTTCGGCGTTCCCGGCCTCGGTCTGAAACGCGGTTTGTCGGACGACGTTGTGATCGCGCCCTATGCAACCGGTCTCGCGGCGATGGTAGATCCGCACGGCGCCGCCCGGAACTTCGAGCGCCTTGCCGACATCGGCGCCCGCGGCCGCTATGGCTTTTACGAGGCGCTCGATTTCACCCGCACGCGCCTTCAGGACAGTGAGAACGTGGCGCTCGTGCGCGCCTATATGGCCCATCACCAGGGCATGACGATCGTTGCGATCGCGAATGCCCTGCAGGACGGTCGGATGCGCGAACGGTTTCATCGGGAACCGATGATCCAGGCAAGCGAGCTTTTGCTTCAGGAGCGCATGCCGCGCGACGTCGCGATTGCACGCCCGCGTGTCGAAGAGGTCCATGCCTCGGCGGCGCAGGCCATCACCGCGCTTCCCGTGTTGCGCCGGCTCACGGCGCCCGTTCTTGGTGCACCGGTCACGCATCTTCTGTCGAACGGCCGCTATGCCGTGATGCTGACCGCCACCGGAGCGGGATACAGCCGCTGGCGCGACGTCGCGGTGACGCGATGGCGCGAGGATGCGACGCGCGACGACTGGGGCTCGTTCATCTTTCTTCGCGATGTGCAGAGAGGGAATGTCTGGACGCCGGGCGCGCAGGCGATCCGCAGCGATGCGGACCACAGCGAAGTGGTCTTCGGCGAGGATCATGTCGAATTCGTCCGCCGCGACGGCAATCTGACGACCGCGATGGAAGTGGTGGTTTCCGACGAAGACGATGGAGAGGTTCGCCGTGTATCGCTGACGAATAGCGGGCGGCGTGCGCGCGAGATCGAGCTGACATCCTACGCCGAGCTGGTGCTGACGACGCCGGCCACGGATAACGCCCATCCGGTTTTCAGCAAGATGTTTGTCGAAACCGAGTATCTGGCCGAGTTCGGCGCGCTCGTGGCGACACGTCGCCTGCGCTCGCCGGAGGAGCCGGCGGTGTGGGCGGCGCATTTCGCGGTGCTGGAAGGGGCCGACGCCGGGGATTCGCAATACGAAACCGACCGTGCCCGGTTTCTTGGCCGCGGCCATACGGTCGAGAAAGCGATGGCGGTCGCCGAGGGGAGGGCGCTGTCCGGAAGCGTCGGCTCGGTTCTCGATCCGATCTTTTCGTTGCGGCAGCGCGTGACGGTGCGTCCCGGCAAATTCGTGCGCGTCGCCTTCTGGACCGTCGTCGCCTCGTCGCGCGCCGAGCTTCTCGATCTTGTCGACAAGCATCGCGATCGCAGTGCCTTCGATCGCGCGCGGACGCTCGCCTGGACGCGGGCCCAGGTCCAGCTCCGTTATCTCGACGTGGATGCGACCGAGGCCGCGGATTTTCAGCGCCTGGCCGCTCCCATTCTCTACGCGGATCGGCGGTTTCGCGCGCCCCAGGATGCGATTGTGCGCGGTGCCGGTCCGCAGTCGGGCCTGTGGCCGCATGCCATATCCGGCGACCTGCCGATCGTGCTGCTGCGCATCGACGATGTCGAGGATATCGGCCAGGTGCGGCAGTTGCTGCGCGCGCACGAATACTGGCGAATGAAGGGTCTCGGCGTCGATCTTGTGATCGTTAACGAACGGGCCTCGTCCTATACGCAGGAACTGCAGATTGCAATCGAGACTGCGGTGCGCAGCAGCCAGTCGCGGCCGCTTCTGGGCGGCGAGCATGCGCCGGGTTCGATCCATGCGCTGCGCGCCGATCTGATGAATTTCCAGACCCGCACATTGCTGCAATCGGTCGCCCGCGTCGCATTGGTCGCCCATCGCGGACCGATCGCGGACCAGCTTGCGCGATTGCCGTCTTTGCCGGTGCGTCCGGTCCCGGTCGCTCGATCGAATGTGATAGTGCCTTCGGTGCCGGCATTGCCGCCGCCGCTGGGGCCGACTTTGCCCGAACTGGAGTTCTTCAACGGCATCGGCGGTTTCGACAAGGACGGACGCGAATATGTAAGCGTACTCGATGCCGGCCGCACCACGCCGGCGCCGTGGATCAATGTGATCGCCAATCCCGGCTTCGGCTTTCATGCATCGGCGGATGGCAGCGGCTATTGCTGGGCCGAGAACAGTCGCGATAACCAGCTCACGCCCTGGTCGAACGATCCGGTCGGCGATCCGCCCGGCGATGCGCTCTATATTCGCGACGAGGAAACCGGCGATCTCTGGAGCCCGACGGCGCAGCCGATCCGCGGCGGTGCGCGCTACACGACGCGGCACGGGTTCGGCTATAGCCGCTTCGAGCATGAGACGCACGGTATCGCCACCGACCTGCTTCAGTATGTGCCGCTGTCGGACCCGATCCGGATCTCGCGTCTCAGCCTCGAGAATCGCTCGTCCAAACCGCGCCGCTTGTCGATTACCGCCTATGCGGAATGGGTGCTTGGCACCGCGCGCGGCGCATCGGCGCCGTTCATTGTAACAGGGATCGACGCCCGGACCGGCGCGATGCTCGCGCGCAATCCCTGGAGCATGGCGTTTCCGGGCCGCGTCGCGTTCGCCGATCTTGCCGGCCGGCAGACGAGCTGGACGGCGGACCGTACCGAGTTCCTCGGCCGCGATGGCGGTATCGCCAATCCCGCGGCGCTGCGCGAAAAGTCGAAATTGTCCGGCACGATCGGTGCCGGCTTCGATCCCTGCAGCGCGCTGCAGCAGATTGTCGAACTCCGTGCCGGCGAGACGATCGAGATCGTCTGGTTCCTTGGCCAGTCCGCATCGTCCGAAGCGGCGGCCACGCTGATCGCGCGCTATCGCAAGGCCGATCTCGATGCGGTTCTGGCGGAAGTCACCGCCCATTGGGACAGCCTGCTCGGCTCGGTTCAGGTGAAAACGCCCGACCGGCCTCTGGACATCATGCTGAATGGCTGGCTGCTTTATCAGGCGCTCGCCTGCCGCATCTGGGCGCGCGCTGGTTTCTATCAGGCCAGCGGCGCGTACGGATTTCGCGACCAGCTTCAGGACGGCATGGCGCTGACATTCGCGCGGCCGGCGGAGACGCGGCGCCATATCCTGCGCGCGGCATCGCGCCAGTTCGCCGAGGGCGACGTGCAGCATTGGTGGCTGCCGCATTCGGGGCAGGGCGTGCGCACACGCATCTCCGACGATCGCGTCTGGCTTGCCTTCGCGACGGCGAGCTATATCGGCGTCACGGGCGATCACGCGATCCTCGACGAGATCGTGCCTTTTCTCGATGGCCCGCTGCTCGATCCCGGCGAAGCCGATGCCTTCTTCCAGCCGATGATCGGCGACGAACCGGCTTCCTTGTTCCGGCATTGCGCCCGCGCGCTCGATCAATCCATCGCACTCGCCGGTGAACATGGTTTGCCGCTGATCGGGACCGGCGACTGGAACGACAGCATGAACCGGGTCGGCGCCAGCGGTCGCGGCGAAAGCGTGTGGCTCGGCTGGCTGCTGCTCCGCACGCTCGCGCTGTTTGCACCGCTCGCCGACGGGCGCGACTCCGACCGCGCGCGGCTCTGGCGTGCCTATGAAGACGTGCTGCGCCGCGCCATCGAACGCGAGGCGTGGGACGGCGAATGGTATCGCCGCGCGACTTTCGACGACGGGACCTGGCTCGGCTCGAAAAATTCCGAAGCCTGTCGCATCGATTCGATCGCGCAATCCTGGTCGGTGCTGTCGGGTGCGGGCGATCCGGCGCGCGCGACGATCGCGATGGCGTCGCTCGAAAGAAATCTGGTCGATTACGACGATCGGCTGGCGCTGCTCTTCGTGCCGCCGTTCGACCGGACGGCGCTCGACCCTGGTTACATCCAGGGCTATCCGCCGGGCCTGCGCGAGAATGGCGGCCAATACAGCCACGCCGTGATGTGGGCGGCGATGGCCTGGGCGCAGATGGGCGATGGCGACAAGGCCGGCGCGATGCTCGATCTGGCCAATCCGATCAATCATGCGCGCACGGCCGACGGCATGGAGCGCTATCTGAACGAACCTTATGTCATGTCCGCCGACGTCTATGGCGTGAAGCCGCATCGCGGTCGCGGCGGCTGGAGCTGGTATACGGGTGCGGCAGGCCTGATGCATCGCGCCGGCGTCGAGAGCCTTCTCGGCATCCGTCGCGAAGGCACGACCTTGGTGATCGATCCCTGCATCCCGAGCGGCTGGCCCGGCTACGACGCGACCGTGACATTGCCGGCTTCGTCGACGCCGCCGGCGACTGTCGCGTTGCAGGAGCTCGCCTTGCCGCAATCGGCGACGGCGAGAGATCAGAGACCGGCGACGGGAGCGTCAGCACCGGGGGTGTCCGCGTCGGGGACGCCGGAGACCCGCCCGGAAACCCGTCCAGAAACCCGATACGAGATCCGCGTGGACAATCCCGCACACAAATCGCGCGGCATCGCATCGGCGACGCTCGACGGCGCGTCGGTCGAACTCGTCGACGGGCGCGTGCGCGTCCCGCTCGATGGCGCCGAGCATCGGGTGACGATTGAGATGGGTGGGTGAGGGGGGTGCGTCGCATAAATTTCTTGTCATCGCCGGTCTTGATCCGGCGATCCATTGTGCCGATACGCTGCGTCAACCGCGCCGCGCGCTACGCGGCTTGAAGTCGCGCCATCTCCGCTTCGAACTCAAAGCGCAGTTGTGTGCCTTCCTCGTCGGGCAGGAACAGGGTCATCTGCGGGAAGATGGTGCGGTAGAGCGAAAGCTTCGCGCGGTCGAGGGACGTCGCGGATCGCGTCTCGGCAAGGATGCGATGCAGCCGGGCGCGAACGCGGTCGGGGTCCGGCCGGTCCGCCGGCTCCGCCGCCGCACCGAACAGGTCGGACTGCGATTCTTCTGCCAGAGGCTCCGGATGGATAGTGACTCGCCGTCGGCTCGCAGTGGAGATGCGCGTGCCGTGCCATGCCCTACCGCACCGCCAGTGCCGCGAGGATCTCCGAAACGCAGCGCTCCGCATCCGGTTGCCCGGTATCGACCGTCACGTCGTAATCGCCGAACGAATGCACGATATCGGCGAGGCCGCGCGCGCGGCCGATCACGCGGTCGCCGCGGGCGCGCTCGCGCGCCTCGAGAATGTCGATCGGGCATGTGACGCCGACCCTGAAGACGTCGAGGCCCGCGAACGCGCGCTCACAGCTCTCGTGCATCGCGCGGTCGTGCAGCACGTGATCGAAGATGACGGCGTTGCCGGCATCGACGAGGGCGCGCACGGCGGGCGCCATCGCCTCGATCAGGCGGCGGAAGACCGGGCCGAATTTGGCGGTCGCGACCGTGACGGCGGCGCCCGATGCGGGATCGGTCGTCGTCGTCACGATCATTTCGACGCCCGCGGCGGTGAAGTCGTCGCGCGCGTCCTGGCGGCCGGTATCGGCGCCGCGGTAATAGCGCTCGGGCGCCATGAACACGAAATCATCGAAGCCGATGCGGAGATACGGTGTCGCCAGACGCGCCTGCAGCGCGTGGCAGATCGTCGTCTTGCCCGCGCTCGACGGACCGTTCACAAGGATAATGTCGGGCCGGGTATTCGCGACAGACAATGTTTCCATGCTTTTCAGCCCCGCTCCCCCTTCGGCATACGGAACTGTATACTGCACGGCATACAAAACCCGATACCGGATCGCAGCCCCCGTGCCTCGCAAAGCCATGCCGCCTACTCGCCTTCTTCCGCGACCCGCGCCCGGCGGGAATGAAGCCGACCGCACGCTGTCGACGCGTACCTATGGCCAGCTCAAGGATATGATCCTTGCCGGCAAGCTGCGCCCGGGCGAGAAGCTGGCCGAGCGCGATCTCGGCGCCTCGCTCAAGGTCAGCCGCACACCGATCCGCGAGGCGCTCGGCCGCCTGGTGCAGGACGGGCTGGTCGAATACCGGCCGCAGCGCGGGCATTTCGTGCGCGCGATCGACATGCGCTCGGTCGAGGATCTCTACAGTTTGCGCGAGATGCTCGAGGTCTATGCGATCCGGCTCGCGATGTCGCGCATGCAGCGCACCGATTTCGCCGAGTTCGACCGGCTCTCGCAGTCGCTTGAGCGTTACGCCGCCGATCCAATGCAGTCCGAGGCCGAGCTGCGCGAGGGCCAGCGCGTGCACGAGATCATTGCGCGCGCCGCCCGCGACGAACTGCTCTACGAAATGCTGATGCGGCTCTACGACCGGCTGCAGCTCTTCATCTGGATCGATGCGCTCTATGCCGACGAGGCGCGGCTCACGCGCGCCGAACATGCCGAGATCATCGCCGCGATCAAGGCCGAGGATGTCGAGCGCGTCGTGCATCTGGCGACGCAGCATCTGCGCCGCTCGCGCGCCAACGTCATGCGTGTCCTGCAGGCGCGGCCGTCGCTGACGGGGTAGCGGAGGCGGCGCCTCAAGCGCCGGCGACGAGCGCGAGGCAGTGCCAGGCGAGTGCGCGGTTAGACGAAATAACCGGCATTTTCAGCTCGTTTTCGAGCGTCCCGACGATCGTCGCGGTGCGCAGCGAGGTGCAGGCGACGAACACCGCATCCGCCTCCGAAAGCTGCCGGTCGCTTACGGCGTCGGCGATCCGTTGCGGCGACACGCGCGTGATCGCGGAATCCTCGTCGATGCCGAAATTCGCCTGATCGACGAGCGCGAAGCCGCGTCGCTCGAGATCGCGCGCGACGATCGCATGCACGGAATCGGGATAAGGCGTCACCAGCACAATGCGTCGCGCACCGAGGCGACGCAGCGCCGCATCCGCCGCGGTCATCGGCGAGGTGCAGGCGATATCGGGTCGGCCCTGGCGGATCTGCGCGAAGACGGCATCCTCGCCGATCGCGGCGGTCGCCGAGGTGCAGCCATACGCGATCACGTCGAGCCGGCTGCCCGGCACCAGCAATGTTGCCGCGCGTGCGAGTTCCGCCTCGGTCGCACGCAGGCTCTCCGGCCCGAAGCGATCGGGGGCGGGAACGCGCGTCGTATAGAGATTGACGCCGCCGGGCCCGGTCTCGGGTGGAAGGAAGCGCCGCATCTCGTTCTCGATCGCATGATCGGTCGCGAGCGCGATCAGCCCGATCTCGCACCCGTCGGGCAGCGGCGGACGATCGAGCGCGCGCGCGGAATCCGGCGCCGGGCCGCTCGCGGCGTCGGCGAGGTCAATCGGTGGCGGCAAGCTCCATTCCGGCATCGAAATCGCCTCTATCGCCTATTGCCGAACGCCTGTCCTGTTTGGTATACCAAAATGAATGCCAAGATGCCAGGGGTCGCCGAAATGACAGCAGCCACGAGCAAAACCGGCGTGGCCCTCGATCGGGCGGAATCCGACGATGCGGGTGGGGGCTCGTCGGTGCAAGACCCGGCTTCTGTGGAGGGGCGCGAGCGCTCCGGGGCGGCTCTGCATACCGATGGTATCGCGTCGGCCGGCAAAATCGGCGCCGAGCGATTGTTCGCGCCGCGGGTTGCGGGGATTCCCGGATCGCCGATCGACCGTTCGATCGCGCTGCTCGCAAGCCAGCCGCACCCGACCGTGCCGTTCGCCTTCGGTGCGCCGGCACCCGAAGCGATTCCGATCGCGCTGCTCGGTGAAGCGGCGGCACTCGCACTCGGCGATGCCGATGCGGGCGCGCTCAGCTACGGCCCGACCGAGGGCGAGCCGGCCTTGCGCGCTGCATTGCGCGCCGATCTTCTGTTGCAGGGTCTCGAGATCGCCGATGATGAACTTTTGATTACGGCCGGCGGCACGCAGGGCCTCGACCTCGTGTGCAAATTGTTCGTCGGGCCGGGCGACACGGTGATCGCCGAAGATCCGACTTATTCCAACGGCATCGCGATCGTCACGAGTTACGAGGGCCATGTGCTGCGCTGCCCGACCGACGATGCGGGATTGCGTGTCGACGCGATCGCGCGGCTGGTCGCGACGACGGGCCGCGCGCCGAAGCTGATCTACACGATTCCGAATTTCCAGAATCCCGGCGGCAGCACGCTCGCGCTCGAACGCCGCCGCAGTCTGCTCAAGCTGGCCGAGCGCTATGACTGTCTGATCCTCGAGGACGATCCCTATGGCCGGCTCTTCTTCGATCGGGCGCCGCCGCCCAGCCTCTATGCGCTCGACCGCTTGGCCAGGAACGGCAGCGGCCGCGTGATCGGCGTGCATACCTTCTCGAAGATCCTGGCACCAGGTCTGCGCGTCGGCTGGATCGTGGCACCACCACCGGTCATCGCGAAGATGATCGATGCAAAGCAGGGCCTCGATACCTGCACCAACGTGCCGGCGCAGCGCATGGTCGCGCGATTTCTGGAATCCGGCGCGATGCCGGGCCATCTCGACATGCTGCGCACGACCTATCGGGCGCGGCGCGATGCGATGGAAACAGCGCTCAAACAGTGCTTCGCCGACATGAAATGCGTGCGCTGGACCAGTCCCGGTGGCGGTTTCTTCATCTGGCTCAGTCTGCCGGCGGGGATCGATGCCGACCGGCTGCTGCCCTTGGCGTTGGCCGAGGGTGTCGCGTTCATTCCCGGCTCGGCCTTCCGCGGGCCGGAGGGGCCGCGCAACGCGCTGCGCCTCTCTTTCGCCTATCCCGATGCCGATGCGATAGTCGAGGGCGTGCGCCGCCTGCGCCGCGCGATCGACCGTATCCCGCGCGGCTGAACCGAGGAAATGCCATGACCGCCGATCCCTATCCGGCCGATCCCTATCCTAGCAATGCCTGTCCGCCCGAACTGCGCCGCGCCGTGGTCGAGCGTTATGTCGCGCGCACGCCAACATCGAAGCGCGCACACGAGCGCGCAAGCCGCGTGCTGCCGGGCGGCGTCAATCGCAACATCGTGCATCATGGCCCGCATCCGATGTTCCTCGCTTCTGGTGCCGGACCCTATCTCACCGATCTCGACGGCAACCGCTATCTCGATCTGATTGGCAATTATACGGCGATGATCCTCGGCAATTGCGTGCCGCAGGTGATGGAGGCCGCCGCGCGACAGCTTGCGCTCGGCACCGCCTGGGCCGGCGCCACCACCGGCGAGGCGACGCTCGCGGAGATGATCGTCGAACGCTTGCCCTCGGCCGAGCTGGTGCGCTTTGCGGCCTCGGGGACCGAAGCGACGATGATGGCATTGCGCGCGGCGCGCGCCTTCACCGGCCGGCCCGCGATCGCGAAGTTCGAGGGCGGTTATCACGGCATCCACGATTTCGCGATGATCAGCGTCGCACCCGATCCGAACAATTCCGGACCGGACGAGGCGCCGCTTTCGGTCGCAACGCCCGGCATCGCGCCCTCGGCCACGGCCGACGTGCTGGTGCTGCCGTTCAACGATGCGAAATCGGTCACGGCGCTGATCGAGAGACACGCGCATCGGCTGGCTGCGATCATCGTCGAGCCTGTGCTGGCGAATGCCGGGCTGCTCGAGCCGGATCCGGGTTTTCTCCAGTTGCTGCGCGATCTCGCGACGAAGCACGGCATCGTGCTGATCTTCGACGAGGTGATCACGCTGCGGCTCGCTTACGGCGGCGCGCAGGCGATGTACGGCGTCACGCCGGACATGACGACGCTCGGCAAGATCATCGGCGGCGGCTATCCGATCGGCGGCATCGCCGGGCGCGCCGACATCATGAACTGGTTCGATCCGACGAAGGCCGGCGGTTCGGTCACGCTCTCCGGCACCTTCCATGCGGCACCGATGGCACTCGCCGCCGGGGTCGAGACGCTGAAATTGTTTACCGCCGATTCGATCGAGGCGCTCAACAGGCGGAGTGCGCGGCTCGCCCGCGAACTGCGCACGATGTTCGAGGGCGCATCGCTGATGCTCTCGCTCAACCAGGTCGGCTCGCTTCTGAATGTGCATGCGATGGCGGAAAATGTGAGCCGCTATCGTCCGGGCGCGCGCGGCGACAAGGCGTTCCTCAAACTGTTGCATCTCGCCATGCTCAACGAGGGTGTGCTTTTGTCGCCGCGCGGGCTCTTCTGCCTCTCGGTGCCGATGGACGATGCGGCGGTCGATTCGATCCGCGATGCGTTCGGCCGCGCGCTTGTAGCGCTGGGAGTGCTGGGCGAACGATAGAGGCCGGCACAGCGGGCCTTATCCTTCGACAGGGTCGGGACGAGAGCATACGCTGGTAGGTAGCGCCCACCGGGAGAGACGCATGATTCACCGACGCAGCCTGTTTGCATGGATCGCCGGGGCCGCCGCAATACTCGCGGCCATGCAGCGGTTCCGGAACGAGGCACGGGCAGAGGGGGAGACCACCATGACCGAGCAGGAAAAAATCGACCTGTTCCTGAAACATGTCGGCGCCGAGATCGAGGGCGACATGGAAACCACGATGGCGACCATGACCGACAATCCGCATCTCACCAACGTGCCGACGCGGGTCGGCGGCTACGGTTACGAGGGCGTGCGCTCGTTCTATCAGAACCATCTGGTCGGCAAGTTTTTTCCGCCCGACATGACGATGACGCCGGTCTCGCGCACCGTCGGCGAGAACCAGATCGTCGACGAGCTGGTCATCCGGTTCACGCACACGACAAAGATCGACTGGATGCTGCCCGACATCGAGCCGACCGGAAGGCCGGTCGAGGTCGCGTTTGCGGTGATCGTCGGCATCAAAGACGGCAAAATCTCGCACGAGCATATTTACTGGGACCAGGCGACCGTGCTGGCGCAGATCGGGCTTCTCGATCCGGCGGGACTGCCGGTGGTCGGGGCCGACGGCGCGCGGCGCGTGCTCGATCCGAGCCTGCATGGCACAGCGACACCGTAACGGGAGCGTCCTTATGCTGAACGATCTCGAAAAGAAGCTGCACGACGATCTCGACACGAATTCGCTGGTCACCCTGCTCGGCGACATGGTGAAGGCGCCATCGATCAGCGGCGACGAGAAGCCGGCGGTCGACGTGCTCGCATCCTGGCTCGACAAAGCCGGGTTCGACGTGACGATCGAGGATGCGGCACCGGGGCGGCCCAATCTCGTGGTGTCGCACGGGAAAGGCGCCAGTGAGGGAGGCGAAGGCCAGACCCTGCTGCTGACCGGCCACAGTGACACCGTGCCGATCGGCGAAGGCTGGTCGCGCAATCCCTATGGCGGCGAGATCGACGGCGATAAACTCTATGGACGCGGCAGTTGCGACATGAAAGCAGGGCTCGCCGGCATGGCGCTGACGATGCTCGGCATCAGACGCGCGATGCCCGATCTCAAGGGCAAGCTCGTGTTCGCGGCCTGCGTCGACGAGGAGATGAACGGTCTCGGCACGCAGGCGGCGATCAAGGCCGGGCTCACGGCCGACTGGGCCGTCATCGGCGAGCCGACCGAGTTGCAACCGATTCGCGCCTGCAAGGGCGACTGCTATTTCGAGGTCGAGATCCGCGGCGTCGCGGCCCATGCCGGTTCGCCGGACGAAGGTGTGAACGCGATCGGTGCTGCCGCGACCGCGATCCGCATCGCCGAGGCGCATGACCGCGAGCTGCGCCATCACCGGCACAATCTGCTCGGGTCGCCGACCATGAGCGTCGGCACGATCACGGGCGGCATGATCGTCTCCGCCGTGCCGGATCGCTGCAGCGTGTGGATCGATCGGCGCCTTTTGCCGCATGAAAGCGGCGAGAGCGCGCTCGAAAGCTTTCGCGCGATGCTCGATCGCGACATGGACCGGCGCGAGGGGCTTTCGCATCAGGTGGCGCTGCGCATGGAATTGCCGCCCTCCGAGGTCGCGGAAGATCATCCGCTGGTGCAGGCGGTCGCGCGCGCCGGACGCGACAGTGGCGGGCCGAACGTGGCGGTCGGCGGCTGGGGCGCGGCGAGCGACGGCGGCTATCTGATGCGCGATGCCAAGATCCCGACGGTGCTGTTCGGGCCCGGCAGCATCACCGGCCAGGCGCACCGGCCGGACGAATATGTCTCGATCGAGCAGACGATCGTTGCGACGAAGACCTATCTCACGCTGGCCGCGCGGGCGCTGACAAGCGGGTTGAAATAGGAAAGCGGAACCACAGAGACACAGAGATCAGCGAGGCCCTCTCGTGTCTCTGTGGTGAAATCCTGATGAACCGATAAGTTCGGGAGGAATCTATCATGCCGACATTGCCGTTCGAGATCGGGGAATACAAAACGCGCCTCGCGAAGACGAAGGCGAGCATGGAAAAGCGCGGGCTCGATCTGCTGCTGGTCGCCGATCCGGCGAACATGTGTTACCTGACCGGCTATAACGCCTGGTCGTTCTACACGCCGCAGATCGTCGCGGTCGCGCTAGATCGCGACGAGCCGATCATCGTCGTGCGCGGCATGGACGTGAACGGCGCGCGCGAGACGACTTGGCTCAAGCCGGAGAACCAGATCGGCTTCCCCGATCATTATGTGCAGTCGACCGAGCGTCATCCGATGGAGTATGCGGCAGCGCAGCTGAAGGATCGCGGCCTCGGCAAGGGTCGCATCGGCACCGAGAACGATGCGTTCTTCTTTGCAGTCCAGAGTCACGACGCGCTCAAGAAGAACCTGCCCGACGGGCGCTTCGAGGATGCGAGCCTGCTGGTCAACTGGGTGCGCGTCGTCAAATCGCCGAAGGAGATCGAGTACATCGCGCAGGCGGGCAAGATCATGGACCGCGTCATGGAAGTGGCTATCGGCATGATCCGCCCGGGCGTGCGGCAATGCGATGCGGTCGCCGAGATCTATCGCGCGCAGATCGCCGGCACGAAAGAGTTCGGCGGCGACTACACCGCCTTCGTGCCGATGCTGCCGACCGGGCGCGGCACCTCGACGCCGCATCTCACCTGGACCGACGAGCCGTATAAGACCGGCGAAGCGACGATCCTCGAACTGGGTGCGGCGCGGCATCGCTATCACTGCCCGCAGGCGCGCACCGTGTTTCTGGGCAAGCCGCCCGCGAAGATCGCCGATACGGCGAAGGTGGTGGTCGAGGGAATCGCGGCCGCGCTCGACGCGGCGAAGCCCGGTGCGACGGGACACGAGGTCGAAGCGGCGTGGCGCGCGGTGATTTCGCGCCATGGAATCACGAAGGATTCGCGCATCGGCTATTCGGTCGGCCTCAATTACGTGCCGGACTGGGGCGAGCACACGATCAGCCTCCGCCCGAACGATCCGAGCGTGCTCGAGCCGAACATGGTGCTGCATGTCATTCCCGGCATCTGGATGGACGATTGGGGCATCGAGATCAGCGAGTGCATCCGCATCACCGACAAGGGCGCGGTTCCGTTCTGCACCACCGAGCTCAAGCTGTTCGTGAAGGAGTAGGGGTGGGTTTTTCACCACAGAGACAAGTGAGAGAAGAAACGTTTCACCACAGAGACAAGAGAGGAAGAAAGTTCACCACAGAGACAAGAGAGGAAGAAGAGTAGGGGAATTTAAGTGTGAGTCGATCCCGTACCTATCATTCCCCTCCCCTTCATGTCGCAGTCGGCCGCGACCGCAGGCGGCGTGGTGGAGGGGTGAGGAATTCCTCTCGCCTATCTCTGTGTCTCTGTGGTGAACCTGTTTATGCGCGGCGCCCCGGCACGTCGTGGTCGGCCGCGACCGATCACGGCGTGGATGCCCGGGTCTCCCTCGACAGGCTCGGGATGAAGGCCCGGGCATGACGATTTGAAAACCGGGCAGGGGTCAGTTGCCCCGGAACGAAAAATGGCCTTCTCGCCTATCTCTGTGTCTCTGTGGTGAACCTGTTTCCGCGAGGCGCGCCGCCGCTCTGGTGCTTTGCATCCCCGGCGCGTTTGCTGTCCGAACCAGCGAGGCATAAATTGACGCCATGAGCCCGGACACCAGCCATTCGACCGAACGCCGCAACGCCCGCAATGCGCCGCCGGAACTGATCGCGGCCCTGCGCACACTCCTCGGCGACCGGCTCTCGACCGCCGACGCGGTGCGCGACCAGCACGGCCATGACGAGAGCTATCACGAAAGCATGCCGCCCGATGCGGTGGCGTTCGCCGAAACGACCGACGAGGTCGCGCAGGTCGTCGCACTCTGCGCCAAACACAAAACCCCGGTGATAGCGTTCGGCACCGGTACCTCGCTCGAGGGCCATGTCGCGGCGCTCGAGGGCGGCATCACGGTCGATCTTTCGCGCATGAACCGCATCGTCGAAGTGAATGCGGCCGATCTCGACTGCCGCGTCGAGGCCGGCGTGACGCGAAAGCAGCTCAACCTTCATCTGCGCGACACCGGCCTCTTCTTCCCGATCGATCCCGGCGCCGATGCCTCGCTCGGCGGCATGGCGGCGACGCGCGCCTCGGGCACGAACGCGGTGCGCTACGGCACGATGCGCGAGAACGTGCTCGGCCTCACCGTCGTGCTGGCCGACGGGCGCGTCATCAAGACCGGCGGGCGCGCACGCAAGTCGGCGGCGGGCTACGATCTGACGCGGCTCTTCGTCGGCTCCGAAGGCACGCTCGGCATCGTCACCGAGATCGCGCTGCGGCTCTACGGCGTGCCCGAGACGATCCGCGCGGCGGTGACCGATTTCCCCGACATCGCGGCCGCGGTCGACACGGTGATCCTCACGATCCAGTCCGGCATTCCCGTCGCGCGCATCGAACTCCTGGACGAGCTTCAGATGCGCGCGGTCAACCGTTTTTCGAAGCTCGATTATCCCGAGCGGCCGACCTTGTTCTTCGAATTCCACGGCACCGAGGCCGCGACCGAAGAGCAGGTAGCCCAGGTGAAGGCGATCGCCGACGAGCATGGCGCCGGCGAATTCCGCTGGGCCGAAAAATCCGAGGACCGCACGAAGCTGTGGCAGGCGCGGCACGATGCCTATTACGCGGCGCTCGCACTCCGGCCCGGCGCGAAGGGCTGGGCGACCGATGTGTGCGTGCCGATCTCCAGGCTTGCCGACTGCATCCTCGAGACGAAGCGCGATCTTGCCGCAACGAAACTCATCGCGCCGCTCGTCGGCCATGTCGGCGACGGCAATTTCCATCTGGTCTATGTGATCGACCCCGACGATCCGGCCGAGATGGCGGAAGCGGCGGCGTGCAACGAGCGCATGGTCAGGCGCGCGATCGCGATGGGCGGCACCGCGACCGGCGAGCACGGCATCGGCACCGGCAAGAAGCATTTTCTCGAGATCGAGCACGGGCGCGAAGCGGTCGATGCGATGCGCGCGCTCAAGGCCGCGCTCGACCCCGACAACATCATGAATCCGGGCAAGGTGGTGTAGGGGGAGGCAGGTAATGTCAATGGCAAGAACGATATCAGCTCATAGATGTCTATAGAACTCGTACAAAAGGAGGTATCACGGTTCCTACAATCGGCCGAACCCGAGGTTCTTTGTCTCAAAGGAAGTTGGGGGGTCGGGAAGACATATTCTTGGAACAAATGGGTCTCCGAGGCTGCAAAATCACAGAATGCCATTTCTCTAAAAATTTACTCTTATGTCTCTCTGTTTGGGGTCACTTCAATTGCAGAACTCCAGCAGTCTATTTTCCAGAACTCCCGATCAATAGATCAAATCGACAAGATCCCGAGTGTGGACACACTTGGGAAGACCTTCGGAGAGCAGCTGAAAGGCAATTGGCGGCGGCATGTTCGCTGGCTTAGGTTCCTGCCTCAGGCTAGAGAATACTTTCCTGGTGTCGATGCTTTGTTGTCCCATTTCTTTGTCAAGGAACAAATCATCTGTTTGGACGACCTTGAGCGGGGAGGTCGGGGAATCTTATTGAGTGATGTAATGGGTGTGGTGTCGCACCTAAAAGAAGAGAAACATTGTAAGGTTGTTCTTATTTTGAATGATCAAAGGCTCGAAGGAGAGAATGCCGAAGCGTTCAACAAGTATCTAGAGAAGACAGTTGACGTCTTTTTGGAGTTTGATCCAACTTCGACAGAGTGTGTAGCTATTGCTCTCCATGCCAATTCGAAGATGCATGATGAATTGTGGCAAGATTGTCTAAAGCTTGGAATCTCCAATATTCGTGTCATCAGAAAAATAGAGCGCATTGCGAAACTGGTTCTCCCTATCATCGAAGATCTTGATGATAGAGTTTTGCAGTCTGCGATCAAATCGCTAACTTTGTTTGGCTGGTCAATTTATTCGGATGAATCGCCTGATATCGCATTCATACGAAGAAGCACGAGAGGGCTGTTCGGTGGCCGGGCCGAAGGTAGAGAGCTTAGTGACGAAGAACGCCTCTAGTCTACTTTGTTGGAATCATATGCGTTTGGGTATGTTGATGAATTTGATGATGCGTTGTTGTCTGGAGTCCAAAAAGGCTACTTCGATGACCAAGAGGTAAGGCGAACGGCCGAGAGCCAGCACAAAAACTTTCAAAAACAGAGCGCTCAGATGGCGGAAATTGTTGCGTGGAACATGTACCACGGCTCTTTCGATGCGAATGAAGCGCAGGTCGTAGATGCAATATATACAGCATATCTTGAGGGCATACAGTACGTCAGCGTTGTCAACTTAGATGGAATGGTTAGGCTCTTCAAAGATCTTGGCTACCACAATTTGGCATCACTCGCGATTCGAACGTTCGTCGATGCGAGGGCTGATGAGAAAGAGCTCTTTGACCTCAGTAGATCCGCGTTTCCTGACCATATTAGTGACCCTGAGCTAATCTCGACTTTTAGAGAGAAGGCGATTGAAGAAACTGATGAACGCAACCCTGCAGAAGTGCTTCTAAAGATAAGCAGTTCACACAGTTGGGATAACAAAGATACAAAACTGCTCGCGTCGATGTCAGTGGAGGGATACATCCGGATGTTCCGCGCTACAACAGGGGAAGCGCTTCCGGAGATTGTGAAAAGTAGTTTGATGTTTGGAAAAGCTGGTAATGCCAGTGAAGTCGATTTAGAAATCTCTAGGCGCGCTACGGAGGCACTACAGATAATCGGTGCAGAGTCGATATTGAACCGGCGACGTATTGAAAGATACGGGGTTCAAGTTGATGGCATGGTGAATGCTGAGGAAGAGTGACTGCCAATACTTGCGATTGAGGCTATATTGATGTGCTGTTGAGTAGTTGCTGCTGGCACGAATTGTACGTCTACGCCACAATCTTCCCGATATGGAACTCGCCAAATTTGTCTCCTGTGTTGCCACGATCTCCTGCATTCGCCCACCCCTACTGACTCGTGTATCCGCCGTCGGCACTGATCAGCGCACCGGTCATGAACGCACAATCGTCCGACAACAGGAACAGCACGATCCTGCCGATCTCTTCCGGCGTACCGAGCCGCTGGATCGGCTGGGCTGTCTTCAGCATGTCGTGGATGCTCTCGACGGGTATGCCGCTCATCTGATGGAAGCGTTCGACCGCGGGACCGATCATCGGCGTGTCGATCGTGCCGGGGCAGATGCAATTCACCCTTACATTGTAGGGCGCATAATCGATGGCGGTGCTCTTGGTCAGCTGGCCCACGGCCGCCTTGCTCATCCCGTACGCAGCACTGCTGCCCTTGCCGACGAAAACCTGGTCCGATCCCATCAGGACGACATTGCCGTATTTCTGACGGCGCATGATCGGCAGCACCTCTTTCAGGACATAAAACGGCCCCTTCAGATTGACCGACAGGACGCGCTCGAACCCCTCGATGCTGGTGTCCTCGATATTGGCGAACAGATGGACCCCCGCGGCAACGAACAGCAGATCGATCCGGCCTTCCCGGTCGAGCACGCTTTGAACGCCGTGACGAACCTGGTCGTAATCCCGGATGTCGCAGCGGTAAAAGGTGCCATCGGTTGTTTCGTTGATGTCGAACACATGCGCGCGGCACCCCGCCTCGTTCAGCAGGCGCAACGTTGCGTTGCCCATGCCCGACGCGCCGCCGACGACCAGCGCAACCTTGTCCTTGAATCCCGTTCTCTGGAACCCGGCCGTCTCGAACCCCGCCGTCTCGCTCATGACATGAATGCTTTCTGTCGATTTCCGAATGACCCGCGCGTTGCCGCGTTGGCGCGTTGCCGTGTTGGCGTGTTGGCGCGGAGGATACCATCGCCGATAATTTTCGCACTGTGCCCGGCGCATGTTTCCGGAAGCGATTTGACGGCCGCATCGATCGTTGGACACGGAAGGCATTTCCGGCTCGCGCCGGGTTGCGTTTCGGGCGCGCCCGGCTCTCCTGCCGGCTCACGTCTCCTGCCGGTTCACATCTCCTGCCGGCGCTTGACAAAGGCGCTCCGGGGCCGGTTTACTGCCACTAGACCGATTGGTCTAGTCCGGTTAAAATCGTCAGGGCCGCCAGAGAAAACAGGAGGTACAGCGACCATGCGAGTAGCCAAGGAAAAGGTCGACGTGAAGATGGAGATCCCGGGCGCCACGATCCGCCAGCACACCGATTTTGGCGACGCGACCGGGTACGGCAGGATCAGCGGCGAGTACTTCACCCTTGCCAAGGGCGTGGACACCACGCCTTTGTTCCAGGGGCTGGACGGCAATCTCTGCCAATGTCCGCATTGGGGCTACGTGCTGCAGGGTCAGCTCACGACGACCGACAAAGACGGCCAGGAAGAGACGGTGAATGCCGAGGATCTCTTCTACTGGCCGCCCGGCCATAATGTGCGGGTCGACGAGGATGCGGAGATCATCATGTTCAGCCCGCAGCGCGAACATACCCACGTCATCGACCACATGATCGAAATGACGAAGGCCCCGGCCTGAACGGCACTAGCCTGAACGGCCCCGGCCCGAGCGGTTCAAGTTTGGACGCCGGCGCCCGGAAGGATCGGCCTTCCGGGCAGGCGGGCCGCGGGACGTTCCGCCGCGGGACGTTCCGGCTTCGCGGCAGGATGCCGGTTGGCCCGCCACCGGCAGCCCTGTCCCTATTGCGCCCGCACCCCTTCTGCGCCGATATCCCATTGTCATGACGCATTCGACCAAACAGCGCCTGATCGATGCCGGGCTGCGCATGCTTCTCGAGCAGGGCTACAACAATCTCGGAATCCAGGCGCTGCTCGACGCCACCGACATTCCCAAGGGCTCGTTCTATCATCACTTCAGTGACAAGGAGGATTTCGCCCTTCAGGTCATCGACGCCTACATCGTGCAGGTTCACGCCGGTCTCGATTTCTGTCTCCTCGACGGCGAACGCCCGCCGCTCATGCGGGTGCGCCGGTTCTTCGAGCTGACGCAGCAGAAATACCGTGAGGACGGCTATATGGGCTGTCTCCTCGGCGGCCTCGGACAGGAGCTGTCGGGTATCAGCGAGGTGTTCCGGCGCAAGATCGAAGGGTGCTTTTCCATGATCGCCGGGCGCCTGGCGTCCTGCCTCGAAGAGGCCCGGCAGAACGGCGATATTTCCCCGAACTGCGATACGCGGCAGATGGCAGACCTGCTGGTCGATTGCTGGGAGGGTGCGGCATTGCGCAGCCGTCTGCGGCGCGACCCGGCCGCGCTGGAAGCGATGCTCGACTTCTATATCCGCTCGGTCGCGGCAGGCTGATGCGCTCGCCTGCAGTCGTTTCGCGATCGATCCGATGACCGGTTCGCGGGACCGTTTTCCGCCGTTTTTGTCTGCTCCAGGCCGCTGAAAGGGCCTTTTAACAACCCATTTAAGGCCCAATCCCTTGCAATCGGGGGGGATATGCCCTATATCGCCCGGATCAAACTGCTTCGGGCTAGCGGCCTGACTTGAGGCCCTGCCCCAATCGCGCGCTGCCACCCGGAAAAGCTTGATGCGACGCAGGAACTCGTCCTGCGCTGCGTATTAACTTTGTACCGGAGTACGGCGATGCCAGTCGGCACAGTTAAGTGGTTCAACCCTGCCAAGGGTTTTGGTTTCATTCAGCCCGAGAGCGGCGGCCCGGATGTGTTCGTTCACATTTCGGCGGTCGAGCGGGCCGGCATGAGCAACCTGCAGGAAGGCCAGAAGATCTCCTACGAGGAACAGCGCGATCCGAAGCGCAACAAGTCCTCGGCCGAGAATCTGAAGGCGGTCTGAACCGTCCGAACGAAAGTTCCGGAAAGGGGCGCCGGGCAACCGGCGCCCCTTTTCGTTTGTTGAGAGCCTGCATTCCCGACGCGCATCTGCCCCGACGCGCATCCGCGCCCGGGCGTCTGCGCCCTAAAGCATTTGCGTGAGGAAGGAGACCGTCATGGCCTTCAAACCGAATTACCGGCAGCAGCGCAGCGAGCGCGAGCGCGCCAAGGATATCAAGAAGCAGGAAAAGCTTGCCAAACGCGAGGAGGAGGCGGCCAAGCGCCGCGCCGAACGCGGCGAGGGCGACGGGTCCGAGGTTGAGGCGGGCGATGCGCCGGTCGGGGCTGGCGGCAACGATCCGGCTGACGATACCGCCGCGGGCGAGGCTGCAGCGCCGGTCGAGACGGTGACCGGCGGGCGCGACCCGCAGGCGTAGGCGGATTTTCGTTCACCGCAGAGACACAGAGGAAGGCGAGACGAAATCGGCTGCCGTTTGGCAGTGCCCTTCTTCTCCAGTCTGAAAGCGCCGGCAAGCCGGCGCCGAACTAACCAGGCCGCGGCCGCGCTGTCGGATTTCTCGAAGGGCCGTAACAAAAGGCAACAGAACTCGTCTTCCTCTGTGCCTCTGTGGTGAGAATTCCATAGCGGCTCCGCCGCGCCGACGACAAGCTGCCGACGCACTATCGGATTCCAACGGAGAGAGATCATGGCAAAGAAGAACAAGAAGCAGGCGAGCAGCGGCCCGGTGCTGTTCAACATCGTCTACCAGGACGGCACACTGAGCTCGAACCGCAAGGTGCCGGGCGAGACGGTGGGCGGGCTCGACGGCGATGCGCCAGCGCGCAGCTTCATCGAGGCGCAGGACCGCGAGATCGCCGAAATGTCCGGCCGCCCGCGCGGCCCGATCAAGACGATCGTACGCTCGCCGAACCAGTAAGCGTCGGCCTCAGACCGTCAGGACGATCGCAGCGCGGCGTCATCGCGCGACGTATGGGCGCAGTGTCTGCGCTAAATCAAACGCGCGGGCGGCGCATCGCATGTTAGTCGCGATGGATTTCACCACAGAGACGAGAGAGAAAGAGTCGGGATTTCAGCCCGCCCCATCCTGAGCGCGTCGAAGGATGAAGTGCTCTCATGGTTCGACAACGCACCGTGAGTTGCCTTCGCCACCAGTAGTCGGGCCTCATTTTCCTCTGTGTCTCTGTGGTAAATCTTGTCGAAGTGCGCGCGATGCGCGCGATCGCGAAAAAATTCCCGATCCGAAAATTTTTCGCGGGCGTGCCAGCGGGTGGCGCGCGCATCTGTCCCGTTTCCGTGAAACGTCCGTAAGATTTTTGTGGCGGAATGCCGCCATGTTACGGGAATGAGTTACGCGCCCTCCATCATCCGACACCGCGCGCACCGTTTTAATGGCGCGCGACGGATTGATTCAGATCAACGAACGCAGTGCTTCATTCGTATAATTGGCACTGACGCAGGCTGCGCGCCCTTGAACGCAGGCTGCGGCGAACTAATTTTGGGAAAACAAGGCTGACACAATCCGCCGAGGCCTTTTTCACAGGGGGCGATCCATGAAACATGTGTCGCGCCGTTCGATGCTGGTAGCCGGCACAGCCGGCCTTTCGCTGCTTTTCGTGGGCGGGCTTGCTTGGCGGGCCTCGAGCAAGGGTGTGCTCGGGATCGGCGAGAGCGCGGCCTATGAGCCTTGGCGCGATTGGGCGAGCGAACCTTTGGAGGGACCGCTCGCCGTGGTGCGCGCCGGTGTGCTCGCCGCGAGCGCGCATAACACCCAGCCCTGGCTGTTCGAGGTCGCCGCGGACCAGATCGCCGTGCATGCCGATTTGTCGCGCCATCTCGGCGCCTTCGATCCATTCCATCGCGAGCTGCATCTCTCGCTCGGCTGCGCGCTCGCGAACATGGAACTCGCGGCCAATGCCGCCGGGCTCGGCGGAACGATCGCGATGCTGACCGGACGGCTCAACGAACCGAAGCTTGCCGTCGATCCCCAGACAAGCGCCTCGATCGTCGAAGAAAAAATCGAGGCCGTGAGTCAGCCCACCTCGATGATGGGTGCCCCCCGACAGGTCGCGATGCGTCCGGTCGCACGGCTTTATCTCACCGAGGCACCGCCCTCGCGCTCGCCTTTGGTCGATGCGATCGACGCGCGGCACACCAATCGCGGCGCCTATGACGGCGAGACGAAGATTCCGGAGCCGGTCAAGGCGGCGATGCACGCCGAGGTCGGAACCGGCCTGCCGGCCGTGCGTCTCTTTCTGTTCGAGCCGGGCGACGGCAAGTTCGGGCGGCTCGGCAATCTGATCGTGCAGGCGACCGAGACGATCGTTGCCGATCCCGCGATGAGCGCCGACAGCGCGCGCTGGTTCCGCTTCGATCGCACGCAGGTGCTGGCGCATCGCGACGGGGTCACGCTCGATTCCGCGGGCCTTCCGACGCTCGTCACTGCGATCGCAAAACTGATGCCCGATCCCGATCCGAAGGAAGCCGAACGGCATTGGCTGCGCGCGACGCGCGAGACGCATGTCGGCACGGCGCCTCTGCTCGGCATCGTCGCGGTCGGCGATCTCTACGACATGCCGACGACGATCGCCGCCGGCCGGCTCTGGCAACGGCTGCATCTTCTTCTGACCGCGAACGGCATCGCGGCCCAGCCGCTCAACCAGCCGGTCGAGATGGTCGATCGCCAGCGCGCGCTCGGCCGCGAACCGGTCATGGCCAATACACTCGCCGAGCTGATTGCACTCGCCGAGGCGGACGAGGCGGCGGCTGCGGGAACCGACGCGTCGACGGCGGGTGTCGTCTGGCAGCCGACCTTCATCTTCCGCGCCGGCTATGCCGAGCGCAGCGCGGTCGCGAGCCCGCGCCGTCCTTTGGACGACGTGCTGCTCGGTTAGTTTCTGTTCCGCTGAATTGTGTTAGCGATCGTTTGCGCGATCTGTACGCGGGCGATGTCAGTCGGTCTCGCGCGGGCCCCCGGGGCGGTCCGGATGCGGATCGTGGCCCGGATCGCCCGGACCGTCGTCGCTCTCTTCTGGCGCCTGGTGGGCCGGCTCTGGGCGGGCCGGGGTGCGGTCGCCCAGCGCCCGCTCGAGGGCATGAGCGCCTCGGGCACGATCCAGCGCGTGGCCGTCCAGCGCCTCGGATTCGCGGGCCCGGTCGGCCTCGAGCCGCACCAGTTCGGCCTTGGGACGGGCGAATTTCTGGCGGTTTACCGCGGCAAGCTGCTTGCGCCCGGTGCGCTGCTGGCCCTTGCGGTATTTGTTGAGGTTGACGATATCGCCCATAATCACGGTGCCGTTGCCATTCCGTCGCCCGATTCCAAGGCTAGCGCAGGCGAGCGGTCGAACGGAAGGCGCCCGGCATAACGCAGCGACGCGAGCCGCGAGGCGCGCGCAAGTACAGGCCCGTTCGCCCCGGCGGCGCAGAAAGCCGCGGGCGGCCGGGAACACCGTCCGGCCAACGGACGTTGGTCCATGAAAGGGACTCTTCACACATGCTCCGTAAATCGCTGTTCATCGTCGCCGGTGTCGTCGTTCTGCTGATCGTGGCGGTCCTGGTCGGCCCGAGTTTCGTCGACTGGAACCAGTACAAGCCGCAGATCGCCGCCGAGGTAGAGAAGGCGACCGGACGCACACTGTCGATCGACGGCGACCTGTCGCTCTCGATCCTGCCGGCGCCCACGCTGACCGCCGAGGGCGTCCGCTTCGCCAATATCGAGGGCGGAAGTGCTGCCGACATGGTGACGCTGGAAGCGCTCGACGTGCGCGTCGCGTTCATGCCGCTGTTGAGCGGCGATATCCAGGTGACCAGCGTGACGTTGGTCTCGCCGACCATCCTCCTCGAGAAGCTGCCCGATGGCAGCGTCAACTGGGAGATCGCGCCGCCCGCCGATGCGGCCGCGGCTGACGACACGGCGACGACAGAAACAACTGACGAAGACACAGCCGCGACGACGCAGCCCGCCGGATCGGGCATGCAGATCGGCATCGACAAGGTGACGATCGAAAACGGCACGCTTGTTTATATCGATCACGCGGCCGGTTCGGAGCAGCGCGTCGAAAGCCTCGACGCCGAGATCCAGGCGCCCTCGCTGCAAGGTCCGTTCAGTCTCGAAGGCGATGCGATTGCGGCGGGCTTCCCGCTCGGTTTCGACATTTCGACCGGCCGCATCGTCGAGGCGCAGCCGATCGAGGTGTCGCTCGCCGTGACGCTCGACGATGACGCGGCGAGCCTCAGGTTCGGCGGCACGGTCGAGACCGGCGAACAGCTCGCGGTCGACGGTACGCTCGCTGGCGAGGCGGCCGATCTGGGCGCGGTCATGGAAGCGCTCGGCGGCGCCAGCACGCCCGCGCTCGAAGGTAAGCCTTTCAGTCTTTCCGGTACGGTTGAATCGAGCCAGAGCGAGGAAGCGTCCGCGATCCGCATGGACGATTTCGAAGTGCAGCTCGGCGACATGGCGGCAACCGGCGCGTTCGAGGCGACGGTCGGCGAAACGATCGCGGTCGTCACAACATTGAGAATGGGCGTACTCGATGCCGATGCGCTGATCGAGGCATTCGGAGGCAGCACCGACGAATCCGAAGATACCGATGGCGACGGCACGACCGAGACGGCGGCCTTCGCGCTGCCGACGGGTATCGATGCTGCGGTCGATCTGACGATCGACGCCGTCAATCTGAAGGGCGGCGTCGTCAACCAGGTGAACCTCATCGCGCATCTGCTGCCCGAAGGCATGCTGACGATCGAACGGCTCACCGCGCAGATGCCCGGCGGTTCGACCATGTCGCTTGCGGGCGACTTGGCGCCGGCCGGAGGCGTGCCGAGCTTTGCCGGCGTACTTGAAGCGAGCTCCGACAATCTGCGCGCGCTGATGGCCTGGCTCGGCGTCGAAGTGGCAAGCGTGCCGAACGACCGGCTGCGCAATCTTTCGTTTGCCTCGCGCGTCACCGCCTCGCCGGACCAGATCCAGCTCGGCGAAATCGACATGCGGCTCGACAATTCGCAGATCCAGGGCGGTGTCGTGATCGCCCTGCCGAACGATACGCGGCCCAACCCGGCTTTTGGCATCGGGCTCGCGGTCGACCAGATCAATCTCGACGCCTACATGCCGTCGGCCGGTGCCGACGGCGCGGGCGAAGCCGATGCGGACTCCGAGGCGGGCAATCCGCTCGGCGGGCTCGCGCCGCTGGCCGACATCAATGCGAATGTCGAATTGCGCGTCGGTGCACTCACGCTCAACGGCCAGCAGGTCGAAGGGCTGCATCTCGACGGTACGCTCGACGGCGGTACCCTGACCCTGCGCGATCTCAGCGTCACCCAGTTCGCGGGCGGCAGCGGCACGATCACCGGCACGATCACCGATCTCGCCGGGGCGCCGCGCTTCGATA
>Ga0163150_10001341_pt1 | contig 41995 bp, 41 predicted proteins | sample OliLakLV19P2IB_FD_148628 | JGI IMG/M metagenome (GOLD analysis project Ga0163150, IMG submission 148628) | Freshwater microbial mat bacterial communities from Lake Vanda, McMurdo Dry Valleys, Antarctica - Oligotrophic Lake LV.19.P2.IB | ecosystem: Environmental > Aquatic > Freshwater > Lake >... | reverse complement strand
GCAGAAGGGCTAGTGGACTGTAACCATTGAATCGGTAGTATCATCATGCCTGCGGAGGGCGTGATGAAACTGACGAAGAGTGAGCGGGTGGAACTTCAAACACAGGCAGCGGCGAGAACGGCCCGGGCAGATGTCGCCCGGCATGCGCGTCTGATCCTGTTGCTGGCCGATGGACTGACCTGGGCCGAAGTCCGCGCCAAGCTTGACTGCAGCGACAGCTACATCAGCCGCTGGAGCAAACGCTTTGAAGCGGATCGGCTTGCGGGGCTTTTTGCCCGGCATGCGGGCCGTCAACGATTCAAGGTTACGGAGAAGGTGGAAGCCAAAGTGCTGGCCTGGACCACAAGGCGCAAGCCGGCGGATGGATCGACGCACTGGTCGTCGCGAAAGTTGGCCGCGGAGCTGGGTGAGGTGTCGCATATGACCGTGTCGCGCATTTGGGCCAAGCATCGGCTGCAACCTCATCGCCTGGAGGGGTATGTCTGCTCCAACGATCCCGACTTCGAGACCAAGGCGGCGGATGTCATCGGGTTGTACCTGAACCCGCCGGCGCATGCGGCGGTGTTTTGCGTCGATGAGAAGACTGCGATTCAGGCACTCGACCGCAAGGACGCCGTCTTGCCCTTGTCCCCGGGTAGGGCCGAGCGACACGGGTTCGAATACAAGCGGCACGGCACGCTCTCGTTGTATGCCGCCTTCAACACCAAGACAGGGGAAGTCTTGGGCAAGACCACCAGCCGTCACACCTCGGCCGAGTTCGTGGCGTTTCTCACCGACATCGTCGCGAACCAGCCCAAGCGCAAAGAAATCCACGTGATTGCCGACAACCTCTCGGCTCACAAAACTCCGAAGGTCGACGAGTTTCTTGCCGAACACCCCAAGGTTCATCTGCACTTCACCCCTACCTATTCGTCCTGGCTTAACCAAGTCGAGCTGTGGTTCGCCAAGATCGAGCGAGACGTGATCGCCCGTGGCGTATTCACTTCCGTTCCCGACCTCAAGAGGAAGCTCATGCGCTACATCCGGCAGTACAACAAGAGTCCTCGAACGGTGAAATGGAAATACTTCGACCCATCGCGAAGAATTACTTCCGATTCGGTTGATACAGTCCACTAGCCTCCCTCGATTGGGGAGAAAGTAGGGCGCTGCGGGGGTTGTGTCAACCGCTCCGGCAAGTGCCGGCGAAATCGAACCTGGCGGTTTTGCGGCCATCGGAACAGGCGCCCGGCGATGCATTTTGAAACAAATCAGTCCGGGCCGATGCACGCCCGATGCGGCAATACGTTCGCGCCGGGCGCAGTTCGGCTGCGATAATGATTCTCCTGAAAGCCCGTAGCGCACGATGGAACCCGCACCGGACAATCCGCCGCCCCAGAAGCCACGCACCGCTCCCGCCGTCGTGGAACTGGCGCTGCGCCGCCCGCTCACGTTCATCGTGATGGCGATGTTGATCGTGCTCGCCACACCCTTCGCGCTGCGCAAGATGCCAACCGACATCTTTCCGGAGATCGACATCCCGGTCGTCAGCATGATCTGGAACTACCGCGGGCTCTCGGCGCAGGAAATGGGCCAGCGCATCGCCAGCCAGACCGAGCGAAGCCTCACCACCACGGTCAGCGACATCGAACACATCGAATCGCAGTCGCTCGCCGGCGTTACCGTCATCAAGGTTTTTTTCCAGCCCAGCGCCAACATCCAGACGGCGATCGCGCAGGTGGTGGCGATTGCGCAATCGCAGGTGCGCCAGCTGCCCCCGGGCATCACGCCGCCGCTGATCATCAAGTATTCGGCCTCGAGCATCCCGGTAATGCAGCTGGCGCTCTCCAGCCCGGTCATGGCGGAGCAGACACTTTTCGACACCGCCATCAACCAGCTGCGCCCGCAATTGGTGACGATACCGGGCGTCGCCATCCCGTTCCCCTACGGCGGCAAGCAGCGCCTGATCTCCGTGGACCTCGACTTGCAGGCGTTGCAGGGGCGCGGCCTGGGGCCTGCGGATGTGGTGAACGCGCTGAACGCGCAGAACCTCATCCTGCCCTCGGGCACCGCGAAGTTCGGCACCACCGAATTCAACGTGAGCCTCGATGCGTCGCCCGATGCCATCGAGGGCCTGAACGACCTGCCGGTGCGCACCGCCAACGGCACCACCACGTTCCTCAAGGACGTGGCCACGGTGCGCGACGGCTTCCAGCCGCAGACCAACATCGTCCGCCAGAACGGGGAACGCGGCGTATTGCTTTCGATCCTCAAGAACGGCGGCGCCTCCACGTTGGATATCGTCGATAACGTGCGCGCGCTGCTGCCCAGGGCGGCCACGCTGCTGCCGCCCGACGTCAAGATCCAGGCGCTCTTCGACCAGTCGGTGTTCGTGAAGGCCGCGATCGAGGGCGTGATCATGGAAGCGCTGCTGGCCGCGGGCCTCACGGCGCTGATGGTGCTGCTGTTCCTGGGCAACTGGCGCAGCACGTTGATCATCGCGCTCACCATCCCGCTGTCGATCCTGGCCTCCATCCTTTTGCTCTACGCGCTGGGTGAGACGCTCAACCTCATGACCCTCGGGGGCCTGGCGCTTTCGGTCGGCATCCTCGTCGACCAGGCGATCATCACCATCGAAAACATCGAAAGGCACCTGCACGCGGGCACGCCGCTGCACGAGGCGATCCTGGTGGGCGCGGGCGAGATCGGCGTCCCCGCCTTCGTCGCCACGTTGTGCATCTGCATCGTGTTTGTCCCGATGTTTTTCCTCACGGGTGTCGCGCGCTACCTCTTCGTGCCGATGGCCGAAGCGGTGGTGTTCGCGATGATTTTTTCCTACATCCTGTCGCGAACGCTGGTGCCGACGCTGGTGATGCTGATGATGAAAGGGCATTCGGGCGCAGGCGCGAAGGGGAATGCGTTCACGCGGATCCACCAATCCTTCGACCGCCAGTTTGAACGCGCGCGTTCCGCCTACGCCACGGTGCTGGCAGCCGTCCTCGCCCGCCGCATGGCTTTCGGCGTCGGCTTCTTCGCCTTCTGCGTCGCCTCCTGCCTGCTCTACCCGGTGCTCGGGCGCGATTTCTTCCCCGGCGTGGACGCGGGCCAGATCCGCCTGCACATGCGCACCGCCACCGGCACGCGCCTGGAGGAAACGGCGGCGGTCGCGGGCCGCGTGACGGCCGCGATCCGCGAGCTCATCCCGAAGGAGGAACTGGAGACCGTTCTCGACAACATCGGCGTGCCCAACAGCGGCATCAACCTTTCCTACAGCAACTCGGGCGTCATCGGCACGCTCGATGGCGAAATCCTGATGTCATTGCGCAAGGGGCACGCGCCAACGGAAAAATACGTGACGCTGCTGCGCAGCGAGCTGCCGAAGCGTTTCCCCGGCGTGGAATTTTTCTTCCAGCCCGCGGACATCGCCACGCAGATCCTCAACTTCGGCCTGTGCGTGGCGATCGACGTGCAGTTCTCCGGCAACCAGATGGCTCGCAACGCGCAGCTCGCGGCGCAGCTGGCGAAGAAGGTGCGCGCCATCCCGGGCGCCGTCGACGTGCACGTGCACCAGCGCCAGGACTACCCCTCGATCGACCTGCAGGTGGACCGCACGCGCCTGCAGCAGATGGGCCTTTCCACCTTCAACGTCGGCCAGAACCTGCTGGTGGCGCTGGCCGGCAGCGCGCAGACGGCGCCCGCATTCTGGCTCAACCCGCAGAACGGCGTGGTCTACAACATCGCGGTGCAGACGCCGGATTACCGCATCGATTCGCTCGACGCGCTGCTCAATATCCCGGTGCCCGAAGCGGGGGCAAACGCCTCCGGCCGCCAGCCACAGCTGCTCGGCAACCTGGTGCAGGCGCGCCCCACGCAGGAGACAGCCGTGGTCTCGCGCTACAACATCACGCCGGTGATCGACGTCTACGTGAGCGTGCAGGGCACGGACCTCGCGTCGGTGGCGACGGAGGTGAAGAAGGCGGTGGAGGAGATCCGCCCGCAACTGCCCCGTGGCAGCGATATCGCCATCCGCGGCCAGGTGCAGACGATGCAGGATTCGTTCATCGGCCTGGGTGTGGGCCTGGCGATGGCGATTGTGCTGGTCTACCTGCTGGTGGTGGTCAACTTCCAGTCGTGGACCGACGCCTTCATCATCATCGCGGCGCTGCCCGCGGCGTTGGCCGGCATCGCCTGGATCCTTTTCATCACCGGCACAACGCTGAGCGTGCCCGCGCTGACGGGCGCCATCATGACCATGGGCGTGGCTACGGCAAACAGCATCCTGCTGGTATCTTTCGCGCGCGATCGCCAGGCCGAAGGCGTGCCAAGCGCGCAAGCGGCGCTGGAAGCCGGCGCCACGCGGATCCGTCCAGTGCTGATGACGGCGCTGGCGATGATCATCGGCATGATCCCCATGGCCATTGGCATCGGCGAAGGCGGCGAGCAGAACGCGCCGCTGGGCCGCGCGGTGATCGGCGGGCTGCTGTTCGCCACCGTGTCCACACTGCTTTTTGTCCCCGTGGTCTACGCCACCGTCCACGAATGGCAGGATCGCGGTGCCGCGCGCCGCAACCGCGCCCCCGGCCCGGCCCCCGAACTGCAAGAGGAATCCTGAGAGCCATGCCGGAAGATTCAAGCAAGGTCGTGCGCCGCGCCAAGCTGGTGACGGTGGTTGTGGTGGTGCTGCTGGCGCTGGGCGCCGGGCGCACGGTGCTTTCGCGCATCTCCAACGCGAAGACCCTCGAAGCCGCAACCGGCGAAAACGCGAAGCTCTACGTGAAGACCACCACCGCGAAGGTCGGCGGCGCGGGCCAGACCGTGGTGCTTCCAGGCACGCTGCAGGGCGCGGTGCAGTCGCCGATCTCCTCGCGCGCCAACGGCTACCTCAAGCGCTGGACGCGGGACATCGGCGCCAGCGTCAACAAGGGCGACGTGCTGGCCGAAATCGAGAGCCCCGAGATCGACCAGCAGCTTTCGCAGGCGCAGGCCGCGCGCCAGCAGATGGTGGCGAGCCTCAACCTGGCCAGGAGCACCGTCGACCGCTGGGAGGCGCTGCGCAAGAAGGATGTGGTGGCGCAGCAGGAGCTAGACGAAAAACGCAGCGGCTACGCGCAGGCGCAGGCCAACCTGGCCGCCGCCGATGCCAACGTGGAGCGCCTTCGCCAGCTGGAAGGATTCAAGCGCGTCGTGGCCCCCTTCTCCGGCATCATCACGCGCCGCAACGTGGATGTGGGCGACCTGATCGAGTCTGGCTCGGGCAAGCCGCTGTTTGTGCTCACGCAGAGCGATTCGCTGCGCGTGTACCTCAACGTGCCGCAGGCCTACGCGCACCTGGTGAAGCCGGGACAGAAGGTGATGGTTTCGCAATCGGAGATGCGTGACCGGTCATTCGAGGGCGTGGTGGTGCGCACCGCCGGCGCCATCGACCAGGCGTCGCGCACCATGCAGGTGGAGATCGCGCTGCCCAATCGCGAAAACGCGCTGCTGCCCGGTGCGTACGTGCAGGTGTCGCTGCCGCTGCAGGCCGGCCAGGACGTCGTGATCTCCACCAACGCACTCGTCTTCCGCGCCGATGGGCTGCGCGTGGCAAAGGTGGAGCCCGGCAACAAGGTGCGTTTTGTCCCGATCAAGGTTGGCCGCAACTACGGCGCGAGCGTGGAAGTGCTCGAAGGCCTGAAGGGCCAGGAACAACTGGTGCTGAATCCGCCCGATGCACTCGCCGATGGCGACGTGGTCAGCATCGCCCCGCCCGACAAGCCGGCGGAAAAACCCGCGGCGAAGAAAGGCTGACGTTGCGCGCGCCGGCAATCCCCGCCGTGGTCCTGGCGGCGCTGCTCCCGGCCTGTGCCGTGGGCCCCGAATATTCGCGCCCGAAGGTCGACCTGCCCGGTGAATGGAAGGTCGAGGCGCCGTGGCGCGAGGCGCGTCCCGGCGACGGGCGCATCAAGGGTGAATGGTGGCGCGCCTTCAACGACCCGCTGCTGGATACGCTGGTGGCGCAGGCGCTGGCGCAGAGCCCCAACCTGGCGCTGGCCTCCGCGCGCCTGGCGCAGGCGCGGGCCACACTTTCGGCGGCTTCGGCCGGCCGCTACCCGCAACTCTCGCTGGGCCTGCGCGATACGCGCCTGCGCATCAGCGAGGAGCGCCCGCTCAGCAACTACAACTCCACGCAATTCGCCACGGTGCAGAACGATTTCGTCGGCACGCTGAACGCGGCCTACGAGGTGGACCTGATCGGGCGCGTGCAGCGCTCCATCGAAGGCGCCCGCGCCGGCGCCGAAAGATCCGAGGCGGATCTCGAAAACACGCGCCTGCTGCTCACGGCCGATGTCGCCACCGCCTATTTCAACGTGCGCCAGGTGGATATCGAACTCGACGTCCTCGCCCGCGCGCTGGGCTTGCAGCACCGATCCCTCGAGCTGGCGAATTCGCGCCACGACCTGGGCGCCTCTTCCGGGCTCGAGGTCGCCCAGCAACAGGCGCTGCTCGACAGCACACTCACGCAGGTGGATGTGCTGAACCGCCAGCGTGGGCAGTTCGAACATGCGCTGGCCACACTCACCGGCACGCCCGCGCCGAGCTTTGCGCTGGCGCCCGCCGCGGTGCGCCAGGCACCGCCGGCGATTCCGTTGGGTGTGCCTTCGGACATCCTCGAACGCCGCCCCGACGTCGCCGCCGCGGAGCGTGCGATGGCCGCGGCCAACGCGCAGATCGGTGTCACGCGCGCGGCGTTGTATCCCAGCATCAACCTGGGCGCCTCGCTCGGCGGGGAAAGCCGCGAGTTGTCCGCGCTTTTCAACGCGCCCGCGCTGCTGTGGTCCATCGGGGCTTCGCTGGCGCAACCGATCTTCGATGGCGGGCGGCTGCGCGCCAACGTGGCCTTCGCGCAGGCCGGCTACCAGGCGGAACTCGCGAGCTACCGCCGCGTGCTGCTGACCGCGATGCAGGAGGTGGAGGACGGCATCACCGGCCTGGCGGCGCTGGAGCGCGCGTCGCGGCAGGCGGCGGCGGCGGTGGCCAGCGCCTCGCGCGTGCTGGAGATGGCCACGGCGCGGTATGAGGGCGGCGCGGCGGTGTACCTCGAAGTGATCACCGCGCAGCAGGCGCTGCTCAACAACGAGCGACTGCTGGCGCAGCTGGAAGGCCAGCGATTGCTGACCGCGGTGTTCCTGGTGAAGGCGCTGGGCGGAGGCTGGCAGGCCCCATGATTCCGGGGACCGAGCTGCTGCTTTTCGCGGGCGCAGCGTTGCTGCTGGTGCTGACGCCGGGGCCGAACATGATCTACCTGATCTCGCGCTCGCTCTGCCAGGGGCGTGCCGCGGGTGTGATCTCGCTCTTCGGAGTAGTCGCGGGCTTCCTGGTGCACATGCTGCTGGCCGCGGGCGGCATGACGGCGCTTTTCATGGCGGTGCCGCTCGCCTTCGATCTGCTGAAGTGGGCCGGCGCCTGCTACCTCGGCTGGCTCGCATGGCAGGCAGCCAGGCCGGGTGCGTCCTCGCCCTTCGAGGCGCGCGACCTGCCGGCAGATCCGCCGCGCAAGCTCTTCATGATGGGGTTCCTGACCAACCTGCTGAACCCGAAGGTGGCGATGTTCTACCTCTCGCTTTTCCCGCAGTTCATCGATCCCGCGCGCGGATCGGTGTTCCTGCAGGGCGTGACGCTGGGTTTCACGCAGATTGCCATCAGTTTCACCGTGAACCTGGCAATCGCACTCTCGGCCGCGCGTATCGCGGTGTGGTTTGCCCACAACCCGCGCTGGCTGATGGCGCAGCGCTACGTGATGGGATTCGTGCTGGGCGCGCTGGCCGTGCGGCTGGCCATGGAGGAGCGGCGCGGGTAGTTTTGTCGCGGGTTGATTTGCCCCGACGCACACGACTAAAGCAAGGCATTTAGTTATATATAAACCTAGGGAAAGCGCCTCCCCAGGTCCATGCTGGGTGACGACCCACGCAGTGAGGAAACCAGCATGAATAACGAAGACAACAGCACGCAGGACAAGGACATCGTGGTCAACGCCACCAACGCGGGCAACTTCAGCACGTTCGTGAATGCGCTCAAGGCCGCCGACATGGTCACCACGCTGAAGGGGATCGGTCCGTACACCGTGCTCATGCCCACCGACGCCGCCTTTGCCAAGATCCCCAGGCTGCACCTGCAGGACCTGCTGAAGGACAAGGCGAAGCTGGCCGCCACCATCAACCTGCACGTGATCCGCGGCGCGCTGCTGGCCAAGGACATCCGGGTGAGCGATTCGCAGAGCGTGCAGGGCGAGATGCTTTCGTTCGCCGCGAAGGAGGGCGCCTTCACGGTCAATGGTGCCAAGGTCACCAAGCAGGAGATCGAGGCCAGCAATGGCGTGATCCACGGCATCGATACGGTGATGACGCTGAAGCACTGAGGTCCCCCTCCCATGGGGGAGGGTTTCAGCAGCCCGGACACATCCCAAGGCGCTGGCGTCCGCTCCCCAGGGCTGCCTCGAACGCCATGCCCGCGCCCAGCAGCGTCGCGTCCCGACCCCCTGCCGCCATGAGCTGCATTCCCACCGGCATCCCCAGCGCATCGAGCGCCACGGGCATGGTGAGCGAACATTGGCGCAGCAGGTTGGCGATGCTGGTGTTGCGCACCATCTTCTGGTTGAGCACCCGGTACTGGTCCCACGTTGCGAGCTCTTCCAATAGCGGCGGCGAAATGGGGGTGGTCGGAGACGCGATCACGTCGACTGAATCGAAGACGGCGAGCGCCTCGATCGCAAGGTCCTCCAGCACGGCCTTGCGCCTCAGGAATTCGACGGCGGGGATGTGCGCCAATCCTTCCATGCGGATGCCGATGTACGGGTCCAGGTGCCCGAGCCATTCCGGCAGCTCGTGTTGCAGGAAGGCCAGCAGCTCGGCGCCCGAAGTGCCGCCCTCGCGCAATACCTCGAAGGCGCGCGTGGCCTGCGGGAAGTCCACCGTCACCAGCTTGTGCCCTGCCTTCTCCAGCTCGCGCAGGGCGCCGCGAACGCCCTCGACGATGCCCGCATCACAATCGTCCCAGAAGAAGCGCGCCGGCACGCCGATACGCACTGCGCGGGGTTCGAAGCGTGCCAGCTCACCCGACGGATGGCCGAACGCGCAGCTATCCAGGTGGCAAGCCGCGGCGTGGACATCATCCACCGAACGCGCGAGCAACCCCGGCGTGTCGAAGATGCGGCTCAGCGGGGAGATGCCCTCGGTGGACCAGCGATCGATCGTGGGCTTGTAGCCGACATTGCCGGTGAGCGATGCGGGCAGGCGCACGGAACCCGCGGTATCGGAGCCCAGCGCGATGATCGCCGAGCCCTGGCAGAGAGATACGGCCGCCCCGGAGCTCGATCCGCCGGGAACGCGGTGGTGCGCCTTGTCCCAGGGATTGCGCGGCGTGCCCCAGTGGTGGTTCACGCCCAGCGCGCCGAAGGCGAACTCCACCGTATGCGTCTTGCCGACGATGACTGCGGATTCGTGCAACAACCGGGCGACCAGGGGTCCTGCCTTTTCCCACTTCGCCGGCAGCCGGCGCGCCGAGCCCGCAAACGTCGGCAGCCCCGGAACGCCGTAGAGGTCCTTCACGGAAACAGGCATTCCCTGGAAGATGCCGGCGTCCGATCCGGCCCGGAAGGCAGCGTCGGCACGCTCGGCGGCGCGGCGCGCGAAGTCTTCGGTGCGCAGCTTGTATGCGTTCAGCCCCGCTTCGCTCGCGTCCATCGCGGCGATGGACTGCGCGAGCAGGTCCAGCGAAGTGAACTCGCGCGAGCGCAGCCCGGAAGCCAGCTCACGCAGTGATTGATCCAGCAGTGGCATCGATGTCTTCCTTCAGCTCGGCGGCGTGCGACGCGCGGCGGGGTTGGAGAGCAGGCTGCCCACGCGGAAGGACTTGCCCGGGTAATCGGTCTCGGTGTGTTTCACAAGGGCTTCGATGAAATGGGTGACAGGCGGCGGAGTGTATCGCCTCGCATCCCAGAGCGCATGCATCCACAGCCCCAGCTGCCGGCCTTTCTGCGTGAGCGGCAGCACGCGCGGATGCCCCTTCTCGAAGCGCACCGTCGAGGGAACTATCGCGAGTCCCAGGCCGCTGCGCACCAGGGCCAGCAGGCAATGGGGGCTCGCGCTTTCGATCATCACCAGCGGCGAGACGTGGGCCACCTGGCAGGCGCCATCGAAGAGCTGGCGCGTCATGAAGTCCTTGCGCAATAGCAGCACGCATTCGTCGGCCAGGTCCGCGACCTCCACGCTCCTGCGCCGGGCGAACGGATGGCCCTCCGGCAGGGCGACCAGCGCCACCAGCGGGAAGAGCGTTCGCGACTTGAGCCCGCGGTCTGACCCCAGCGCGCTGACCGCGATGTCGATTTCGCCGCGCTCCACGGCTTGCGCGAGCTTCGAGGATCCGTTCTCCACCAGCGAGATGGCGAGGTCTGGATGCTCACGCATGAAGTGCGGCAGCACGCGCGCGACGACGCTTTCGAGCGTCTGCGGCGTGGCGCCGATGCGGATCACGCCCTGGGTTCCGGAAGCGAGCTCGTTGGCCCGCGAGGTGAGCGAGTCCATGCCCTTGCGCACCTCGTAGCATCGCTGCAACAGGTCGTGCCCGGCGGGAGTGAGGAAAACCTTGCGTCCGACGCGATCGAAGACGCGCAGGCCCAGTTCGTCTTCCATCATCCGGACCTGGCGCGAGATGGCCGACTGCGACAGCCCCAGCTTGGTGGCGGCCGAGGAAAAATTCAGCGCTTCCGCCACCTCGATGAAGTAGCTGACCGTGCGCATCTCCATGGTGCATTCCCGCCCCGAATTGGCCCGTTTTCATATTACCAAAACAGATGGTCAAGCATGATAAATGCATTGGACAGATGGATCAGGTTGGCCCAATACTGGCCCGCAGGTGATGCGCCAACCGGGAGGACACGATGGTTCCCAGGACCCATGAGCAGTGGCAAGCACTCGATTTCAAGCGGCTCTTCGCCGGCCGCGCGGCGTTCCTGAACATGGACGCGCAGAACAGCATCCTCAGCCCCGAGGGGTGCCTTACCCACGAGGGCATCTGGCGCGGCGCGCGCGAGGAGGGCGGCAGCTTCTCCAATATCCTCAAGCTCGCGCATGCTGCCCGGCGCGCGGGCATGCATTTCGCATGGTTGCGCTACGACCGCTTCATCGGCGAGAAGGAGCCCACCAATGAGATGGACCGGGTGCAGTACCACTATTGGAACAAGGCCTACGCCGGCGACCGCACACGGAAGGACTGGGAGTGCGACCTGGTGCCTGAGGTGAAAGCCATCTTGCGCGAGGAAGACCGCAACCTGGTCTATCCTGGCTGGAGCGTATTCACCGGCACGGGCCTGGACCGCTGGCTGAAGCAGTGGGGCGTGGAGACGCTGCTGATCTCGGGCTACCACACCGATTGGTGCGTCGAGATGTGCACCCGCCACGCGCGCGAGCTGGGCTACATGCCTGTCGTCGTGGGCGATGCCTGTGGCTCAACCCAGCCGCTGCACGGGCAGACACTGGAGCAGCTCAACAGCTGCTACGCCCCGGTGATAACGACCCAGGCCGCGATCGGCTACATCGAAGCCGGCCTGCGCTCGGACCAGAAGCAGATGGCCGGCGCCACGGCCTGAAACCACCACACAAGGACCCCGAATGCTTTCGTTTTCGCTTACCGACGACCAGCTGCGGCTGAAGGAACGTGCGCGGATATTCGCGCGCGACGTGGTCCAGCCGAAGCTGGCCGACATGGATCGCACCAATCAATACCCGTGGGACGTGGTACGCGCGCTGGCCGGGGAAGGCTTCATGGGGCTCACGATCCCGAAGGAATACGGCGGCGCGGGGCGCCCGCTCATCGACGCCATCCTGGTCTCGGAAGAGATCGCCAAGGTGGGCGGCGTCATCGCCCGCATCGTTGTCGACTCGAACACCGCGGTGCAGAAGGCGATCGTGGAGCTCGGCACCGAACAGCAGAAGCGCCAGTTCCTGCCCCCGATCGTCGAAGGCGACAAACCCGTGATCGCGATCACGGAGCCGGAGGCGGGATCGGCCGCCACGTGGATGACCACCGCCGCCCGCCGCGATGGCGACCACTATGTCGTCAATGGCCGCAAGTGCTGGATCACGGGCGCTGGCGTCTCCAAGCGTTATCTCATCTTCGCGCGATTCGATGGCCGCGAGGGTGCGCAGGGCATTGGCGCGCTGCTGGTGGAGGCGGATACCCCGGGCCTCACGGTGCCGCGCATTCCGATGATGATGGGCCTTCGCGGCATGCCCGAGGGCGAGGTCTCGCTCGTCGATTGCCGGGTGCCCGCCGCCAACGTGCTCGTGGGCCCGGGCGACGGCTTCAAGAAGCTCATGCGTTGCTACAACCTGCAGCGCATCGGCGCGGCCTCGGTGGCGCTCGGCATCGCGCAGGGCGCGCTCGACCTCGCGGCGCAACACATGCTGGACCGCAAGCAGTTCGGGCGCCCCATCGGCGACTTCCAGGGCCTGCAGTGGATGCTGGCCGACATGCACATGCAGATGGAGTGTTCGCGCCTGCTGGTCTATCGCGCCGCCATGGGCGGTGCGAACGGGTACCCGGACAAGCTGGAGGCCGCGGCAGCCAAGGTCTACGCGGCGGAGGCGGCGATAACCGTCACCAACCAGGCGCTGCAGATCTTCGGCGCCGCCGGCTATTCGTGCGACCTGCCCATCGAGCGCATGGTGCGCGACGCACGCATGTTCACGATCGGGGGCGGCACGGCGCAGGTCCAGCGCAACCTCATCGGCAAGGAGGTGCTCAAGCGCGCCGAAGCCGCGCGGGTGCCGGCGGGGCTCGTGGGCGAGCAGGTCGCCTAGGAAGCCATGGCCGCGGTACTGGCGGAGCGCTCACTCCTCGAGGTCTCGAACGTCCATGTCGTTTTCGGCGGGGTGGTGGCGCTCGCGGGCGTGGACCTCGGCGTGAGCCGCGGCGAGATCTACTCGATCATCGGTCCCAACGGCGCGGGCAAGACCACGATGCTGAACGCCATCAGTGGCGTGTTCCGGCCCACTCAGGGCCGCATCACGTTCGACGGGCAGGATTGCAGCCGCGTGCGCACGCAGCAACTGGCCGCGCTGGGCATCGCGCGCACGTTCCAGAACCTGGCCCTGTTCCGCGGGATGACCGTGGAGGAGAACGTCCTGGTGGGGCGGCATGCGCGGATGCGCTGCGGCGTCATCGAATGCGGCATCCACTTCGGTCGCGCACGCGCGGAGGAGAAGCGTCAACGCGAGCGGGTGGCCGCGATCCTGGAGTTCCTGGGCCTCACGCACGTGGCGGGCGAGCTCGCCGACAACCTGCCGTACGGCCTGCGCAAGCGCGTGGAGCTGGGCCGTGCCCTGGCGGTGGAGCCGAAGCTGCTGCTGCTCGATGAGCCGATGGCGGGCATGAATCATGCTGAGAAGGACGCGTTGATGAAGCTGGTGACCGAACTCAACGCTGCACAGGGGATCACCGTGATCCTCATCGAGCACGATATGGGCGTGGTCATGAGCATGTCGCACCGCGTGGCGGTCCTGGACCACGGCGTGAAGATCGCCGAGGGGACCCCCGCCCAGGTCAGCGCCGATGAAGCCGTGATCCGCGCGTACCTGGGCAGCGCAGACGCATGAAAACAACGACGGGAAGGCGCGCATGGGCGAGCTGATATTCGGAATCGAGCTGCTGATCACCGGGATGCTCATCGGCCTCATGTATTCGATGGTGGCCCTGGGCTTCGTCCTCATCTACAAGGCCTCGTCGGTGTTCAACTTCGCGCAGGGCGCGATGACGCTCTTCGCGGCACTCACCGTGGTGGGGCTCATCCCCCACGTGGGCCTGCTGTGGGCCCTGCTGATCGCTGCCGTGGTGATGTGCGTGGTGGCTGTCGGTGCCGAGCGCATCGTCTTCCGCCCGCTGATGGGCAGCAGCCAGCTCACCATCTTCATGGGCACCGTGGGCTTCGCCTCCATCCTCGAAGGGGCCTCGCAGATCATGTGGGGCACCAAGCCGCGCGGGCTCCAGCTCGGCATTCCCTCGGAGCCGCTCAAGCTGGGCGAGGTCTTCGTCTCGAAGCCGGACCTCATCTCCGCCGCAATCGCCGGGCTGCTGGTCATCGCCATCGTGCTGTTCTTCAAGCGCACCAGGATCGGCCTGGGCCTGCGGGCCATCGCGGACGATCCCGCGGCCGCGGCCGTGGTGGGCATTCCGCTGCGGCGGGTGTGGGCGGTGGCGTGGGCGCTGGCGGGCATGATCGCGATAGCCTCCGGCGTGTTGTGGGGCAGCCGCATCGGCGTTCACTTCGGAATGTCGCTCATCGCGCTGAAGGCGTTGCCGGTGCTGATCATCGGCGGGATCGACAGCGTGGCCGGCGTGATCGTGGCCGGCCTGATCATCGGCGCCGCCGAGGCGCTGGGTGAGGGCTACATCGGCACCTACATCGGCGGCGGCGTGCAGGACGTGATGGCGTACGTCGTGGCGCTGCTCTTCCTCATGTTCCGGCCGGCGGGCCTGTTCGGCCAGACCGCGATCCAGCGGCTCTAAGCGCGTGAACCGCATCGCACTCGGGCTGATGCTGGCGATGGCCGTCGCCGCGCCCTTCGTGCTGTCCGAATACTGGATCAAGGCGATCCTCATTCCGACGATCATCTTCGGGCTCTCGGCGCTGGGCCTGAACATCGTGAGCGGATACGCGGGCCTCATCTCCATGGGGCAGGCGGCCTTCATGGCGCTGGGCGCCTTCAGCGCCGTCATCGCGTACGGACGCTTCGGCGTGCCGGTACCGCTGGCCATATTGCTGGGCGGTACCGTGGCCGCGCTGGTGGGGGTAGTGGTGGGCACGCCGTCGCTGCGCATCAAGGGCCTCTACCTGATGGTGGCCACGCTGGCATCCCAATTCATCATCATCTGGGCGCTGCAGCGCGTTCCATGGACGGGCTCCGGCTCGTTCGCCACGCTGAACACGCCGCCCGTGCGCATCGCGGGCTTCGACTTCAGCACGCCGACCGCGAAGTACTACCTGGTGCTGGTGGTGGTGGCGCTTATGACGCTCTTCGGCTGGAACCTCGTGCGCAGCCGTATCGGCCGCGCGTGGATGGCGCTTCGCGAGCACGACATCGCGGCCAGCATCATGGGCGTCTCGATGCTGCGCTACAAGCTGCTGGCGTTCCTCGTCTCCTCGTTCTATGCGGGCGTGGCGGGATCGCTGGTGGTGTTCGGATGGACGGGTGCGGCGAGCGTGCAGGAGTACGAGCTCGACGTCTCCATCAAGATCCTCGGCATGATCATCATCGGCGGCCTGGGCAGCGTTCTCGGCTCCTTCCTCGGCGCGGCCTTCATCCTGCTGCTGCCCATCCTCATCGCGGTGGCGATGCAGCGCGTCGCGGCGCTGACCGGCGGGGGCACGGTGTCGGTCGACATCCTCGCCAACGCGGAACACGTGGTGTTCGGCGCGTTGATCCTTTTCTTCCTCATTCGGGAACCGCAGGGCCTGGCCAAGCTGTGGTTCGGCCTGGCGAGCTGGGTGGACAGGCGGACAGGCACGTTCAAAGCAACCAAGGGAGGTGGCAAATGAAGAAGGCAGGCATGTGGTGCAAGGCGGCATGGGCGGGAGTCGCGGCGGTTGCCGTCGCGGCGCCCTTCGCGGTAAACGCGCAGCAGTACAAGGGAGAAATCCTCCATCCGATGATGGTCACGCGCACGGGACCGTTCGCAACGGCGTCGACGGGTGTCACCGCGGGACAGCAGGACTACTACACCCTGGTGAACATGGCTGGCGGGATCGACGGCTACAAGATCGTGTGGGAGGAATGCGAGTTCGAATACAAGGTGCCCCGCGCCCTGGAGTGCTACGAGCGCTACAAGGGCAAGTGGAAGATGGTCTACCCCAACAGCACACCCGCCATCTTCGCGCTGGCCGAACGCGTGACCAAGGACGAAGTGCTGGCGATCAACCTGGCCGGCGGCAGGTCGGACTCCAGCGATGGCGAGACCTTCCCGTATCTCGCGCCCGTGATCGCCAACTTCTGGGCGCAGGCTACTTCCACCATTGCCTACATCGGTCAGCTCGAAGGGGGCATGGACAAGCTCAAAGGCAAGAAGATCGCCTATATCCACCTGGACAACGACTACGGCCGCCAGCCTTTCCCGATGTTCGACGAGCTCGCCAAGAAATACGGATTCGAGTGGAAGTCGTGGGCGCTCTCCTGGCCTGCGCTCGAGCAAAGCGCGGCATGGGTGGACATCGCGCGCCGCTACCGCGCGGATTACGCCGTGGGTTGGCTCTACGGCCAGTCGTGCGCCGTGCCCTACACGGAGATCGCGAAGGTGGGATACCCGATGAACAAATACATCGGCTCGCTCTGGTGCGGCACCGAAGATGACGTGGGACCGGCCGGCCCGCTCGCCAAGGACACCGTCACCGCCAACTTTCACGGTGTGGGCAAGGACTTCCCGGTGATCAAGGAGATCGAGGCAAAGGTCTACAAGGCGGGAAAGGGCAATGCGGAGCCGGCGCGCGTGGGCAGCGTGGCGTACAACCGCGGTGTCATCACCGGCATCATCATCGTGGAGGCCATGCGCAACGGCTTGAAGGCGAAGGGCGCGCCCCTCGACGGCAAGAAGGTGCGCGACGGCTACCGCATGATCAAGCTGGACGATGCGCGCCTGAAGCAACTCGGTGCCACGGGCCTCATGCCCAACCTGGTGTTCTCGGAAAAATACCACGGCGGCATGGACTCGCAGCTCTTCCAGAAGTGGGACGGCACGAAGTTCACGACCATCTCCAAATGGATTCCCCCCGACCAGGCGATGGTGCAGGCGAAGATCGACGAGTCGGCCAAAGCCTTCCGCGAGCAGACCAAGGCGGCGCCGGCCAAATGACGGCTGCTTCCCTGCTCCGGCTCGCCGGCGTCGAGGTCGCCTACCAGGGCGTGATCCAGGTGCTTCGGGGCATCTCGCTCGAAGTGCGCGCCGGATCCGCGGTGGCGATCCTCGGGGCCAACGGGGCAGGGAAGTCCACGACGTTGAAGGCGATCTCGGGCTTGCTTCTGTCCGAGCGTGGACGCGTCACCGCCGGAACGGTGGAGCTGGATGGAAAGAGCATCCAGGGCCTCGATCCCGCGGACATGGTGAAGATGGGTGTGGCGCACGTGATGGAGGGCCGGCGCCTTTTCGGCCAACTCACCGTGATGGAGAACCTGCGCACCGGCGCCTTTTCGCGCCGCGATTCGGCCGGCGTGGCCAGGGACCTCGAACGCGTGATGGAGTATTTCCCGCGCCTGAGGGAAAGGCGCGGCCTCAAGGCGGGGTATCTTTCGGGCGGGGAGCAGCAGATGGTGGCGTTGGGCCGGGCGATCATGGCCAGGCCGCGGCTGCTGCTGCTCGACGAGCCCTCGATGGGCCTGGCGCCGCTGGTGGTGAAGGAGATCTTCGAGATCATCGCGCGCCTGCGGGAATCCGAAGGCGTCTCGATATTGCTGGCGGAGCAGAATGCCACCCGCGCGCTGGCCTTGGTGGACTATGGTTACGTGATGGAAAACGGGCACGTCGTGCTGGAAGGAAGCGCCTCGCAGCTTCGTGAGAACGACGATATCCGCAATTTCTACCTGGGCCTCGGGGACGTCGCCAGCCGCGCGCCAAAACCCCTTGGGGCCCCTTCGTGAGGAGAGCAGCATGAGCGCACAACCCAAGTCACGCCCGGCGCCGATGGTGCCGCCGCGCCACCCGCAGTGGGAGAAGCTCGACATCGCCGGGCTCTTCGCGCTGCCCACCGCGTACCTCGCCATCGGATACGCCAACAGCATCCTTTCGCCCAAGGGCGCGCAGAACGGCGAAAGGTTGTGGGAGCGGGGGCGCCTGCCGGGCGGGGCGATCGGCAACTCGATCAAGCTCATCCACGCCACGCGCCAGAACGGCAATCGGATGATCTGGACCAAGTACCGCATCTTCCGCGAGCAGTATCCGCAGAGTCCCATGGACAAGATCCAGTACGACTTCTGGGCCTCGCACTACCCGGGCTGGACCGAGGAGCAGAAGCAGTGGGACTGGCAGCCGGTCGATGAGATCAAGGCGCTGATGCGCCCGGACGATCCCGAGGTCTATTACGCGTCGCTCGGCAACGTCTTCCTCGGCACCATGTTGCCCGCCTACCTGAACATGTGGGGCATCCGCACGGTCCTGCTTTCCGGCTACCACCTCGACTGGTGCATCGAGCAGGCCGCGCGCACCTGCCGCGACATGGGCTACATGCCCGTCGTGGTGGGGGACGCCTGCGGTTGCGGGCTGGAAGCCGACGAGGCACCCACGCTGGAGCGCCTGGAAAAATTCTTCGCGCCGGTCGTCTCCACGGACCAGGCGATCGCGCTGATAGCCGAGGGCGCCTCGCGGCGCAAGGGGCCTTGACGGCGGGGCAGCCGGCCACCGACCTCCTTCCGCTCAAGGGCATCCGCGTGCTGGAGATGGGTGAGCTCCTTGCCGGGCCGTTGGTAGGCACGCTGCTGGGAGAGTTCGGCGCGGAAGTGATCAAGGTGGAGCGACCGGGGCGCGGCGACGTGCTGCGGCAGTTCGGTCCCGCGGTCGACGGCGAGAGCCTCTACTGGAAGGTCAACGCGCGCAACAAGAAGTCGGTGGTGCTGGACCTCGGCCGCCCGCAATCCGCGCAGGTGCTGCGCGACCTCATCGCCGCGAGCGACGTGCTGGTGAACAGCCTGCGCCCCGGCACGCTGGAAGGCTGGGGGTTCGACGAGGATTCGCTGCGGGCGGCGTACCCGAAGCTTGTGATCGTTTACGCCTCCGCATTTGGCCGTGAAGGGCCACACAGCGATCGCGGCGGCTACGACCCCATCGCCCAGGGCTACAGCGGCCTGAGCTTCCTCACCGGCGAGGCCGAAGGGCCGCCGATGCGTGCGGGTGGCGCCATCCCGGTGTGCGATTTCATGACCGGGTTTGCAGGCGCCCTCGGTGCCATGATGGCCCTCTATCGCCGCGATGCCCGTGGCGCCCCGGGCAACGGCGGCACGGTCGACATCGCCCTCTACGACGTGGCGTTCCGCATGCTGGGCCCGCTGCTGGCGTTCCGGGACCTGACGGGCAAGGTGTGGAAACGCGACGGCAACCATAGCCTGGGCGGTGCGCCGACGGGGCATTTCCTGACCGGCGACGGGGAATGGATCTGCACCTCGGTGCAGAACGACGCGCAGTTCGCGCGCCTCGGGCCGTTGGTGGGGCATGCCGAGTGGACTGCCGACCCGCGTTTCGCCACGCCGGGCCTGAGGACCCGCAATCGGGACGCGATCGAGGAAGTGGTGGCAGCGTGGATCGCCGCGCGCCCCCGCGAGGAAGTGATCCGCCAGTTCGCCGCGGCCGACCTTCCAGTGGGGCCGATCAACTCGATGGGGGACTTGGCCGACGACGGGCATCTGGGGGTTCGCAGCACCTATTGGGATTCCCACGACGGGCGTGCCTACCGCCAGCCCTCGCGGGTGCCGAAGCTTTCACGCGAGGAGCCCGCGCACGCCAGCGCCCCGGCTCTTGGCGCGAACACGCGAGAGGTATTGGATACGACCCTGGGTTATTCGACGTTGCGCATGGACGAGCTTGCGCGGGCGGGGGTGATCGGGCCCTGAGAATCGCTCCCGCTTCGGAGTTGCGGATTGCCGCCCCATCGCGCGGCCCGTTCAGATCTCCGGTTGGGCCATCGGGTCGCCGGTGCGCAGCCATTCCGCAGCGCGGTCGCGATTCTCGCGCGCCTTCGTGTAGCCCGGGTCGAGCGCCAGCGCGCGCTGGAAGGTCGTCAGGGCCTCCGCGACGCGGCCCTCACCCAGGTAGGCAACCCCGAGGTTGTTGACCACACGAGCACCCGCGCCGGGGATGCGGGCCGCGGAGTCCCAGAGCGCCACCTCGCTCGCGTAGTCGGCGTTGCGCAGCACGGTGGCCGCGGAGAAGGCGATGGCCGCCACGCAGCCAACCGCCGCGGTCAACTCCTTCGAAAAACGTGTCGCCGCTTCGCAGCCGAAGGCGAACCCCACGCCCCAGAGTGCCGGGTAGAAATGGCGCTCCGAGACGCCATCGTGCCGCAGCGGCACCAGGTACATCGGGGTCAGCGTCGCCACCGCCCAACCCAGGCCGATGAGCCACCACGGCCGGCTCGCGCGCCCTCGCCACGCGAGCATCAGCACCGCCGCGCACGCGAAGCTGCCGGCAACGCGATGGGCGGCGCCGAGTTGTTCGGGCTGGAGGGAGGGATCGATGCTCGAAGGCGCCAGCAGGAAGAGGTGCGCCGCGAAGTATTCGATCGCGAGTAGCAGCGAGGGACTCCAGATGCGCCCCTGCGCGATCTCGGCGGAAAGCGCGGCAAGCGGGCCGTAGCGGCTGTGCGCAAGCAGGGCCAGCATCGCCACCAGCGCCGCCGCCCAAGTCAGTGCGGTGCGTTCCAGCGCAACGCGAAGCCGCGCCGGCGAAAACGCCGCCCCCGGTGCGTCTCCCCGCCCCCATTCGATCAGCGCGAGCAGCGCCGGGATCACGATGAAAGCTTCGCGCGAAAGGATGGCGGCAATAAACGCGGCCAGTGCGATCAGCCGGTGACCCCGCACCTGCGCCACGGCCGCCGCGAGGGCGAAGAGCGTGCCGAGCGCGACCGAGCGCCCGGAGATGTACGTTACGGCTTCGGTGGCCAGCGGGTGAAGGGCGAGAAGCCCCGCGCAGCCCAGCGCGGCGCGTCCCGCCACCTCGCGCGCCATGCCGAACGATTGCGCCAGGACCAACGCCAGCCGCCACGCCAGCACCACGGCTGCGAGGTGGATCAGCACGCCCCCGAGGTGGTGGCCGAGCGTGGCGTGCCCGAACACGCCGCCCAACTGGTGCGTGGCGACGTAGCTCGCCTTCAGCACCGGGCGGATGCGATGCGAGAGCGTCTGCGACCATGCGGCCCAGCCCTGGGTGGCGGGATCGGTCGCCGGCCCGGCGTGGTCGTCGAACTGGAATGGCCCCGAGAGGCTATTCAGGTACGCCAGCGCCGTGACCGTCACGAGGACGGCCAGCGCCTTCCAGCCGAAGCGCGAATCCCTTACTTGATCGTGCACTGCGACGGGGAAGGTCGCGGGCGGTACGGGCACGGCGAATTGGACAGGTCGTACATCTTGTAGATCTTCTTTCCGCCCGCGTCGGTCCCCATCCGGTCCCACAATTGCTTGCCGACCTGCGACTCATCCGCGATCTCGATCTCGAAGGCCTGCGACTGGCAGGCCTCCTGCAGGTCCTTCCACCGGTACGAGATCAGCTGGGCTTCGGTGGCGTAGCCGGCAGCCTCCTCGGAGGCGTATTGCGCCATCGTCATCATGTATTTGGTGTCGCCCGTCAGGTTGAGCGCCGCCATGTTGGAGGCGCCATAGAGGGCAGCCTGCAGCTTGGTGCGGACATTGATGTTGTAATCCTTGAACATCGCGTTGCGCGCGAAGCACGCCATGCTATGCAGGTTCTCGTGGGCCTCGATGATCTGCTTCTGGCACGCGCTGAGGTCGGTGCCCGAGACCTCGACGCGGCAGTCCTCCTTCAGGATGGATTCCAGCGGAAAGTTCTCGCGCGTCTTGCCGGTCGCCTTCGGGACCCCCTGGTCGCTGGTTGAGTTGAGCGCTTCCTGCACGCAGACCTCGTTCATCATGTTCTTGTCGGCGTTCGAAAACATCCGCGGCTTTCCGGCCCTCGCGGTTTCGGATTCGAAGCGATTCTGCAGGCGCTCGTATTCCGAGCGCGCCGCGCGCGCGGAGCACCAGCGGTCGCGCATTTCGCGGACGTCGTCGCATTTGCACCCGGCGAGGTTCATCGCCCCGGCAACCGGGGCAAACGTGGCGAACATGGCGGTGGCAAAGGCGGCGCCCATCGCTGCGCGGCGCGTTGTGCGGGTCATTGGACCACCTCCACCTTTCCAGTGCCGTTCGAGGGTGCGGCGGGTTTCGCGGGTTCGACGGCCGCGACCTCGCCGTCCTTCAACGAGAACATCGTCGCCAATGGCTTGCCTTCGGCGAATTCGCCCACGGTCACGCTGCCGTCGGGACCCTGGCGAATCCCGATGCCGATGAGCCTCACGCCCGGCTGGAATGAGCCGGTAAAACGCGTGCCGTCGGCGGTGACGAACACGCCCGGGCCCCACGAGCGGCCCTCGACGAACATGCCCTCGTAGCGGCGGCCGTCGCGCCACGTGAGCTTGCCCATGCCCAGCTGCCTGCCGCCCACGAAGGTTCCTTCGGCCACGCGCCCGTCGGCATAGATGATTTTTCCGCTTTCCAGCACGCCTTTGACGAACGTGCCCTCGTGACGCACGCAATTGGCGCGGACCGCAACGCCCACGCCGTTGTCGGGCGGCGGCCGGAAATCGCATTCGCCGGCCTTCGCCGGCGCTGTGGAGGTGGGCGGGGGTACCGCGGCAACGGTGGTGTTGCGGTGTTGGTATTGGTATACGGCCGTGCCGAGAGCGGCGAGGACGACGGGCACGCCGATCGTCACCGACCAGAACTTCGCCATGGTGGCGCCGGGGAGCGCGCGGGACTGGGCCAGCGATGCTTCGCGCTCCGATTCCGATTGCGCGCGCAGGCGATCGATCGCCCTGACGCGGTCGGTGGGCTCGGCGAGGACGGCGGCCACCACGTTGCCGTCGTAGAGCGCCTTGCCGAGGGCGAGCAGCGCGGCGCCGCGTTCCTTGCCGACGGCGCCGGATTGCTGCGAGGCCGCCTGCGTTTCGGTGCGCACGCGCGACAGCTCCGCATCCACGCGGCCAATCGCGGCTTTCTGCTCGGCATCGATGACGGCGATGTCCGCGGCGTGCTTCTGGCTCTCGGCTGCGAGGCGCGTTTCCTGCGCCGCGTGCCCGGGCAATGCAGTGCGTGCGGCGGCGAGCGTGGGTTGAAGGGTGCCCTGCTCGGCGGCCAGCTTCGATCGTTCCGCCTGCGCGGCAGCGGCCTTCTGTTGCGCCTCGGGGGTGGCGGCGGAGGAGAGCGATGTGATGTCGCGCTCCAGCCCCGCCAGCTTGCCCGCAAGGGCAGCGAGACGCGATTCGGACTGCTTCACCGACTGCTCGGCGGCGGAACGGCGAGTGCGCGCCTCGCGCAGGGCAACATCGATGGGCGACTTCACCACCTCTACCGCCTTGCGCCGGGCGGCGAATGCCTCGAGCTCCGTGCGGCGCCGATTATCGAGCGCGGCTTTCTCGGTTTCGAGCCGGGCCGCTTCCTGCGAGAGCTCGCCGGCACGCGCATCGAGGCCGGAGAGGAGGTCGCGATGGCCGGCATGGGTGCCGAGCTCGACCTTTTCCTCCCAGGCTTTCTGCCCGAGGGCGGCAAGCGCGACGGCACGGTCGGCATCCTGCTGGCGCATCGCCCGGCCCAAACGCGAGCGGTCGAGCTTGCGGCCCAGCTCCTGGAAACCCTCGGAAAGAAAGTTGGCCATTCGCGCATGATGCACCAACCGCGCGAGCGGCCCCTGCGTCCGCCTGCCTGGTCAGGGAGTGTGTTGTGCCGCCTCGGCCTGCCTTTTCCATTGGTGGCGCGTACGGCAGCTATGATGGGCGGGAACCGAGGAGAACCCGTGAGCACCAAGAGCGAAAAGCCCACCCGCAAGTCCCAGATCGACACCGTACTGCTGAAGATACCCGGCGCGTCCACCAAAAAAATCGGCGGCCTGGACGCCTACTTCGTCAATGACCGCATGTTCGCCTGCATCAGCGGCGATGGAGTCGGCCTGCGCCTTCCGGCCGCCACCGCGCGCGACCTGCAGTTCTCGAGGGAAAACGTCGCCGCTTTCAATCCGGGCGGCGTGGGCACCACGAAGGAGTGGGTCCAGATCAATCGGGCCGAAGCCGCGGACTACGAGAAAGACCTGGAGCTATTCCAGGCCGCTCTCGATTTCGTCAAGGGCAACCGCTAGCCTGTCCTGAATCCCATGGATTCTCCCACGCTCACCGTATCCGCCGCCGTCCGCGAACAGCTCAGCATTTCCTGGTCGAAGGCGAAGCAGCTCTGCACCGAAGGCCGCGTGACCGTCGATGGCAAGCGTTGCCTCGATCCCGCCCGGTTGATACACAAGACCAACGTCGTGGCGGTGGATCGATTTGCGCCCAAGGTCGAGAAGGGCCCGCTTTCCCGGGAAGCAATCGTCTATGCGGATAAGGACTTCGTCGTCTGCAACAAACCCGCCGGCATGCTGAGTGTCGCCGACGTCGAGGGCAACAAGGACACGCTCGCCGACCACATGCGAACGCTGCTGCGGCGCGTGGAAGGCAAGGACGGCCATGATGTTCCGCTGGGCGTAGTCCATCGCATCGACCGGGACACCAGCGGGTTGATCGTCTTCACGCGCAGCCCGCTGGCGCATCGCATGCTTGCGGAAGCTTTCCAGGAGCACGACATCGAGCGGCTCTATCACGGCATCGCGCACGGCGAGGTGCATGAGGAGCGCGTCGAAACTTCATTGCTGCTGGATCGTGGCGATGGCCTGCGCGGATCGTTTGGTTACTTCCGCCGCTCCGCCGAGGAGCCGCCCGAGGATGCCAAGCGCTCGGTGACATTCATCAAGCCGTTGGAATCGCTCAATGGCGCCACGCTGGTCGAGTGCCGCCTGCACACGGGGCGCCAGCACCAGATCCGCATCCACCTTTCGGAGCTCGGCCATCCGCTGGTGGGCGAGAAGGTCTACATCCGCGAATACACCGCGCAGAAGATCGAGGCCGGTCGGACGATGCTGCATGCGCGAATGCTGAGTTTCGCCCATCCCCGCACGGGCAAGGCGATGAATTTCGAGAGGCCGCCGCCCGAAGACATGGCGGCGATCGCTGCCAGGCTGCGCGGCAAACAGGGCCTGTAAAGGACGCTTGACACCCGGAAACGCTTGCGGTGGGCGCCCTGCGCTGTTTTCGCAACCGGTGAAGAACGTGATTCGCGAGCTGAGGGAGAAGCGCGGCTGGAGCCAGGGCGACCTGGCCGACCGGCTCGAGGTTTCGCGCCAGACGGTCAACGCCATCGAGAACGAGCGCTACGACCCGAGCCTGCCGCTGGCGTTCGCGCCGGCGCGGTTGTTCGAAAAGCCGATCGAAAAACTGTTTTCGACAAAATAGGAGATTCGAGATGAAGATGAGTTGCAATGACCGGACGGAATCGTGGATCGGGATTGGCGCCGGCATCGGTGCCGCGATGGTCGCGGCCACGGGCGACATGGGCACCTGGGTGGCGATCGGAGGAAGTCCTTGACTCAACGCGCTTCCATCGCTGGCGCTATGCCCACTGTCGTGCCAGCGGCTGGCGTCCACACGACCGGGACATTTACTTGCGCGTCGCGCCCTTCGTCGCCTTGCGGGGGCTGCCGCTCGCCTTTCTCAAGGGCTGTGTGCTCGGCTCATGGAGCTTCGCGAAGGTGCTGACATCGTGCGCGAGGTCGGCGATGCGCTGGATGAGCAGTGGCGCGGCTGACACGCCGATCGTCGCCGTGAACTCCACGGGCGTCATGGGCGGGTCGACATCGATCAATCTCAGCCGTCCGTCCTCGATCCAGCTGCGGTAGTGCTCCGCGGGCAGCAGCGTGAGTCCCAGCCCCGCGGCGGCCAGCGACGAAGCAACACCGAAGCTCTTGCACGTGTAAAGGCGCTGGCAAAAGGCGCCGCGCGACCGGAACCAGTCCTCGATCTTGGCGTGATGCACCGATTGCCGAGACATGGCGATGATGGGGAATTGCTGCAGTGCCTGAGGGTCGAGCCGGCCCGTCGGCAGACGCAGCGCGGGGCTCGCCATCCAGGCGTGCTCCACGAAGCCCAGGGAGCGCGTGAGGAGCTCGTGGCCTGCCAGGCGGCCGGGCGCGAGCACCAGATCGAGCTGTCCGCTGCGAAGGCGCTCGTAGAGCTCTGCGCTGAGCGCCTCGTCGAGTTCCAGCACAATCTTCGGATGGCGCTCATGCAGCCTGCGGATGAGGCTCGGTAGCCAGGTGACCGAGATCATCTCGGCGACGCCCACACGCACAGTGCCCGGAATTCTGTCTGGCGCGCAGATGCGATCGCGCATCTCCGCGCTGAGGTTGATCATCTGCTCGGCATAGCGGATGAGGTCCCGCCCCCGGCCGGATACTCGTGCGTTGCGCTGTGATCGATCAAAGAGCTCGACGCCGAGCTCGTGCTCCAGCTCGTGGATGCGCATGGAGACAGTGGATTGCGTCGAGTTCACGCGCTCGGCAGCAGCGGTGAAGCTGCCGAGCTTCGCGGCCCAGTAGAACGTTTCAAGTTGCTTGAGGTTCACGTCGCCTCCTTCTGATCCGAGCCTGCGTCATGCGCGCCGAGGTGGCAGGCGCCCCGGTTTCGGCCGATCCATCAGCATCGCCGGCAGGCGGCGCCCAGCCCCGTCATCCATCAACAATACTCGTGTAAACGTATTTGAATAAATCGCTTGTCCCGATGGGCCTTAGGACTTAAGAATTGGTACGCGCTCCCGAGAGGACGTACCGTTGGACATCGTGAGGAAGCAGTGGACCGTCTCAGCGACCTTTTGTCCGCCCAGTTCCAGGAGCCGCCCTTGAGCACCTCGGACCCCGCGCGTCTGAAGCTGACGATCCGGTCGGTGACCGATGAGGCCGAGGGCATCCTGGGCTTTACGCTGGTCGATCCACAGGGCGGCGTTCTCCCGGCCTACGAGGCGGGGGCGCATATCGACGTCCATATCGCCCCTCACGTCGTGCGGCAGTACTCGATTGCGGGCGATCCGGCGGAGCGCGGCCGTTACGTCATCGCGGTGCTCAAGGAACCCGCGGGACGCGGGGGTTCCCATGCCATGCACGAAACGTTTCGGCCCGGACGGATCGTGGAGGTTTCCACGCCGCGAAACCACTTCCGCCTGGCCGAATCGGCGGACGAGCATCTGCTCCTCGGCGCCGGCATCGGCGTGACGCCCATGATGGCAATGATCGCGTCCCTCGAGGCGCGCGGCGCTCTCTGGCACATGCACTACTGCACGCGATCGCCCGAGAGGACCGCCTTCCGCGAGCGCCTGGCGCCACTCGTCGACAAGGGCAAGGTCACGCTCCATCACGACGGCGGCATCCCCGAGCACGGCTTCGACCTGCGCATGGCGCTGGCCGCGGCGAAGCCGGGAACCCATGTCTACTATTGCGGGCCGCCCGGGTTCATGGCCGCCGCGGGCGCCGCGGTGCGCGAATGGCCCGCCGAAAACGTCCATTTCGAGCATTTCTCGGCGCCCGCCCGCACCGACGACGTGCGGCCGAACGGCGCGTTCCAGATCAAGCTGAAGAGTTCGGGCCAGGTGTTCGATGTACCCGCGGACAAGTCAATCGTCCAGGTGCTGCGCGAAAACGGGCACGAGGTCGATACGTCATGCGAGGACGGCTTCTGCGGCACGTGTCAAACGCCGTACGCGGAAGGCGAGCCTGAGCACCGCGACACCGTCCTTGACGACGACGACCGTCGCAAGTTCGTGCTTATCTGCTGTGCACGATCGAAATCCCCGACGCTGGTCCTGGATCTCTGACGGAGCTTCATGAACGCGCCCAATCCCTACAGCGTCACACAGAACTGCGGACACGCAGCCGGCCTCGGCCTGCGGTGCTGGATCGCCAATTGCAGGACAGACCAAATGTCCAATGGCGACGGAAACGCGTCCGTCGCCATTCGCGTGGTCTCCCTGTGTCCCGGCCGCTGACGCGGCGATACCCAAGGAAGGATTCTCATGTTGTCCGAGATTCTTGTCGTGAATTGTTGGTATGTAGCTGGTTTTTCCGAGCAGTTCAAGCCTCGCAACCTTCATGGCAAGACCATTGCGGAAAGGCCGATCGCATTGTGGCGCGGCGATGATGGAAAGATGGTTGCGTTCGACGACCGCTGTGTCCACAAGCGAGTCCCGATTTCCAAGGGTCGATTCAAGACCGACGGTACCGTGGAATGCATGTACCACGGCCTTTGCTATAACGGGGAGGGAAAGTGCGTCCTGATTCCTTCCCAGCTGGATGGCCCGATCCCGAGCAAGGCGAAGTTGCACCCCGTGCCGGTGATGGAGCAGGATGGCCTGGTTTGGATCTGGCCCGGGGATCCTGAGTTGGCGGCACGCGCGGTCCCCCCGAGAACCCCGGAGATTGGAGGTGAGCGCTGGGATACCGCCGCTCCGATCGGACCGATGCATCCGAAGGCCAATTACGTTCTTCTCATCGAGAACCTGCTCGACATATCGCATTTCTATCCATTGCATGATGGAAACATCGGCAATGCCGAGAACAGCAAGATCCCCGTGGAAATAGTCGACGAGGTTATCGATGGCAATCGCAAGATAGGCACGCTTCGCCGCGCCTCGAACTACGCGCAACCACCCATGCTGGTCGAGTGGCTTGGCTACGAGGTGGTGGATCGAATCCACACACACTGCATACTGAGCCCCGGGATCTGCAGGGTAGAGATGATTGCAGCGCCCCCGGGCAAACTCGGAACCAGCGCCGACCGGCGGTACGTGATTTACCACACCATCACCCCGATCGACCGCAAGAGCCATGAGTGGTATCTCTCCGTGAGCTGCCCTTCCGACATGCAATGGTCACTCAACCCCGGCGTATCCCCGTCACAGCACATCTCAGCCACCTTCCCGGAGGTGATAGCTCAGGACTTGTACGTACTCGAGCTGCAACAAGGGATGCTCCAGCTCGCGGACAACGATTCGTACACGGAGGTTTACCTCAAGGCAGACGGCGCGCTTCTGCGTGCGCGAAAGGCGTTGAGTGAAATGGAAATGCAGGAGCAGGGAAAGGCCGCAACCAAGGACAAGGCAAGAGTCTCGGGGTAAGCCGCCGATCGCGGGGAAGCCACGGAAACAGAAGTCCTACTGATGTGCACCAGGAGGAGGAAAGATGTCTAAGCGATTCGCTGTTTCTCTGTTTACAGGGCTTCTTGGGGCATTCGCCTCAGCAACTGCCCATGCGCAAGAGCCGATCAAAATCGGCGTTCCGATGACGCTGAGTGGAATTGCCGCGCAAGTCGGAGTGGACAATCGCAATGGCATCCTGCTCGCGGCGAAGCAGAAAAAGACCCTTCTAGGGCGTCCCATACAGCTGATCGTAGAGGACGACGAAGGCAAGCCTGACGTTGGCTTGCGGAAGGCAGAAAAAATGATCTTCCGGGACGGCGCCGTGGTTCTACTTGGCGTCGCGTTCACCAACGTGGGTCTTGCGATCGCAAAGGAGGCTGGGCGACTCGGCGTCCCATTTGTCACGACAAACGTCATGACCCCGGATTTCTACAACATTCACAAGTATGTTTTCCGAGCCGGCCAGTTGGCTGACGACCAAACCGCGACGGCCAATGTCAAGGGCATCGTCGCCATTCCCGATCTGAAGAAGCGGACCTACTACGTCTTGGCGGACGACTATGCCTGGGGGCACAGCTGCGCCGAGGCGTTCATAGAGCTCGCCAAGGTACACGGGGTAAAGGTTCATAGCGCGAAGTACGACAACGCCGCGCTGAATGTCACGGATTGGGCGCCCTTTGTAAGCAAGATCGCGGCTTCCGGCGCGGACGGTGTCTACTCATGCCTTCGCTCGCCCATTCTGCCCAGGTTCATCAAGCAGGCGAGTGAGTTTGGGCTCATGAAGAAAGTCAAGGTCGTGGCAGGCGGCTCACCGAGCGAGGCCGCCCTGGAGTCGTCGCCGCAAAGCCAGGTAGGCATCGTTACGGCGTCAGCGTGGGCGTGGAGTATCGATACGCCAGCTTCACAGAAATTCGCGAAGGAGTACTACCAGGAGTACAAGGCTGTTCCCCCTGCTCAGGGCGCGCAGGCCTATGTTGGCGCCATGATCCTCTTCAATGCGATAGAGAAAGCCGGCAATACGAAGCCCGAAGCGATAGCCGCAGCCCTCAAGGGAGCGACGTTCGAAGGTCCGTATGGTGCAGTCCGGATTTCGGCTAGCGACAATTCACTTCGAACCTCAGCCGTACTTACCGAGACCGAACTGGCGCCGTCCAATCCGTTCGAGGCCAAGATCATCAGGAAGGTCTTGGTAACTCTGACGCCCGAACAGGTCGGTCCTCTCGAGAAATAACGTCGCAGCAATCTCTTTGCGAGGCGCTTTGTACCTGAGCGCCCCGCAGGAGTTGCTCATCGATCACGGCTCCGTGGACACTCATGGGCCCATAGGAGGGGTGTGACATCGTGCCGACGGACGTAGGGTTCTGGGTGCAAATGGTGATGAATGGAATTGGCCTTGGCGCCCTCCTGCTGCTGATCGCCACAGGCTTGAACATCATTTACGGCATAAGCCGCGTCATCAACCTCGCCCACGGCTCCTTGTACGCGCTTGGTGCCTATTTCGGCCTGACGCTGGTGAATAACGGGGTGAATTTTCTCCTCGCACTGGTCATCGCCCCCATCATTGTCGCGATCGTCGGTGTCGCCATTGAGCGTTCTGTCATTGCACCGATCCGTAGCCGGGACATTGTCTACAGTCTCATCCTGACCTACGGGGTCATGGTTTTTCTCGATGGGATTACACGTTACTTCTGGGGTGTGCAGTCGCACCTGATGCAGGCGCCAAGCTATCTGACTGGAACGGTTGCGCTAGGTGAGCTGCAGTATCCGGGATATCGAGTTTTCCTGCTCCTCGCGACGGCCCTGGTAATGGCCGGCTTGCTGCTTCTCTTGAACAAGACCCGCATGGGCGTCGCGATGCGTGCGGCCAGCACCATACCGGAAATGGTGTCGGTACTGGGCATAAACATGAACCTTGTTCATATGGGCGTCTTTGCCGTTGGCTGCGCTCTTGCGGGGATCGCCGGAGTCATTGCCGGACCCCTTCTGAGCGTCTACCCGATGATGGGCAATGAGTTTCTGATCAGTTCCTTCGTTGTTCTCGTGATCGGTGGCCTCGGAAGCCTTCGCGGTGCTGCTGTCGCTGCGCTTCTCGTGGGCATGGTGCAAACCCTCGGATACGTGTTCATAACCGATTACGCGATGGTGGTCGTTTACGTGATGATGGCCGCTGTCCTTACCTTCATGCCGAGAGGGATTCTCGGCGAGGGCATGTATGAATAGCGCAAGTAGCTCGCAAAACGTTGGCATGGGAGCCTCTCATTGAGGAACAAGAGATCCAGTTCGCCGCCGCAATCGCCTGGCCAGGATGGAGCTTTGCTCCCATGCCGATGAGCCTGACGTCCCGGAGGACATTGCGATTTGGCGGGTACGGGGCATTGCTGCTTGCATTGGCGGCATTGCCCTTGATCACGTCGAATCCGTTCTACCTGCGCCTCGGCACGGAGGTCCTGATCTTCGGGCTGCTGGCCATGAGCCTGGACGTCCTTCTGGGGTACACGGGGCTCTTGTCGTTCATGCACGTGGGATACATGGGCATCGCTGCTTACTCGGTGGGGCTGTTCTTGGTTCACCTCGATCCTACCGCTTCCGTCTGGCTGTTGTTCCTGGTTGGAACTGCGGCTGCCGCGCTTGTCGCGCTGCCGGTTGGATGGCTGCAAGTCAGGACCGGAGGCTTCGCGTTTGCGTTGCTTACCATCGCCTTCGGCATGATGTTTTACACGGTCGTGTGGCGAGCCCGTGATATCACGGGAGGCGACGATGGTTTGATCGGAATCCCGAGACCCTCCATTGGAATCGGAGGCTGGGTTTTTGGCACGACCAAGGATCCTGGGCCAATGTTTCTCCTTGCCCTGTTTATCGTATCGATCTGCTACGCGCTGACCAAACGAATAATGGATTCCCCCTTCGGTGCGGTTCTCGCCGCTATCCGGGAGAACGAGGAGCGTGCTGTTTTTGTCGGCTTCAATGTCCGGAACTACAAGCTAGGCGGGTGGATGCTGGCATGCTCTCTCGCTGGAGTGGCGGGTACCCTTTCGGTTCTTCAAAATGGGTTTGTTACGCCGACGATGATGGATTCGACCGCGGGCGGCTCAGTCCTGATGATGACAATCCTCGGCGGACTGGGGACTCTCTGGGGTCCGTTCGTTGGTGCAGCAGCCTTCCTGGCGTTACAGGAATACACGACGGAAGCAACCGAGCATTGGATGATATTCATGGGGTTGATCATCATCCTGCTTGTCCTCTTCATGCCCAAGGGGATTGCCGGACTTGTCCGCCGAGGGCCACGCAACCGTGACTGACCTTCTCAGCGTCGTAGGATTGAGTCGTCATTTTGGCGGAGTGATCGCCGTGGATGGTGTGACGTTCACCGTTCAAGACAGGCAGCTGCGATCAATCATCGGATCCAATGGAGCAGGCAAGACGACGCTGTTCAACTTGATGACGGGGCGGATTCCGGCCACGGGGGGAAAGATCCTTCTAAATCACAAGGACATTACCAACTGGCCGGCGCATCGAATCGTCACAGCGGGAATTTCGCGCACATTTCAGCGCAGCAGCTTCTTTCCAGGATTGACAGTCTTCGAGAACGTTCGCATCGCGGTTCAGCGCAGATGCGGCGGTTCCAGTCGCTTCTGGGCTTCGAAGGAGCGCCTCCCCGGCGTGGCAGAACAGGTTGAGGAGACTCTGCATAGAGTAGGTATCGCTGACAGCGCTAGCGTCCTTGCAAGGACCCTTTCACATGGGGACCAGCGGCTATTGGAAGTCGGAATGGCTATTGCCTTGGCGCCCAAGATTCTGCTGCTTGATGAGCCAACCGCCGGTATGTCGCCAAGGGAAACAGAGCGCACGGCGAAGATCGTGAGGGGTCTGGCCAGCACAATCGCCGTAGTGCTGGTCGAGCACGATATGGATATGGTGATGTCGATCTCCGACCAGATTACGGTTATGCACCGTGGCCGAATTATCGCCGAAGGCACTCCAAAGGATATCCAGCAAAACGTTGAGGTTCGGGAGGCATACCTTGGCACTGCCGCCTAGCACCACGGCTGCGATAGAGCTCGACAAGATCAACGTTTACTACGGGGACAGCCACGTCCTTCAAGACCTCTCCCTCCGAGTCGATCGAGGGGATGCAGTATCCATCCTGGGTCGCAACGGTGTGGGGAAAACAACCACGCTTCGCGCCATCATGGGACTTACACCGCCGCGATCAGGAAAGGTGGCTGTATTGAACACGGATGTGAGTGGATGGCAACCACATAAGATTGCCCGAAAAAGGGTCGCTTACGTTCCTGCCGAACGCCACATCTTTCCTGGATTGTCGGTTCAGGAAAATCTGCAGCTGGCCCAGAGGTCGGATTTACAAGTCCACGGTTGGGACATTGCGCAGATCTATGCGCTGTTTCCTGTCTTGGGTGTGCGCCGGCACCAGGATGGCTCGACGCTGAGCGGAGGTGAACAACAGATGCTGGCAATCGGCCGAGCGTTGATGGGGAATCCAGAGATCATGCTCCTGGACGAGCCGTCGCAAGGCCTGGCCCCCGTGTTCGTCAACGCGTTTGCCGAGATTGTCAAAGGGCTTTGTGAGCGCCACGGGCTTACCCTATTGCTGGTCGAGCAAAACTTCAATCTTGCATTCAAGCTCGCCGGGCGCCATTTCCTGATGGAGAGCAAAGGTCGAATCAGGGGCATGGCGACCACAGAGGAGCTCCTCGGCAACAAAGGCATCCTCGAGGAGCATCTCGCACTCTGACCGGGCTGCAGGTACCGCGACCTAAGCTTTGAACTAGATGGAGAAAGAATGGAACGCAGAACACCTCTCTTTGATTTCCACGCACGCACGGCGAACAAGATGGTGAAAGGCGGAGGGGATTTCATGTTCCCCTTTGAATACACGTCCAATCATGAAGAGCATGTGAATACCCGCACCCAGGTCGGAATGCAGGATTTGTCGACTATGGGCGAGGTGGACGTGAAAGGGCCTGATGCGGAGCGTTTGATCAATCATTTGATGGTGAACGAAGTTGGTGACCTTGTTCCTGGACAAGTCCGTTACTCGACCATGTGCAATGGGAACGGGGGAATAATTGATGATGTAACCATATACAAGCTCAACAGCCAACATTTCATGGTGGTGACGAGTTCCGGGCCGAGGAAAAAGACCGCGAAATGGATCTCGGAGAAAGCACAAGAACTTCGCGCATACGTCACTGATGTAACAGGCGCCATTGCCCTGCCGGTCATACAGGGTCCGCGATCCCGGGAGTTTCTGGCTTCAGTGGTAAGTGGCCTGGATCTCTCCGGTTTGAAGTACTTCCGGTTCGGTTTCGGGCTCATCAATGAAACGGAAGTCCTGATATCGCGTTCAGGCTACACGGGCGAGCTCGGATACGAGTTGTATGTGCCGGCGGAAGAAGCGGCGGTGTTGTGGGAATACCTGTTGAATGCAGGCAGCGCATTCCGCCTCAAGCCATACGGAGTGCTGACCATGAACACCCTTCGTATTGAGAAGGCATATCCGCTGTATGGGAATGACATCAACGAGAACTACACCCCATTTCACGCGGGACTCGACCGCTGGATAAGGTTCGAGAAGAAGGACTTTGTAGGCCGCGACGCTTTGCTGAAGCTCCGGGAGCAACGCGTTGATCGACGTTGGACCGGGCTGGTAATGGAGGGGGAAGAGCCGGCGAGCGTAAACGGCAAGGTGTTCGCTGGAGCACAGGGCGGCTCGGCTGGTGGCGCCGTTTCTGTGGGCGTCAAGGAAACGACGGCGGCCGGCGAGGAAATCGGTCAGGTAACCTGCAGCAATCGAGGCCACTCGGTCGGAAAGACCCTGGCGATGGCATATGTTGACTGCGCCCACGCCGAACCCGGGCGGCGCGTTCTGGTACAAGGCAGCAAGGGAATAGTGCCGGCTGTGGTGGCACGGACGCCATTTTTCGATCCAGATGGCGCGCGCTTAAGGGGCTAAATTGGTCGGCCTCGTGGTCGAGGCCGGCGCGGAGATCATCGTGGCATCGACCTTTGTTTCGCTCCTAAGCAACATGCCCTTTCCCTCGACAGGTTGCCGCGCTTCGGCGAAGCCCGGCGCCGTCAGGTTGTGTTGCTCGAGCAGGTGCCCACTCGTCTTTGAGACTTGCGATTGAGCATGGACTTGCCCGACCTGATGACAGCAATCGTGGCCGCAGCGCCCGGCGGACCCGACGTGCTCGAGCTGCGCCAGGTGCCCGTTCCCGTGCCTAAGCCCGGCGAGATCCTCGTCAAGGTTGCCGCCGCAGGCGTCAACCGCCCCGACATCCTGCAGCGGCAGGGCGATTATCCGCCACCGCCTGGGGTCACGTCCGTGCTCGGGTTGGAAATCGCGGGAGTCGTGGCCGCCGTCGGAGCCGGCGTCACTACTTGGAACACGGGGGACGCGGTCTGCGGCCTGGTAGTAGGCGGCGGTTATGCCGAGTTTTGCTCCGCGGACCCGAGTTCCTGCCTGCCGGTCCCCGCGGGTTTCTCGATGACTATGGCGGCCGCCTTGCCAGAGACGTTCTTCACTGTATGGACCAATGTCTTCGAACGTGGAAGGCTGAGCGAAGGTGATCGCTTTCTGGTCCACGGGGGAGCGAGTGGGATCGGCACTACAGCGATCCAGCTGGCCAGCGCCTTCGGCGCTCGCGTCTTCGCAACCGCGGGCAGCGCGGCCAAGTGCCGGGCTTGCGAGGCGCTCGGCGCGGAAAGGGCCTTCAACTATCGCGAAGAGGACTTCGTCAAGGCGGTGCGTGCCGCGACCGGCGATGGCGTCGACCTGATATTGGACATATTCGGCGGAGAGTACTTCCAGCGTAACGTAGATGCTCTCGCGGAAGACGGGCGATTGGTGCAGATCGCGTTTCGCACCGGTGCCGAGGCCGAGCGGCTCAAGGTACCTGTGGATTTTATGCCCGCCATTCGAAAGCGCCTCTTGATCACGGGTTCTACACTCAGGGCGCAGAGCGGGGTCCGCAAGGCCGCGATCGCTGCAGCCCTTCACGCCCGGGTGTGGCCACTTCTGGAGAGTGGCCGCGTGCAGCCGGTGATCGATTCGACTTTCCCATTGTTCCAAGCGCGGGACGCGCATGCACGCATGGAAAGGAACGAACATATCGGAAAGATCGTGCTGACCGTTTGACCCAGCCGGACAGCGTCATCGGCAGGCTCTTCAGAAGCATTTCGCGAAAAGGAGGGATCGCCGGGCTTGGTTCGATGCAGCTGGCGCTGATGCGCGTCCGGTGGGCTTTGGAACCAATGCGACAGCGGCCAAACCAATGGAGGATCACGCCGATGCAGGAGATAAGTGTCTGGGAGAGGGAGCTCTACAATCACATTGTTGGCCACATCGAGAATGAGAAGGGGATCCTTCAAGCGTACGAGCGACTCGCCAGCGATACCGATTCGCCGGCGTTTTCGTACCTTGCCAGACTCATTCTGGATGATGAACGGAGACACCATCAGATGCTCCGCGACCTCGCGGAAACGATTTCCACGACCGCGTCGCTCAGCGGCGCACCGATTCCTATTCCGGACCTGGGAACACTCCCCGCTGATCGAGAGAAGATCCTATCCCAAACCAAATTCCTCCTCGCTGCCGAGGAAGAGGACAACCGAAACCTCAAGCGGCTTGCCAAGGAGTTGCGGGACGTGCAGGACACCACAATGTGGCAGCTCATCGTACGCCTCATCGCGCACGACAACGACAAACATCGCCTGATCCTTCGTTTCATCCGCGACCGCGCGTCCCAGGAAGTGGTGTAAGAACTGAGGTTTGAGGTGGCCCCTTTCGGGGGTCATCGGGTTTTCCGCCACGGTTGTGTTTGCGGCGCGGGCTGCACGGCGTGTAGCTCGCAGAGAGCGGGGCGATCCGCCCACCGCTAGTACGGGCAGTCGTAGCCTCTTGGGAGCGGCCGCTGACAGCGCCGAGATCGGGCGAGGGCGGCAGCCGCGCACTAAGGCAAAATGGGGGTTATGACAACCCCCAGCGAGCCCGCCATGTACGAAGACCTCTCCCTCTATATCAACGGCCAGTTCCTCAAGGGCGGCGGACGCAAGGAAAGCGACGTCATCAACCCCGCCACCGACGAGGTGGTGGGCAAGCTGCCACACGCCGGCCAGGCGGATCTCGACCTGGCGCTTTCCAGCGCGCAGAAGGCCTTCGAGTCGTGGCGCAAGACGTCGCCCATGGAAAAGAGCCGCATCCTGCGCAAGGTCGGCGAGCTTTCGCGGGCGCGCGCGCAGGAGATCGGCCGCAACATGACGCTCGACATGGGCAAGCCGCTGGCGGAGGCCGCGGGTGAAGTGACCGTGTGCAGCGAGCATGCCGACTGGGCCGCCGAAGAGTGCCGGCGCATCTACGGGCGCATCGTGCCCGCGCGCGCCGATGGCGTGCGCCAGATGGTTCTGCGGGAGCCCATCGGCGTGGTGGCCGCCTTCTCGCCGTGGAATTTCCCGTACAACCAGGCCCTCCGCAAGATCGTCAGCGCACTGGGCGCCGGCTGCACCATCATCATCAAGGGGCCGGAAGATGCGCCGAGCGCGTTGGTGGCCATCGCGCGCATGTTCCATGAAGCGGGCCTGCCGCCGGGCTGCCTCAACGTGGTGTGGGGTGTGCCGTCGGAAGTGTCGACGTATCTCATCAATTCGCCGATCGTGCGCAAGATCTCGTTCACCGGGTCCGTGCCCGTGGGCAAACACCTCGCCGCGATGGCGGGCGCGCTGATGAAGCCCGCCACGATGGAGCTCGGCGGACACTCGCCGGTCATTGTTTGTGATGACGCGGATGTGGAAGCCGCCGCCGACATGATGGCCGGCGCCAAGTACCGCAATGCCGGCCAGGTGTGTGTCTCGCCTACCCGCTTCTACGTGCAGGACAAGGCGTACGACAAGTTTGTCGCGCGCTTCCTCGAGAAGGTGAAAGGGTTGAAGGTGGGCCCCGGCCTCGAGGCCGATACCAAGATGGGACCGCTGGCGCACAAGCGCCGCGTGCCCACACTCTCGGGCTTTGTCGACGACGCCAATTCCCGCGGCGCCAGGATCCTCGCGGGGGGCAACACCATCGGCGACAAGGGCAGCTTCTTCGAGCCCACCGTCGTTGAAGAGGCCCCGGACGATTCCAAGCTCATGACCCAGGAGCCCTTCGGCCCGATCATGGGGCTCAAGCGGTTTACCTCGCTCGATGAGGCGATTACCAAGGCCAACTCGCTGCCGTTTGGCCTTGCCGCTTACGCGTTTACGACTTCAACCAGGAATGCCGCGAAGATCGGGGATGGGCTCGAGAGTGGGATGGTGACCATCAACCACCTGGGGCTTGCGCTTGCTGAGGTGCCGTTTGGCGGTGTGAAGGACAGCGGCCATGGCAGCGAAGGTGGCATCGAGACCTTCGATGGGTACCTGGTCACGAAATTCGTGACGCAGAAGGGCTAGCAGGGCGTTTTCTCGGCAAAGCCTGTCATTCCCGCGTAGGCGGGAATCCAGCCCATCTTGAACAGCGCCAGCTCGCTTTAGTTAGCGCTTCGCATCAACACTGCAAGTGTTGATGCCCAGCATCGAATACGGCGGGCAGTAGCCAAACGTAGCGGTCAGAAGCGGGATGATGCCGATCAGTCCGAACCAGCGCGCGTTGCCTTCGATGAGAAACAGCAGGCTCAGCAGGCCGAGGCCCAGCAGCACGCGAACGACACGATCGATGGTTCCGACGTTCTTCTGCATGATTTCCGCTCCGATGGTTTGCCTTTCTCCATTATAGGCGGGCGGGAGCAAAGGGACTTGCTCATTCCCGTTCCGTCGGGCCCCTGACTTTTAGGACCCATCTGGAGATCTCATGCAAGGGTGCTGCGCGAAATTCGATGACGTGCTCACGCCCCACCACCTCGCGGGTGATGAGGCCCGCGGCCTCCAGCACCTTGAGGTGCTTGGAGACGGCGTTGAGCGACATGTCGAAGGGCTCCGCGATCTCCGTCACCCGCGCCGGGCCGCGCACGAGGCGATCCAGGATGGCGCGGCGGGAGGGGTTGGAGAGGGCGGCGAAGGCGTTGCTCAGGATGTCCATGGGTTCATTCAGCCGCCGCTTCAACCTCGCAGCGGCAGCTCGATCCACGATCCTTCATCGGCGCCCATCACGACCTCGAGCCTCGGAGGCCGTCCGTGCGGCACCTGCGCGAAATGGTCCGCATCGGTGCCCGCGATCGAAAGGCGCAGCCGGCTTCCCTTCATGAGCTTCCACGAGATCGGCAGCAGCGCGAAGCGCAGCGTCTCGGGCACACCCGGCTGCGCGCGGCGCGCATCGGCGCGATGGAACGTGCGGTAAGGCCACGTGGCCTGGTAGCTTGGCGGGCACGGCGCGGTCGCGCGATGCAGCATGCGCAGCAGCCCCTCGGAGATGTACCACGAGTGGCCCCCGGCATCGACTTCCGATAGATAGGCGAAGACACTCGCGTCCTGCTCCGAGGTGGCGACGCGAAGCTGCGCGATCGCGTGCCCGAGGAGCTCGGTGTCCTCGGCGAAAGGCGCGCTGGTGAACGTGAGCATGTGGGCGTCGCGCCCGTCCCAGTCGTCGTAGTAGCGGTTCACGGCGAGCGCCCCCAGGCGCTCGAAACGCGTCGAGGCACCCGTGCCGGTGGTGAATTTCACCTGGTACTCGCGCCTCGACTCTTGCGCCGGCTTGCCCGGCGCGAGGCTCGCGCCCTCGAGGTACCAGCGCGTGGAGGCATCGTGCGGCGGCCACTGCGAGGCGGCCTGCCACTCTTCCGCGTGCACCGTGTGGAAGTGGACGCGCGCTTCGTCTTCGATGCCGGTCTTCATGCCCGCGAGGTGGGTATCGAAGAAGCGCAGCACCTCGGCCAGCAGTGGAAACTCGGAGGCCTGCCGCTCGCCGCGCCAGGGCGAGCCGTTGGTGCGTGCGCCATGGTCCCAGGGACCCAGCATCAGGCGATCGTGCGGGTTGCCGTTGGTGAGGAAGCGCGAGATCGATCCGTTGGCGAACGCGGCGCCGTCGTACCAGCCCGAGATCGAGTAGATCGCCACCTTGCCCGCGACCTGCGACAGGTACCAGTAGGGGCTGCAGCTGCCGCTGTGCAGGCCGGCATCATGCGGCGTGGCCTCCTCGCGAAACGCCATCTCGGGCGCCAGGTCGCGTAGCCGGAAGCTGTCGCGATGTTCGTCGATCGCGGCGCGCAGCAGGCTGCCGTCGCCATCCTCGTCCACCGGCTGCGGGCCGGCGAAGTTTGGCGCGTTGAAGTACGGATAGGGCGAGAGGTTCTCGCGCTGGTCGAGATCGAGGGCGCGCACCAGGTCGTCGTAGTTGTCGGTGACCGTGGTGCACATCACCCCGCCAGGAAAGAGGTGGTCGCTGTAGGTGTCGGAGACCGCGAAAAGCGGCGCGATGGCCTTCACCGCGGGGTGTCCCGTGCTCGCGAGGAAACATGCCGCGGCACCGAGGTACGAGATGCCGGTTGATCCGATGGAGCCGTTCGACCACGGCTGTGAAGCGACCCAGTCGGCGATCTCGCGGTAGTCGTCGCGCTCGCGCGGCGAGCGGAATGAGTCGCGGGCGCCGAAGCTTGCGCCGCACCCGCGCACGTCCACTGTTACCAGCGCATAGCCGCGCGGCACGAACAGGTCCCGGTAGATGGCGATGTTCGGGCACGGATCGGCGCCCGGCCCGGTGGAATGGAAGCGCCGATAGTAGGGCGTGAGGATGAGGATGGTGGGGAAGGTGGCTGATTTGTCATTCCCGCGTAGGCGGGAACCCAATTCAGGCAAATAAACATCCACCGCGAGCCGGCAACCGTCGCGCATCGCGAGGTAGCGCGAGCTCGGTGCGGGAACCGGGAAGGTGGCGGGGCGGCGCTCGAGATATTTACTCGGGGGCACGCGCCACGCGCCGCCGAGATCGTCGCGATCGGGCATTCCGTTATTATCCACGACATGAACACGACCCCTCGTATCGCCCTCGCCCTCGCTGCCGCGGCCCTCGCGCTCGCGGCCCCATTCGCCGGCGCGCAGGATTTTCCGTCGCGCCCCATCAAGCTCGTGGTGCCGCAGGCGCCCGCATCCGGCGGCGACGTCGTGGCGCGCATGCTCGCCGAGAAGATGTCGCAGGAGCTGCGCCAGTCCGTGGTGGTGGACAACCGCCCCGGCGCCAACGGCATGATCGCCTCCGCGATCGTCGCCAAGGAGCCGCCCGATGGCTACACCATCATGCTCACCAGCGTCTCGCTGGTGAGCTTCAACCGCTACATGTACAAGAGCATGCCGGTGGATTCGATGAAGGACTTCACCTTCATCGGCCCCGTGGCCGATGCGAGCTTCGTGCTGGTGGCGAGCCAGAAAAGCGGCATCAAGTCGTGGGCCGACCTCGTGCGGCGCGCGAAGGCCGAGCCCGATACGCTTACCTTCGGCAGCGCGGGCACCGGCAACTCGACCCACCTCTATCCCGAGATGATCGCGCGACGCTCGGGCTTCACGCTGCGCCACATCCCCTACAAGGGGTCGGCGCCCGCGCTGATGTCGATCGTCTCCGGCGAGACCGACGTGATGGTGAGCCCCACGGTGGTGGCGAATGCGCAGATCCAGGCCGGCAAGGTCGTGCCGCTGGCGCAATCGGGCGACACGCGCGCACCGTCACTGGCGAACGTGCCGCTGCTGAAGGAGCTCTCGCCCGGCACGCCCGCGCTGCCCGGCTGGTACGCGATCGTCGGCCCCGCGAAGATGGATCCGAAGGTGGTGGAGAAGCTCTCCGCCGCGATCAACAGCTTCCTCAACGACGCGCCAACCCGCACCAAGCTGATCGACCAGTTCCTGATGCCGATCCCCGGCACGCCCGAGGGCATTCGCAAGCGCGGGGAAAACGAGTCGGAGATCTGGGGCGGGCTGATCCGGGACCTGAAGATACAGACGGACTGAGGGGGAGCTTCACGCTCGCCACGAGGCACGCTATTTCCCGGCGGCGGGCGCCTCGAGGAATCGCCGGATCGCGAGATTCATGAGCTCCGGCTGCTGCGTGAACGTGCCGTGGCCGGTGCCGGGCACTATGAAAAGCCGAGCTTTCGGGATCGCGCGCTGGATCTCGAGCGTTTCCTCGATGGAGGTGAAGTCCTTGTCGCCCGCGATGACGAGCTCCGGTGTGCGAATCTGCTTGAGCGCGGCGGGATCCACCGCGATGGGCA